>WSSedL1CaDRAFT_10000016_pt1 | contig 102321 bp, 77 predicted proteins | sample WetSurSL1Cattail_FD_9464 | JGI IMG/M metagenome (IMG submission 9464)
ACGATCAGCTTGCGGCCTTTAGTGACCGCACTCTTGATGACAAAGCCGTCGCTTCCGGCGCGGGTCAGCGGCAGGTTCAGCGCGGCAATCGTGGGCGAATCCTGCGGCGTTCCGAACAGCACCGCTCCCGGCCCACCAACGTGATCACTGGTTTTCACCTTGTGCGCCAAGAGCCCTTCGAGCCCGCGCACCAATTCCGCCCGCGTCACCTCTGCGGTCGCCGAATGGCCCGCGGTGACGACTTCCAGGCCGGTACCGCGGGTGCGCTCCAGCGTTTGCTTTTCGAGCGGGCGATAGCGCAGCCACAGTTGATAGCCGTCTTCGGCCCGCGCCGGTGCCAGTGTTACCGCGGCGCACAAGGCCAGCAATACCCACTTCATGCAGTTTCTCCCCAATCAGTGTTGGGTGTCATCTTCCGGCGGCGGCAAGATCTTCCGGCCCGGCCCGCCCTGCCCCGGCGCATACGGCCACGACAGTGCCTTATAATAAGAAAGGCTGTGCGCGGGCGCCTTCATCCCGGCCGGCAGCGGCAGACCCGACACGCTTTGGAAATAGGCGATGGACGCATCGCGCCATAGCTTGGCGTCGCGTTCTTGAATGGTGAGATCATCGGCGGTGACGTCGAAGCGCTCGGCATCGATCAGCGGCTTCAACTTCGCCCAGGTGCCGGCCATCGCATGCACCTTGGCCTCGCCGTCGGTGTAGCGGCTGACGAGTTCGTCCCATAGGGTGCGGCCCGACGCCACCCGGTAGCTCCAGGGGACATGATGGAACCAGAGCAGCAGGTTCTCGGGCGTGGTCTCCAGTTTCGAGAACTTGTCAGCTACCGCTGGGAAGTATTGCGCCACCGCATTCGAGCCCGTCGCGGTGCGGTCGAAGCCGATACCACTCCGATCGGCGCGCGCATAATAGACCGGATTCCAATCGGGACGGCCGGCGTCATCGACCCACGGTCCCGGCCCGTAATGGCCCGACGTGCCCATCTGATGGGCGAGCCCCAACGGCGTCATATAATCGACCGCGATCTCGCGCGAGCCCATCATCAAGCCGACCACCGGCTTCGTAAGCGCCGGATTGTTGTTGAACGTCAGCTTGACCCAATCGTTCGCGATGTCGCCGGCGCTTGCATTCGGGTCCCAGGCTAGGCGCCCGAAGGCGTACCAATTGGCCTGGTCGAAGATCGAGCCGCACCAGTTGCGGTCGGCGCCGATGTTGGAAACACCCGCCATCAGGGTCAGCTTGCTGCCGAACAGCGAGCCGTCGATTACCTTGGCGACGGTCGAACTGGGACCTTTGGCATAGGTATCGGACTGCATCACCTCCTGCCACAGCGGCCCGAGATAGACGAGGTGGGTGTTGAAGCCGAGATATTCCTTGGTGATCTGGACTTCCAGGCCGGTGTTGGTGGCGGGCGTAGCGCCGAACAGGGCGCTGAACGGCTCGCGTGGCTGGAAATCGAGCGGCCCGTTCTTCACCTGCACGATGACGTTGTCGCGGAACTTGCCGTCGAACGGCTTGAACTCGGAATAGGCCTGCTTGATGCGATCGTCGGGCACTTCGTGGCTGTAGACAAAGGCGCGCCACATCACGACGCCGCCATGTGGTGCCAGCGCATCGGCCAGCATGTTGGCGCCGTCGGCGTGACTGCGGCCGTAATCCTGCGGCCCCGGCTGGCCTTCCGAATTGGCCTTGACCAGGAAGCCGCCGAAATCGGGAATGGCATGATAGATCTCATCGGCCTTGTTCTTCCACCAGGCGCGCACGGCAGGATCAAGCGGATCGGCGGTGGGAAGGCGGCCGATTTCGATCGGCGCGCTGAAGCGCGCGGAAAGATAGACCTTGATGCCGTAAGGCCTCAGCGTGTCGGCAATCGCGGCAACCTTGGCGATATAGTCCCGCGTCAGGATTAGCGCCGAGGCGTTGACATTGATCACCACCGCACCATTGATGCCGATCGACGCATTGGCGCGGGCGTAATCGACCAGCCGCGGCGAGACGTGCTCGGGCAGTGTCCACCAATTGAAGATCGATGCCCCGGCATAACCGCGCTCGATGGTGCCGTCGAGATTGTCCCAATGATCAAGCAGGCGCAGCTTCACCGCCGGTGCCGACACGATGTCGAGATGATCGGCGGGGGCGCGGGTCTGGATGACTTTCAAGAAGCGGAAGGCACCATAGAGCGCGCCAATGTCGCTGTTACCGGCGATGACGGTGATCTTCTTGCCTTTCACCGTCAGGCTGCGGATCACGTAGCCTTCAGGGCCGAGATTCTCAAGCGGCAGCTTCAGGCTCGCGATGGTCGGCGAATTGGTAGGCGTTCCGAAAAGCACGGCGCCGCCCGTCCGGATGCTGTCGCCAGCCGCGATCCGTTTCGCGAGAAGGCCCGAAAGTCCGCGCACCAGTTCATCGGCGGTGACCTTGGCGGTGGCCGAATGGCTGGCGCTGACGACTTCGGTACCGACGCCGCGATACCCAGCCAGCGCCGGTTTCTCGAGCGGCTGATACCGCAGCCAAAGCTGATAGCCGTCTTCCGCCTGCGCAGCAGACAACATTCCGAAGGCAGCGGCGAGCACGAGCGGCAGAAGTTTCATGGAAAGCCTCTTGTTGCTATTTGGGCGACAGCGCCAAGGGATCGGCGATATCGCATTAGGCTTGCAGCGTCGGCAGATTGTCGCCGCTGCAATAGGTGAGCCCAGCGGTGTGGCGCGTCATCGCCCGCCCAGCTTCGCGGTCCGCGTAACCAAACGCGCCGAAATAGACGTCCTTATCGTCTTGGGTGACGTGCGAGGGGGCGACCGTTCCCGGACTTGCCGGTTCATGACCTTGCAGCGAGGCGCAGCCAGACAGAACAATCAAGGCCGTGGCGGCCGACAGGATTTGGCGTGATGACATTGCTTAATTCCTGTCAGGCCCCGGCGGGATGAATCCAAGGCGTCCGGTACGGCCGGACCAGTCTTCTCTGGGCTTCGTCATCGCCGATGACGCACTCGGCTTTGCCGTCCCAGCGGATCGGGCGACCGAGGTCCATGGCGAGATTGGCCAGAATGCTGGTCGAGGTCGAAATGTAGCCTTCCTCAATATCGGCGATGGGCCGCTTGTTCTGTTCGATGGCGGCGAGAAAATCGCGCATATTCCCGCGGGTCAGCGGCACCAGTTCGCGATCCGATGGCAACAGCTTGGCGTCGTTGGGAAAGCGGTGCAGTTCGGCGTCGAAATTTCCGCTCAAAACTGGGCCTCTGCCTTCGGGTTCAAACCGGTAGGCGCTGGGCGATAGGGTCAGCGTTCCCTTTTCGCCATGCAGAACCGCGCCCCAGCCGCCTGCGAATCCGTCTGGAACCTTACCCCATTCGCGATTGGACCAGGTCATCAGCAGATCGTCGTATTCCCAGATCGCCTGCTGGCTGTCGACCACCGTCGCTGGGCTCGCCTTGTCGACGAACACGCCGCCGACCGAGGAAATCCGTTTGGGCCAGCGCAAACCCAGCATCCAGCGCACGGTGTCGACGAAATGCACGCCGAGATCGGCGATATAGCCGTTGCCGAATTCGCGAAAGGCCCGCCAGTTGATAGGATGGATGTCGGGCCGGTAGGGCACCAATGGCGCGGGCCCGCAATACATTTCCCAATCGAGCGTTGCGGGTGGTTTTGCCAACGGCGCGAAAACCGCCTTGCGCTGGTGAAAGTAGCCATAAAGCTCGACATGACCGACTTTGCCGAGACGACCCTCGCGCACGATGCGGTCGCGCGCCTCCACATGCGGCGGCGAAGTGCGACGCTGGGTTCCCACCTGCACCACACGGCCCGCAGCACGCGCGGCGTTCAGGATTGCTTTGCCTTCCGCGACATCGACGGTGATCGGCTTCTCGAGATAAACGTGCGCGCCCGTCTTCAGCGCGGCAATCGCCGGCAAGGCATGCCAGTGATCGGGCGTGGCGACGATCACGATGTCGAAGGCATGTTTCTTCAGCATCTGGCGATAGTCGCCGTAGAATTGCGGCTTATGGGTCTGACGTACCACCGAATCCGGGAACGCGGCAATGCGCGCGGCCAAATCGGTGAGCATCAAATGGTCGACATCGCACAGCGCTACGACGTCAACCGGAGCCACTTGCATCAGAGCAAACAGATTGCAGCGGCCCATCCAAGCTGAGCCAATTACCCCGACACGATAGGGCCGCGACGCCGCAAAGGCACTCCAACCGGAACTAAGAAACGTTGCAGCGGCGACGCCGCCCAAAACTTCACGCCGGCTGGCCATGGTGATCTCCTATGCGGTGGTCATCAGCAATAACGGACGTGACGGCGCCGCGGCGATCGACTCGACGATGGCCTTGCGGAGCGCCTTCGGCTGGAACTTCTCGTCATAGGGCGTCGGACGCTTGGGCAATCCGTCGGGCCGCGGCGAGGTGTGCTGCAGCCAGGAATACTTGTCGCTCAGGCCCCAGGCCATGATGTAGCGGGTCTGCGGATAGCTGAGCGCGATGTCGAGATAGGCCTTGGCGTAATCGGCCACGACTTTATCGCGCTCGGCAATCGTGCCGTTGACGGATTTGTCGTTGATGTCGAATTCGGTGATGACGAGATCCAGCCCCATTCCGATCACGGCATCGAGGAACTTCTTCCACTCCACCTGATCGGCATCGCCCAGAAACCCGGTGGCGGTGCCCATGCCGTTGGAGCCAATGTGGGCCTGGATGCCGAGGGCATCGACCGGCACATTCGCCTTCTTGAGCCGCTCGAGGAGCTTCAACACGCCGGCGCGATGCGCGGCATCCTTGGGCGACCAGCTCATGTAATCGTTGTAGACGAGCTGGGCCTTAGGCGCGGCTTCGCGCGCAGCATGAAAACAGAAGTCGATCACCTCCGGCCCCATCGCCTTGGTGAAGGGCGAGTCTTCCATTTCGCCGGTGGCAGGTGCGATCGACTCATTGACGACGTCGTAGGAGAAAATGCGGCCGGAGTAGCGGCTGCACACGGTTTTGATATGTTCGCGCAGCATCTTTTCCGCGGCGGCCCCTGGCGTTTTCCCGAAATCGAACTTGCTCACCCACTCGGGCAGCCACTGGGTGCGGTTCCAGAGCAGCGTGTGACCGCGCACGGCCATTTGGTACTGACCGGCAAACCCCATCAACAGGTCGGCGCGGGAAAAATCGAAGCCCTTGGGCGTCGGGCGCAGAGCGTACATTTTGAGTTCGTTTTCCGGTACCAGGATGCCGCATTGCGCCACCAGAAGCCCGCGCATCTGCGGATCGTCATAACCGGACTTGATCTTCTCGAATGGCTTCAGGCTTGGCGCCGGCGTGGTCGTCGTGGCCGCTGTCTTGTGGACGCCAGTCCCCAGGCAGCATCCGAACGCCAGCCCCTTGGCCAGCGCCAGCCCGTTGAGCGAATCCGGCGCGCTGCCCGCCTTATCGAAAAAGCGATGGTGGTGGGGGTGACCGCGGCCATGCTTGATGTCGCGTTTGGGGCCGGGACCGGCGAAGGCGCTGTCGAACGCCATCGCCCCGGCAGCGGCCCATCCGATACCTTGGCCCATGCATTCACGGCGCGACAATCTACTCATGGCGATCTTCCTAAGGAACTCCGTAGCCACGGTACTGCCACCGCCCCCTTCCGGCCAAGTGAAAGCCAAGGCATGCGGCGTCTCAAATCGTGACGATTTCGCGATATCGAGCCGGTCACGGCGCGGTCCTTTCCAACCGGGTTTCGGGGATGGGGCTATAGGCGCGTGGCTTCAACTTCAGCCCATGCACCACGGCAACGGCGCTGTTGGTGAGGACGTGCTGATGCCAGCTTTTGCTAAACTCGGCCGCGAAAAAATCGAGCACCGTGAGCGGTCCGCCGTCGATCGACACCGCCGCCCGCATACCGTTCTTGGCGGTGGCGGGCTGCACCGGCAACGCCAACTTGGCCCGCGCCGGAATCGCTGCCGTCGTGCCGGTAAAGGCTGGCGTCAGAAACACCGCTTTCATGGCACACCTCTCCTGGAATTCGCCGCGCTTCAGTCGGCATGGCTATTTGTGATAGCGGTACCACTGAAGCAGGAAGCCGACAACGGGGACCGGGCCGATTTGCCGTCCAGACCACAACCCCCAATAGCGAAACGGCCGGGAGAGACCCGGCCGTTCCTCACAATCGGTTTACCGGCTATCCGCGATCAGTCGAGCCACAGCGCCGAGGTGATGATGCGCGGATAATAGCGCGAGGCCTTGCCTTCGCCCGACACGATCTGGTCGCAGCAGGCCCAATAGGCGCTACCCACCGTTTGCCAGGTCACATGCGCGGCATCGGCCTTTTTCAGCACCGCCGCCACCGCCGGGTCTTTATCGAGACCGAAGACCTTGCGGGTGACATGCAGGAAGATGGAAATCTTGCTCATCCACGAATTGTTGGAGGTAGACGAAAGCTTGATGCCGCCGTCAGCGAAGACGTTGCGCTTTTCCGGATCGGTGAGAAGCTTGCGGGTATGTTCCTTGAGCGCGTCGTACATGCGCTTTTCGCTCGGCGAAGCGAACACCTTGTCCAGCTTCACGCCAGCATAGCCGGTCTTCACATAGTAGAGCGGATAAGCGCAACCCTCGGTCGCTGGCAGAATGCGCGAGGCGTAGCCGGGATTGTCCTTCTCGAAGATCGCCGGCAAGACGCCGTCGACCGCTTGATCGGCGACCACGCCCGCCACCTTCTCAGCCAGTTCGAGGCTCTTGGCCACCGCCTTCTTGTCACCGAGATCGCGGAACAACAGCGCCAGGGTGCGATAGGCCGCCCAGCTCTTCACCGCCATGTAGACGTTGTTGCGCGTCTGGGCGAGGGAGTGGTCGAGGCTATCGTAGGTGGTGATTTCCTGGCCGCCCGCAGTCTTGGTCGAATCGTATTGGGCAAAGCCGACCTCGCCGCCGCGGTTGATCATGCTTTCGAGCACCGCCGCAACGACCTTCTTGGTCTTCTTGAGCCACGCCGTGTCGCGCGTCTTGGCCATGTAGCAGCCCGCCGTCAGCGTCCAGTTGCAGAGCTGTTCGACCGTCATATAGCTGAAGGTCGAAGTCAGGTTGGCCAGCTCGTAGGACGAACGGCCCTTGGGCGCGAAATTGTTGTGGGCGCCCATATCGTGGCAGAACGAAATGCCGCCCGGCTTCTTGTCGTAGGGGCGCGAAAGCTGGGCCGCATCCGGCGGCGGCGGCGGCTGGCTGGGATCGTGGTCGAAGCTGTGCACTGGCCCGGCGGCGTCCGTATAGACCTTGATTTCGTCGGTGTAGCTGTATTGCGCGACGAAATTGTCGAGCAGATTTTTCACCACCCACGGATTGCGGTCGAGTTCCCAGAACACGTGATCGACCGACAGGTCGAGGGTGTTCATCATGCAATACTCGCCTTCGTTCACCACCCAGAACGGCTTCTTGGCGATTTCCAGAAGCTGGGTCGAACCGTAGTAGCTGTGGGTGGCATGGCTGATGAGGAACTTCTGGTCGTCGGAGAGCGGTGCCGTTTCCAGCTTGGCCGACAATTTTTCGGCCGCTTTGACGAGCTTACCCGCCGCATCGAGCGTCGAAGCCAAAACGTCGGTGAGATCGGTGTAGTAGCGCGTATAGAGATACTTGCCGCTGAGGCCGGTGGTGACGGGGGCTTCGAGATAAGAGCCGATCGCCAGCACCATCGCGTAGATCTTGCCGGCCGGCACTTCAAAGCCGATACCCGGGCACGAGCCCAAGAGATGCACCGGATTGTACTTCTCGCGGATGCCGTCGGTCGCCGACCAGCGCATGAAGCCGAACGCCTCGGGCTTGTCGGCCTTACCCGATCCGGTGATGTCGACCACTTCTGCAGCCACCCCCGCTTCGCGGCGGAAAGCGAAGCCGACGCGGTTTTTGCCAAGATCGTCGGTGAGCATACGCGGGCCGGTACGGGCGTGGTTGAGGGCGAAAATGCCGGTCTTGGGTTTTTTGCCCTTCGAATTGTCGATGACGAGGTGGGCCACGACGGCGGGCCGCAAACCGTCGCGCATCTCTTTCTCCGAAGCTTTGGCCGGATCGGGAATGGCGCCAAACGGGGTATAAACGGTGAAGCTGAGATCGCCCGCGGTCCAGGTATCAGTCGCCCAGCTATAGAAGCGCTTGATTTCGTTTGCGGCGAACGGCAGCGCATCGGGGCGCACATTGGCTTCCGAGGGACCGGCCGATTCCGCCGTGAACGCTTCCATCGCGGTCGATGCGGCGCCGATATAGAACGGCAGGCACTTCAGCGGCACGTCGGCATAGCGGTCGCCGTCGATGACGCCGATGAAAACTTCCTGGTCGCCCGGCTGGCCGATCTGCAAACCGATGCCGCCGCGGGTTCCGGGATTGCCGCAGGTAAAGCTCATGAAAGCGCCCATCGGAGAATGCTGGGCGTTGAATGTGATCGGACCGTTCATGGGGCGAGTGGTCATGGGGTTCCTCGTGTTTGTTTTTGTCGGATTGAAACCGGCGGGGCGTTTTGCCTCCCCGCCGGATCGTAATGCACACGGCAGGCGTCAGCCCTGGCGCGCCTTGCGGCGGGCGATCAGTTCGTCGGCAATCGACTTGTTCTTGGCGGCCGTCAGCGGATAGGCCAAGAGCAGCACCGCAGCAATAAGGAAGACGAGGCCGGCATAGACACTGCCAGTGAGCAAAATGCCACCTTGCGCCACGGCGGTCTGCACGGTGGCGTTCGACTCGACACCATAGGCCCCGAGCAGCCAACCGGCGATGGCGCCGCCAAGCGCCAGGCCCGCCCACAGCGCGAACACGACGGCGGCCGTAACGGTGCCGGAAGCGCGGCGGCCGGTTTTCCATTCGCCGTAGTCGGCCACGTCGCCCATCATCGCCCATAGGATCGGACCCGAAAGGCCGAACGATAATTGGCGCAGCACTTCGGTGCCAATTACGACGTTGGTGCTAGATGCCGGAATGACGTAGAGCGCTATCGTGAACACGCCCGTCAGCGCCATCGAAGCGGCGAACAGGGTACGTTTGCCGACCGCCTTCGACACCGGCGTCGACAAAGCCACGCCAATCAGAAGCGCGCCGAGGCCGAAGAAGTTGAAGATCGAGAACACGTCGACATTGCCGGCGACGAAACGGAAGTACGGCAGCATGACGTTGCCGCGCAGCACGATCGCGGTGAAATAGGCCAACGTCACCAGGAACAGGATCACGAAGGACTTGTTGGAGAACAGGTCGGCGAGATCCTGACCGACATTGGTCTTTTGTTGCGGATCGGGCTGGATACGTTCCTTGGTGACCGCGAAGGTGATGAAGAAGAAGATCACGCTAACAACGCAGAGCAGACCCATCGTCAGCATATAGCCGCGCGCGTCGTTGCCGTGGCCGAGGATACCGACCAGCGGAATGACGAAGCTAGCGATGATCAGGCCGGCGAGATTGGCGGCAATCTGGCGATAGGACGAGATCGAGGTGCGCTCGTCCGGATCGTCGGTCATCACCGCGGTCAACGAAGCGTAGGGCACGTTGTTGATGATGTAGACGACGCGCAAGGCGGTGTAGGTCACCCAAGCATAAATCAGCTTGGCGCCGAGGCTTATGTCGGGGGTGGTGAACGTCAGCACGCCGATGACGCCGAACGGAACGGCGCTCCACAGAATCCAGGGACGGAACTTGCCCCACTTGGAGGTGGTACGGTCGGCAATCACACCCATCACCGGATTCAGAATCGCAACGCTCAGGCCGATGACGCCCAGCATGGTGCCAGCCTGCGCCGGAGTGAGGCCGAAGGTGTGCGTATAGAAATCGAGCTGCAGCGCGATCATGAACTGGAACACGAAGTTCGCCGCCATGTCGCCGAGGGCATAACCAACCTTCTCGGTGACGGGTAGTTTCTGGGCCATATCGTCTCTCCTCCCTGGTGCCGGCTTGATGCCGAGCTATCTACGCGCAGGTCAGGCGCGTTCGACCGGCATTGCAAGTGCCGGCATCCCGGGGACGCCTTTTGGAGCCCCGAACCCCCTGCCATGGTTGCGTTAACATAGCAGCCTTATCACCCCTCCGCCATAACCTCCGGCCGGCTTGGTGGCGCGGCGTGTCGATCATCGCTGTTGAGAAAGCCAGGAAGCTACGCTATCGATACGGCGATAAGTGGTACCGGTAACAGACGCGGCGGGCAAGACCACCCCCGCAGACCAGCCGTTACAGTCTACATTTTTGTTTTATTATAATTGCATTCTTGGAGAGGGCCCCATGCTGAAAATCGAATCCGCACGCGTCATTGTTTCAAGCCCGGGGCGCAATTTCGTCACCCTCAAGATCGAGACCAAAGATGGCGTTTACGGCGTCGGCGATGCCACCCTCAACGGCCGCGAGCTGGCGGTGGCGAGCTATCTTGAGGATCACCTCATCCCTTGCCTGATCGGCCGCGACGCCCACCGCATCGAGGATATTTGGCAGTTCTTCTACCGGGGCGCCTATTGGCGGCGCGGGCCGGTGACCATGAGCGCAATCGCCGCGGTCGACATGGCACTGTGGGACATCAAGGCCAAGGTGGCGGGTTTGCCGCTGTATCAGCTCCTCGGCGGCGCCAGCCGCGATAGCGTGCTGGTCTATTGCCACGCCAACGGCCACAGCATCGAAGAGACCATCGAAGATGCCCTCAAGCACAAGGCGCTGGGTTACAAGGCGATTCGCCTGCAGTCGGGCGTCCCGGGCCTGGCTTCGACCTATGGTGTCGCGCACGGCAAGGAAGCTTATGAGCCGGCCGATGCCGACATCCCGACCGAAAACCTGTGGTCGACCGAAAAATACCTGCGGGCAGCGCCCAAGCTGTTCGAGGCCGGCCGCAAGGCGCTCGGCGACGACATTCACCTGCTGCACGACGTGCATCACCGCCTGACCCCGATCGAAGCGGCGCGGCTGGGCAAGGGCCTCGAGCCTTATCGCCTGTTCTGGCTGGAAGATGCGGTCGACGACGACAACCAGGAGAACTTCCGCCTGATCCGCCGGCACACCACGACGCCGCTAGCCATCGGCGAAATTTTCAATTCGATCTGGGATTGCAAGACCCTGATCCAAGAGCAACTCATCGACTATATCCGCTCGACCATCGTTCACACCGGCGGCATCACCCATTTGCGCCAGATCGCGCACTTCGCTGACATTTATAATGTGAAGACCGGGTTCCACGGCGCCACCGATTTGTCACCGATCACGATGGCCTGCGCGCTCCACTTCGATCTGGCGATCCACAATTTCGGTATCCAGGAGCACATGCCCCATTCGGCGCTGATGGAGAGCATCTTCAAAATTTCCTATCAATTCGAAGATGGCACCATGCATCCCGGCGAGGTGCCTGGCCACGGCGCCGACATCGACGAGAAAGAAGCCGCCAAGCATCCCTACAAACGCGCCTACCTGCCGGTAAACCGGCTGGAACAAGGCGGCGCCATGACGAATTGGTGAGAGCGGAAAAGCGGCTCTCACCCTAAGGTTCGTACGAAAAAGGCCGCCCTTTCCAGGCGGCCTTTCGTTTTGAGTCCCAGACGAACGGCGGGATCAGCCCGGCGGTTCGTCGGTGATCACGCCCTTGTTGTGGTCCTGGCCGATAAGAAGATAGACCGACGGCACCACGAACAGGGTGAACAGCGTACCAATCGACAGACCGGACGCGATCACCAAGCCGAGATTGAACCGCGCCGCGGCACCGGCGCCGCTTGCCATGATCAGCGGCATCACGCCGAGCACCATGGCGGCGGTGGTCATCAGGATCGGGCGCAAGCGGATCGCCGCAGCTTCCTCGATCGCCTGGCGCTTGGGCAGCCCTTGCGCCTGCAAATCGTTGGCAAAGCGCACGATCAGGATGCCGTGCTTGGAGATTAGGCCGATCAGAGTGACGAGGCCGACTTCGGTATAGATATTGAGCGAGGCCCCGCCGAAGCCGAGGGTGATGAAGAGAAGCGCACCAAAGATCGACATCGGCACCGCGATGAGAATGGTCAAGGGATCGCGAAAGCTTTCGAACAAGGCTGCCAGCACCAGGAAGATGATGATCAGGGCGAAGAAGAAGGTCTCGGTCAGCGACGACGATTCCTGCACCTGCTGGCGCGTCATGCCGCCATAGTCGAGGTGGTAGCCGGCTGGCATCGCTTTGGTGGCGATATCCTGCAGCTTCGCCAGCGCTTCACCCGTTGTCACACCGGGGCGCGGCACGCCCTGGATAGTGGCTGCATTCTGCTGCTGGAAGTGGTTGAGCGATTCCGGCACGACTTTGGTCGAGAACGTCGCCACCGCCCCCAGTGGAATCGTCGTACCCGCCGAATTCTTGATGTAATAGGAACTAAGCTGGTTTGGGTTCTGGCGCGCATCGCGTTCGACCTGCGGCACCACCTGATAGGCGCGGCCCGACAGGCTAAAGTAGTTGACATAACCGCCGCCGAGCATCGACGACATCGCGCCACCGACATCGCTCATGGTGAGGCCGTAACTGGCGATCTTGTCGCGATCCAGATTCACCGTCACCTGCGGCTGGTCGTATTTGAGGTCGGAGTCCATGAACATGAACAAGCCCGACTTCAGCGCCTCGTCCATGATCTGCTGGGCAACGACATTGAGCTTTTCGAACGGCTCAGTGGTTAAGACCGCGAACTGCACACCAAGGCCGCGAGGGCCCGGCAGCGACGACGGCTGGAACGCGGCACCCTTGACGCCGGCGATTCCAGCTAACTTGTCCTGTAGCGGCTGCTGGATGGCGGAGGCCGTTCTCGAGCGATCGCCCCACGGCTTCAGCACCATGCCGGTCATGTTCTGGCCCGACGATCCGACCTGAAAGACGTGCTCCACTTCCGGGAAGGTCTTGGCGATGCCGTAGGCCTGATTCAGCCATAGAAGGTTCTGGTCAAGCGTCGCCGTTGGCGACGGCGTAAAGCTGCCGATGACGACGCCCTGGTCCTCCTGCGGCGCCAGCTCGCTCTTGGCATAGATGAACAGGCCGTAGATGCTGGACAGAATGATGACGGCGAACATCACCACGACGGCGAGTTCGTTCAAAGTCGCATGCAGCATCCGCTGGTAACGGGTATGCAGCCAGTCGAATTTCTCATCGATATAGGTGACGGTGCGCCGTTCCCAAGCCGATTTGGTGTCGTGGTGAGAGCGCAACATGCGGCTCGCCAGCATCGGCGACAGAGTCAAGGCGTTGACCGCCGAGATCACGACGGCCCCCACCAGGGTAAAGGCAAATTCGGTGAACAGTGCGCCGGTGAGGCCACCCATGAAGCCGATTGGTACGAACACGGCAATCAAGACCAGTGTCATAGCGATGATGGGGTTGGCAAGTTCGCGGGCACCCATGATCGCCGCATCCATCGGCGTTTTGCCCTCCTCCAGATGGCGACTGACGTTCTCAACCACAATGATCGCGTCGTCCACCACCAAACCGATGGCGAGCACCAGCGCGAGCAAGGTGAGGATGTTGATGGTGAAACCGAACATCAGCATGAAGATGCCGGTACCGATCAGCGACAGTGGAATCGTGATCACCGGAATAAACACAGCGCGCGGAGATCCGAGGAAGGCGAAAATGACCAGCACCACGATCAGAATCGACTGAAACAACGTCGATTCAACTTCCTCGATCGAGTTGTTGATGTACTTGGAGGCGTCATAGGCGACGTCGACCTGCAGCCCTTGCGGCAATTGCGCCTGGATTTGCGGCAGCAGGACACGCACGCGATTGGCCACATCGAGCACGTTGGCGCTTGGTGCGACCTGGACGCTAATCATCACGGCGAATTTGCCGTCATACAGCACCCGGGAGCTGTAGCTCTCGGCGCCGAGTTCGACGTCCGCAATATCCGACAGGTGCACATAACCGCTGCCCGACTGCTTGACGATCAGACGTTTGAACTCGTCGATCGACTCCATGTTGGTCGATGCGAGCAGGTTCAACTGCACCATCTGGCCTTTGGTCTGGCCAAGTGCCGACAGGTAGTTGTTGGCGGTGAGCGCCGAGGAGACTTCGCGCGCGGTCAGGCCGTAAGCTGCGAGCTTCTCGGGTTTCAGCCAGACGCGCACGGCGAAACGCTTTTCGCCCATGATCGAGGCCTGCTGCACACCCTCCACCGCCTGGATCTGCGGCTGCACCACGCGAATCAGATAGTCGCTGATCTTATTGGCGGGCAATTCCTTCGAGGTGAAGGCAATCATCACTGAGCCGAAGGTCTCGCCCACCGACAGGCTGATCACCGATGCCTGCGATTCCGAGGGCATCTGGTTACGAACCGAATTCACCTGAGTGATGATTTCGGCCAGCGACTTAGAGGTGTCCTGGTTGAGGCGCAGGTTGGCGTAGATGGTGGAAGAGCCGAGCGAACTCGACGACGTCATGTAGTCGATGCCGCTGGCCTGGGCCACCGCCTTTTCGATCGGCGTGGTGATAAAGCCGGCAATGGTTTCGGGGCTGGCGCCGGGATAGGAAGTCGAGATGGTGACCACGGCGTTTTGGGTCAACGGGTATTGGCGCACCGTCATCGAAGTGAAGCACTTCAGCCCCAGCACCAGGATGACCAGACTGACGACGATGGCCAGAACCGGCCGCCGGATGAAGATGTCGGTAAAGCTCATGGCAGGGTCGGCCTATTGTTCTTTCGGATGCGGATTGGCATCGTTGGGCAGCTTGACGCTGTTGTTCACCGAAATCGGGGCACCGTTCTTCAGCTTGTTGGCGCCGGCACTGACCACTTCGTCTTGCGCCGTGATGCCGCTGAGGATGACGATCTGGTCACCGCGTGTTTCGCCGGTACTGACAAAGCGCTGCTGCGAAATGAGCTGGTTCTTACCCTTGTCATCCTTGGACGTCTGCACCACGAAGACGATGTTGCCATAGGTGTTATAGGTGATCGCGGTCTGCGGCAGCGTCAGCGGCTGTTGCGGCACGCCGACGTCAATCGTCACGTTGGCGAACATGCCGGGCAACAGCAGCTTTTGCGGGTTGGCGATCTCGGCCCGCACGCGCAACGTACGGGTGGTGGTGTCGACCTTAGGATCAAGCGCGATCACCTTGCCGGGAAAGACGCGACCCGGGAAGGTGTCGCTGACGAGTTGGACACTGTCACCCGTCCGCACATTGGGAAGCTGCTGCTGGGCGATGGAGAAATCGACATAGATCGGATCGAGCCGTTGCAGCGTCACCACCGTAGTACCGGCGGCGACATACTGGCCGATGTCGATCTGACGGATGCCGATGCGGCCGTCGAACGGCGCCCGGATTGCCTTTTTGTCGACGGTGGCGGCTTGGGATTCGGCGGCGGCCTTGGTCGATAGCATGCTGGCGAGCGCCTGGTCGTAAGCCGTCTGGCTGATGGCGTTGGTCTTGTTCAACTCGACATAGCGCCGATAGGTGCGCAAGGCCTGATCGGCGGAGGCGCGGTCGGACGCCAGCGTCGCGCGATCGGAATCGTCGCGGAGCTGGACCAAAAGCGTGCCCTTCTTGACGTCCTGGCCCGGCTCGAAGCCAATTTTCGTGACGATGCCCGCCAGTTCAGACGACAGATCGGCGCCGTCGATCGCATGCAGGGTGCCGACCGCCTTGAGCTGGGTCTGCCACGGCGTTGGCTTGGCGTGGGTCGTGGAGACGGTCGTGATCGTCTTCATGTTCGCCATAATGTTTGCCACCACTAAGCTCTTGCCGATGAGGAAGGCAAAAATCAGGGCCAGCAGACCGAGTGTGATCGCCAGCATCATGATCATGCGCCGGGTAAGAAACCGGCCGAGGGGGCTGTTGTGGGCTGCCTCGCTTGCGCGCTGCCATTTCGAATTGTTTTCTGAGAACGTCATGGTGGATCTCGTGTTCGGCGCGGGGGGGGGCGCCCGGGGGCAAGTTTCTACAGACTACGCCAGAAGAGGTAAGGACATGAATAACCTAAGCGGCGAAACCGCCACCCGGTCAGGGTCGACGTTTACATAGGATTGTTCCGGCCAATTGCAAATCAATCTGTCCGGTTTGGACGTTTTCAACGCCAATTGCGACCCTTGCGCGACGAAATTGGCCTCGCGTACCGGTGTCCAAGTAACTGACCGAATTACTAACTCGATTCCGAGAAGTTTTACCGGCGCTTAACCCTGCCGGTAGGCGGCGAGCGCGTCGGGGAACGGTGATAAGGCCCGCTCCAAAACACCCTGTAGCACTGAAATCGCCAAGCCGTAATTGGTCATAGGGGTTTCGTGCCGCGCGGCCTCGCCCATCCGCGACAGCATCTCCTGGCGGGTCATCACACAGCCGCCGCAATGGATCACCAGCCGGTAGGCACTGAGGTCGGCCGGCAAGTCGTGACCGGCACAGGAGGCGATGTCGAGTTCGCAGCCCGCGAACTGGCGCAGCCAGCGCGGAATTTTGACACGGCCAATGTCGTCCTCAAGCGGGTGATGCGAGCAGCCTTCGGCGATCAGGATGCGGTCGCCAGGCTTCAAGCGGTTGAGCACCCCGGCGCCGCGGGCGAGCGTCGTGAGTTCGCCCTTGAAACGCGCAAACAGGATGGAAAACGTCGTCAGCGGAATGCCCGGCGGAGTATCGGCAACGACACGCGCGACGACTTGGCTGTCGCACACCACGAGATCTGGCGGTGCGGAGAGCCGCTGCAGCGTGGCGGCATATTCGCGATCCTTGACCACCAGCGCGCTGGCATCGTTGTCCAAGAGATCACGAAGCGATTGCACTTGCGGCACGATCAAACGGCCTTGCGGGGCGCCGAGATCGATCGGCACCACCATCACCGCCATGCCACCCGCTGGCATCAGATCGCCGAGTAAGGTCGGCGGTGCCGTGAACAGCTTCGGCAATAGACCGCGGATGGCATCCTTGAACGCCTCGCGGAAGGCTTCGCGCTCCGCCGCTCTGCCAGTCGAACAGCCTTGAATCCAGACCAGGCGCTTGACGTCGATCAGCGACAGAAAATCGGACGACGGTTCTTTCAGATCGGCCTTGTTGATGACGATCAGCACCGGCACCGAAGCGTCATGCGCAGCGTTGATCAGACCATCTTCGTAGGCGCTCCAGGCGTCGGCGGTGACCACGATGGCGAGAATATCGGCGCGGCGCAGCGCCTTTTTGGTCATCTCGACGCGGACGGCGCCAAGTTCGCTCGCGTCATCGATGCCCGCGGTATCGATTAGGGTCACCGGACCGAGCGGCAACAGCTCCATGGTCTTTTCGACCACATCGGTGGTGGTGCCGGGAACCGCTGAGGTAATGGCGACATCCTGCCCTGCCAGGGTGTTGAGAAACGAGGACTTGCCGACATTGACGCGTCCGGCAATGCCGATGTGCAGCCGGCTGGCTTTGGGAGTGTTAGGAAGATCGGACATGTCAGGTTTCCGTATGGCCAAGCTTGATCAGATTGGGCGCTGCCAGCACTTCGTCGACCAGGCTTTGACCGAGATGGATTGCCAAAAACGCGCGCAAAGTAAGCTTAGGATCGCTGGCGCGGGCGGTGACGTAGTCCTGCGACAGCGCCTCGGCGCGTTCGTAGCCGATCTTGGGCAGAAAGGCGGTAACAAGTGTCGGGCTGTCGGCGAGATAGGCGGCGCAACGGGCCGTGTCGGCAGTGATCGCGCCGACATGCTTGGTCAACGCCCGGGCCGTTGTTTCCAGCATCGCGATAGTGTCGAGCAGCGCGTAGGCCAAAAGCGGCAGGAACTCGTTGATCTGCAAGGTCCCGTGGGCAGCGCAATCGGTGATGATCGCGTCATTGGCGCGCGCCGCCATCGCCACTTGCAGCACGCATTCGGTCATCACCGGATTGATCTTGCCCGGCATGATCGAGGACCCGGCCTGCAGCGGCGGCAAGGCAATTTCACCGAGGAAATGAAGCAGGCGAAGGTCGCCCGCGATTTTGGCGAGATTGGCGGCGGAGGCTTTCAGGATGCCCGAGACTTCCACGAAGGCATCGGCATTGGCGGTGGCGTCGATCACATTTTCGTTACGCGACAGACCCATGCCGGTCAGCCCGCGCAAAACTTCAATGATGCGGAAGATGAAGGCACGTGGCGCCGTCAGTCCGGTACCGATGGCGGTACCGCCGATATTAACGAGGCGCAGACGCTCCTCGCATTTAAAGGTGCGCCAGCGGTCGCGGGCGATGGCTTCGGCAAAGGCGGAAAATTCCTGGCCCAAGGTCATCGGCACGGCGGGCTGCAGCTCGGTGCGGCCCATTTTCGGGATCGCCTGGAATTCCGTTTCTTTGGCCTGGAACGCGCCCTGCAATTTCGCAAAGGCGTTCGACAGATTGCGCACCCCGGCGATCGCCGCAATGCGCAGCGCCGTCGGATAGACGTCGTTGGTCGACTGATGCAGATTGACATGGTGCAGCGGATGAACGTGGGCGTACTCGCCCGGCGTATGACCGAGTTCGATTAGCGCCAGATTGGCAATCACCTCGTTGACATTCATGTTGGTGGAGGTGCCCGCCCCGCCCTGTAAGGCATCGAGCGGGAACTGCTTTTCGATCTCCGGCCCGCCTTCGCAGATTTTGGCACAGGCCTTGACGATGGCCTGGACAGTGTCGCGCTTGAGAAACCCAAGCTCGGCATTGGTCACGGCGCAGGCATGCTTGACGACGGCGATCGAACCGATCAGCACCAGCGGCACGCGGCGTCCGGTCGCGGGAAAATTGTTCAGCGCCCGCTGCGTGTGGATACCCCACAACGCCCCCGGTGCGATCTCGATGTCGCCCAGGCTATCGGTTTCGCGGCGGAGCGGTTCAGGCTGGTTGGTCATCACGCTTCCGCCGCTTCACGGCATGCTTGGAATCGCCCCAAGCGTAAAGGCCGATTTTGCGCCCGGCAAATTCGATCCGCATGTTGAGACAGGATTGGCATTCCTTGGCGTTTTCGTCCAGGCACGGCTTGCCGGGATAAAGCTGGTAATCGGCGCGCACATCGGTGGGCGACATCTGGGGCATGATCACATTGGCCCCAAATTTCAAGCCCTTTTCGCGGCCCACGGGATCGAGCGCTTGTAGTGCGGTGGTGGACGCGATGTTCACGTCGCGAAGTTTCAGCCGCGTCGCCGCGATCATTAGAAGCGCCAAGCGAATACGTTCAGGCACGTCCGGGCACGGTGCATCGCCGAGCGGTGTGTCGGGATGGGGAATGAACGGACCCATGCCGATCATGTCGATGTCATATTTGCCGAAGAACAGGATGTCGCCGGCAAGATCGTCCAGCGTCTGGCCCGGCAGGCCGATCATCACCCCGGTGCCGACCTGATAACCGATATCGCGCAACATGCCGAGACATTCCACCCGCGATTCAAAGGTCTGGTCGGAGGGATGGATTTTGGCAAACAGTTCCGGGTTGGTCGTCTCGATCCGCAGCAGGTAGCGATGCCCGCCGGCATCAAAGAGCCGCTTATAGGTGTCGTAGGTCTGCTGGCCGATGCACAACGTGATGCCGAGCCCGTCGGGCTGCTGTTCGCTGCGGGTTTCCGCCTTGATGTGCGTCACCGCTTCGGCGACCAGATCGATGAATTTCTTGTCGGCGCGCTCACCCGACTGGATCACCATCGAGCCATAGCCGTAATCGGCACATTGGCGGGCGCAGGCCAGAATGTCGTCGAGCGACAGGGTGTAGCGATTGACGTCGCGGCTGGACTTGCGGATGCCACAATAAAGGCAGTCGCAGGCGCAGGCGCTAGAGGCTTCTACCAGACCGCGCAAAAAGACGCCGTCCCCGCAATTGGCGAGCAGAACCCGCTCAGCCTCGGCGCGGACGGCCTCGATGTCTTCCGGCTTTTTTGCCCCCAGAATCTTCACCAGGTCCTGACGACTCAGGCTTTCCTGTGCCGCCAGCCGGGCGAAATCTTCGCTGAACGGTCTAGACCCGTTCCTTATAGTGGGTGTGCAAGAGTTCATGGCTCTTGTGGCTACAGGGCCCTTCCTTGAAGAACTCGCGATAGATGCGCAAGACATCTTCATTTTCGTGGGACTTCCGTACCACGTACGCCGCGTCCTCGCTATAGAGGGCTTTGGCACGGGCGGCCCGGATATCCTGATCGGTCGGAATGGGCTGGCCGCCGCCGCCGAGGCAGCCGCCCGGGCAGGCCATGAACTCGATGAAATGACACTTGGAAAGCGGCCCGCCTTCCTCAATGTCCTTCATCACCCGGATGGCGTTGACGGTTCCATGAGCCAAGCCGACCCGTAAGGTGGCGCCTTTCAGCCACTCGAAATCGGCCACCAGATGGGACAGGATTTCCGGCACCGGTCCGACCTTTTCGATCTTGACCTCGGCCATGCGCACGCCGTCGAAGCCGCGCACCGGCTTGATGTCGGCATGATCGAACATGGATTCGACCTTCTCGCCGGTGACGATTTCGAGCACGGTGCGGAGCGCCGCTTCCATCACGCCGCCGGTGGCACCAAAGATGACGCCCGATCCCGTCGGGGTGCCGAACGGGCTGTCGAAGTCGGTTTTGTCGAGTTTGGGCACGTCGACGCCGGCCTGCTTGAACATACGCGCCATCTCGCGCGTGGTGATCGCGTAATCGACGTCGCGATAGCCGCTCGAATCCATCTCGGGACGCCCCGCTTCGAACTTCTTGGCGGTGCAGGGCATCAACGAGACGCTGACGATCTTGGAGGGATCCCAGCCGTTCTTTTCGGCGAAGTAGGTTTTGAGCACCGCGCCCATCATCTGTTGCGGACTTTTGGCCGACGACAGATTGGGCAGATACTGCGGATAGAAGTGCTCGATGAACTTGATCCACCCCGGCGAGCACGAGGTGAATTGCGGCAGAGCGGCCGAGTTGTCCTTGAGGACTAGAGCCTTGTAGAGACGCGAAATCAGCTCGGAGCCTTCTTCCATGATGGTGAGGTCGGCCGAGAAGTTGGTGTCGAACACCTTGTCGAAACCGATGCGCTTCAGGGCCGTGTTCATTTGGAAGGTGAGCGGCGTGCCGGGTTCGCAGCCGAACGCCTCACCGATGGCGGCGCGCGGCGCCGGCGCCGTCTGGATCACGACCAGCTTGTCGGGATCTTCGATGGCGTGCCAGACGGCTTCGGTGTCGTCACGTTCGGAGAGGGCGCCGGTCGGACAGCGGTTGATGCACTGACCGCAATTGATGCAGGCGGCATCCTGCATCTCGCGGCCCATGAACGTCGCGATGCGGCTATGGTCGCCGCGCCCTTCGGTGGTAAGCGCATAAACGCCCTGATAGAGAGCGCACATGCGCACGCAGCGCCGGCACAGGATGCACTTGTTCTGGTCGCGCACAATGATGTTGCCGGCTTCGGCCTTTTCGAACAGAGGCTCGTGCGGGCGGCCGAAGCGCTCGGAGGTGACGCCATAGTCGGCGCACAGCTTCTGCAGTTCGCAGGTGCCGTTGCGGGCGCAAGCGAAGCAGTCGCCGTAGTGCTCGCTCATCATCAATTCGAGGATGTCGCGGCGGGCATGTCGGATCGCCGTCGACGTGGTGCGGACCGTCATCGCGTTGTGGATCGGCAGCGCGCAACTCGCATGCAGCTTCGGCAAGCCCTCGACCTCGACGAGGCAAAGGCGGCAGCTCGAGGGCGTTGAAAGCATCGCGCTTTCCTCGTGCTGATGGCTGTGTTCGCCTTGGTGCGGCGTCGATGACGTCTGTGAATACAGTGCTTCCGAGCACAGATCGTCGTGATGACAGAGTGTGGGAATGTGAATGCCGACGGCGCGAGCCGCCTCAAGAACCGTCGTACCCGGGCTGACCTTTACTTCTTTCCCATCGATGGAGACGGCAATCAATTCGGAGTCCATAACGTGCCCCTTTATGTGTGGTGTTGCTCCCATTGGTCTTTTCTTATGCGCGCAGGTTCGTCATGCGCGGCCGGGCAACTCCCCTGAGAAGTTGTTCAGGATCGCCAGAAACGCCCGGGCGCTCATCTGACCGAGGCCGCATTTGGAGGCCACCGTCATGGTTTGCGCCAATTGGCGGACGTTGCGTTCGCCGTCGGTATCCAGCCCGTCCTTGCGCATCCGCCCGATCGCTTCGAGCAGACGCTGATTGCCGACGCGGCACGGAATGCATTGGCCGCAGGATTCGTCGGCGAAGAAGTGCTGGAAATTCTCGGCCACGGCGAACATGTCTTGGCCAGGTCCGAACACGATGATCGATCCGCCGGTCGCCAGATCGCCGGGCGACAGTGTCCGATCGAATTGCGCCGGCGGCACGCAGGTGCCGGAGGCGCCGCCGACCTGCACCGCTTTGGCGTTCTCGGCGCCGACATCCGACAGGATCTGGCGCAACGAGGTGCCGAACGGATATTCGTAGATGCCGGGGCGCTTGCAGTCGCCCGACACGCTGAACAGCCAGGCGCCCGGTGCCTTGCGGGTGCCCATGGCGGCAAACCACGACGGCCCCTTCACCAGGACGCACGGCACCCAGGCGAGCGTCTCGACATTGTTCACGGTCGTAGGTTTGCCGAGATAGCCAGCCTGTACCGGGAACGGAATGCGATTGCGGGCGTCGCCACGGCGGCCTTCGAGCGATTCGAGCAACGCGGTTTCCTCGCCGCAAATATAGGCGCCCGAGCCCATGCGGATGGCGATATCGAAGTTGAACTCTTTGTTGCCGAGGATCGCCTTGCCAAGCAGATTGGCGCCCCGGCAGCGTTCCAGCGCGGCTTCGAGATGGTCCCGCAGCCAGCCGTATTCGGCGCGCAGATAGAGAATACCGAATTCGGCACCGACGGCGCGGCCGGCGATCGCCATGCCGGCGAAGACCAGTTCGGGGAAATCGGTCAGGATCAGCCGGTCCTTGAAGGTCCCCGGTTCGCCTTCATCGGCGTTGCAGATGGTGTATTTCGGTGTGCCTTCTTGGCTACGGGCGAACTCCCATTTCTTGCCGGTCGGAAAGCCCGCGCCGCCGCGGCCACGAAGGCCGGAAGCACCGATGATCGCGACGACGTCTTCGGGGGCCATTTCGGCCGCCATGCGAATGCCGTCCTTCGGTGCAACTTCGGAGAAGGAAAGCTTGTTGCCGACGAATCCACGTACTGTTTTCGGGTCCATGTGTTTCCTCCTCCTTATTGCGCTTTTTTCGCTGCCAAAGCGGCGTGGCGACATTCGTTGAGGATGGTACGGACGGACGCCTCGGTAAGATGGATGTACACATCCTCGTTAACCATCATTGACGGCCCCTGATCGCACATACCGGCGCAGTTGGTCTGTTCCAGGCTAAAGATTCCGTCGGAGGTGGTTTCGCCGAAACCGATCCCCAGTTCGTCGAACAACGCGGCAATGGCGGGATGGTAATCGGGCTGCTTGGCGCAGGAGATCGTGCGGCAGACGCGGATCACATAGGTGCCGCGCGGCTTGACGCTGAAATAGCTGTAGAAAGTGGCGACGCCGTAGACCTCGGCGCGCGGTACGTTGAGCGCGTCGGAAACCGCCAGCATGGCGTCTTCTGAGATATAACTGTGCGCCCGGTTGAGATCCTGAAGGATAGGCATAAGAGCCGTTCGACCGCGGCCATGAACGCGGACGAGTTGTTCAACCTCCGTCCGTAAGGTTTGCTGAGCATCCATTCCGATCTCCTCCCTGGCGGGGACGAGCGGCTCACAAACGTATGCCCTTGACACAAACTCGGGCCCACGCTCGAAAGAACACGCCCCGTTTTGTTGTTACAACTGTGCGCCTCGTTCAGGCGGGCGCCTCAGATTCGTTGCTGTCGCGATTGCGACATTTATTCGCGTACGCACCTCCACAACGCATCCGCGGGCGAATACCCGATCGAATGCTCACAAAACAATTCAATAGATTTCAGATTGACCGACGAGACAACGCCCGGAAAAGCCGGAATCTCGTTGCATCCGGCGGGTTTAAGCGTGGCATTCACGTTCGCTGATCGGACGTGATGCACATCACACCTCCGCGACTGGAATACTGACGACTTACGTCCATAAGAGCCGCTCTACTGGGCGTTTCATTGTGAAAGATCAACAAAAAGAAAATCCGGGCTGCGGCCCTTGAGAGGACAGCAACCCGGATCGGTTCTAAGCTTCACAATGGCTTGAAAGGGCCGATCAATAGACCTGCGTACTCATGGTCAAATCCTGCCAGATTTCCTTGACGGTCCGCGTCAGCGTCAGCTTGCGGTCGTTGTACATCGTGTGCAGGAGATGGTGGGCCTTGTCGGAATACGGCTTCTCCAGGAAGTCGCGGTACAGCGCCTGGATCTGCTCGTTGTTGTGCGACTGGCGGACCTTCTGGGCGCGGTCGACGTTATAAAGCGTCGCCCGGCGCTTCAGGGCGTTCGGCATATAAGCCTTCTTGGAGCGCAAATTGCCGCCGCCATCGACGCAGCCGCCCGGGCAGGCCATAACCTCGATGAAGTCGAAATCGGCCTCGCCCGCCAGGACCTTCTCGACCATGGCGCGCGCCGGCTTGAGCCCGTGGCACATCGCGACCTTCACTTCGCCGATCGAGCCACCCATATCGACCGTTGCCGAACGCACGCCTTCAAAGCCGCGAAGCTGTTCGAATTCGATGCGGTCGTATTCCTTACCGTTGGCGACGTAGTACATGGTGCGCACCGCCGCTTCCATGACGCCGCCGGTGGTGCCGAAAATGGCGCCAGCGCCGGAGAACTCGGACGCGTACGGATTGTCGAAGCTCGACGGCTCCAGCTTGGCGAGATTGACGCCTTCGCGGCGCAAGAGGCGGGCGAGTTCACGCGTGGTGAGCACCACGTCGATTTCCGCCATGTCCTCCATCTGGAGCTGCAGACGGGCGGCTTCGTCCTTCTTGGCCGTGCACGGCATGATGGCGATGGTGCGGATTTTCTTCGGGTCGATGCCCATCTTCTCCGGCAGGTAGGTCTTGCAGACCACGCCCATCGATTGCATCGGCGACTTGGTCGACGACAGGTAGGGCAGGATGGTCGGGTAGTGGATTTCGGCGAAGTTGATCCAGGCCGGGCAGCACGAGGTGAACGTCGGCCGCTGGCCGGCATGCAGCCGCTTCAAAAGCTCGGCGCTTTCCTCCATGATGACGAGGTCGGCGGCGAAATTGGTGTCGAGCACGATGTCCGCCCCGATGCGCTTCAGGGCCGTGATGATCTGACCCTGGACGTTGGCGCCCGGCGGCAGGCCGAATTCCTCGCCGAAAGCAACGCGGACGGCCGGCGCGAACTGGAACACCGTGATGACCTCGGGATCGTAGATCATCGACAGGACCTTGTCGGTCTCATCACGTTCGCCCAGTGCCCCGGTCGGGCAGATCAGGACGCACTGACCGCAAGTGACGCAGGTCGATTCCTTCTGCGACAGGCCGTATTTCAGACCGACCGCCTTATCCTGGCCGATGCCGACCTGGATCAGGGCATCGACGCCTTGGCCATCGCGGCAGATGGCGATGCAGCGCTGGCAGCGCACGCACTTGGTCATGTCGCGGATCATGGCCGGTGAAGAATCGTCGATCTCGCGGGCCCGAACGAATTTCGGGTCATAGAACCGGTTCTCGCGCAAGCCGACGAACTGGGCGACGTCCTGCAGCTCGCAACTGCCGTGGCGCACGCAGGTGGCGCAATCCTGGTCATGGTCGGCGAGCAGGAGCTCAACCTGCAGCTTCTGAGCCTTTCGCGCCCGCGGGCTACGGGTCTGCACCGTCATACCTTCGACCACCGGCGTATTGCAGGAGGTCGCAAGCTTGGGAGCGGCCGATCCCGGCAGCTCGAACTCGACCAAGCAGACGCGGCAGGTGCCGGGCGTGTGGTCGATATCGTCCAGTTCGCACAGCGTCGGGATGTAGATGCCGTTGCGGCGGGCGCAGTGCAGGATGGTCTCGTTTTCTTCGGCTTCAACGGCCAAGCCGTTGATGGTGGCGTGGACGATCTTTTTCTCTTCGCCCTCGTGTCCGTTTTCCATTTGGGGGCGCTCCTTAATTGTGGGACTCGGGCACGGGCTGAGCCGTGATCACCGAGTAGACGCGATAACACCTGAGGCATCGCTTGGCTTCGTGGTAGGCCGCTTCACGGCTGATAGGCCGCTCGACCTCTTCGAACATCTGCTTTCGAATATTCGGATCCAGTTCGGGATGGTGCACGCGGTATTCCGATTTGACCGGAATTTCGGCAACGTCGGAGGCGAGCAGCTTGTTCTCGCGCAGGATCTGACGCATGCGCGAGCGCGGGAAGAACCGCACCGTGCCGAGTCGCACCCAGTCGTCGATGGCGCGCGCCGCCTTGAGGCCCGCAGCCATGGCATGGATCAGCGTCGCCGGACCGGTTTCGCAGTCGCCACCGGCGAAAACGCCTTCGCGCGAGGTTTCCAGCGTCACCTTGTTGACTTCGATGGTCTTCCACTTGTTCAGCTTGATGTTGTCGGCTTCGGTGATGGCGCCGGATAGAATCTGCTGGCCGATGGCCGCGATGATCACCGAGCAATGTAGCACGCGTTCGGTGCCGGGGACGGGCTCGACGTTGCGGCGGCCGCGGGCGTCTTTTTCGGTCTGACGCATGCGGACCAGCTTGACGCCAGTGACCTTGCCATCCTCCGACAAGATCTCCGTCGGATTGGTGAGGAAGTGCATCACGATGCCTTCATCCTCGGCGGCCGTGATTTCTTCCTTGTCGGCCGGCATGTCATCGCGGGTGCGCCGGTAGACAAGATGCACCGTGCGGGCGCCCATGCGCACCGCGGAACGCACGCAGTCCATCGCCACGTTGCCACCGCCGACGACGACCACGTCGCCGTCGATCTTGGTCTCCTTGATACCAGCGACATGGTCGTGGACCTTGAGCAGGAAGGCGATGCCGGAGTCATACCCGCCGAGTGTGGTGTCTTCGTTCGCCACGCCCATCTTGGTGCCTTCCTGGCAGCCGAGGCCGAGGAAAACGGCGCGATAGCCCTTGCCGAAGAGATCGTTGATCGAATAGTCGCGTCCGAGTTTCTGGTTGAACAAGAAGCGGCCGCCGAGCTGGGTAATGATGTCCATTTCGGACTGCAGCACATCCTTGGGCAGGCGATAGCTCGGAATGCCGATCGCGGCCATGCCGCCGGCTTGGGGCATCGCCTCGTAGATATCGACGTGGTAGCCGTGCAGCAGCAAGTGGTAGGCGCAGGAAACGCCAGCCGGACCCGCGCCGACGACGGCAACGCGCATCGACGGCGGCAGCGACTCAGCGATCATCGCCTTGGAGAAGGTCAGCGCGCCGGTCTGGGTCTGGTAGTCAGCGACGTAGCGCTTGAGTGTCTTGATGCCGACCGCTTCGTCGACCAGATTGCGGCGGCAAGCGATTTCGCAGAACCGCACACAGACACGGCCGCAGGTGGCGGCCATCGGGTACTTCTGCAGGATGACGCCGAGCGAGTGCGAGGGTTTGCCGTCGCGGATGTAGTCGATGTACTGCGGGACGTTGATCTTGGACGGGCAGGCTTCAATGCAGGGCGCGGTCACATAGATCATGCCCTCCTGCTCGGGCTGTTTGCCCTCTTCGATCTCGGTCTCGAATTCGTCGCGGAAGTTTTCGAGCGCATCGAGCAGCGCGCGGCCGCAGGTCATGCCCAGACCGCACAGCGAGGTGTCGGTCATCTGGCGCGCTAAGGCGATGATGTCGTCGAGATCAAGCGCGGACTGCTTGCCTTGGCGCAGATCGTTCAGCGCATCGCGAACCAGCACAGTGCCCATCCGGCACGGCGTGCACTTGCCGCAGGATTGCTCCGCAGCCTTGTTCATGTAGCGCCAGAAGGTGTCGATAAGGCTGACGCCTTTGTCGAGGACGAAGAAGCCGCGATCACCGACGAAGGCCTTTATCGTGTTGCCTTCATTGAAAACGTCGAGACCGCGCAAAGCGACGGCGTTCTCCGGCATTGGCTTGGTCGGATCGCGGTAGTCGTGAACGGCTCCATTCCAGACGCCGTAGACGATATGTGCCATAATCGAGTTCCCTGCTCTTCAACTAATTGGCAGAAGACCTCACGCCGGACACGAACCCGGGAGCCCGAACCGGAGGGGCCTCTCTATGTATTCCTATGGCTGCTGATTAACGGCTGAGCGCGGCCGGATACATAGGGAATAGTGCGGATTCGGCCTATCGCGACAAACGGCCCCGCTTTTGCGGAATATCAAATACGACATTTTGGTGGCGTGCCTCAGTGAAAATCGCGCGATTTGGGCACAATACGCACATTCCGCGGATGCCGATGCAGATGCACCGCCGCTTGGGAGCGGAACGGGGAGACCTCGGTCGAGTCAGCGGAAAGACGCTCCAGGTCCGCGGTGCGGTCTACAGCACGTTCTGCGACAAGATGGACTACGCCCTCGGGACTGCGCTGAATCTTGCCGCGGACGAGCAATAGCCGGGCGCCCATGATCTCACGCCGGAAGGTTTCCACCAGCCGCGGCCACACCACGACATTGGTGACACCGGTTTCGTCGCTCAAGGTGATGAAAACGACGCCCGCCTGACCCGGCATCTGACGGACCAGCACGATCCCCGCGACGGCCGCCGCCTCCCCGTCCCGCCCCTGTCCAATTTCAGCGCAACTCTTGACGCCTTCGTCGCGGAACCCATCGCGCAGAAATTGCATCAGGTGGGCGCGGAGCGACAGACGCAGCATCTGATAGTCGGCCAGAACATGTTCCGGCAGCGGCATGACCGGCAATGGGGCAATTTCCTCCGGCTCCTGGCTGTCGACAAATTGAGCATCGAACAACGGCAGGCCGGTGGGGTCGGCGATGCGGCGGACCGCCCACAAAACTTCGCGGCGGTCGGTCGCCAGCGATTGGAAGGAATCGGCCTCGGCCAGAATGATCAAGGCCCGCCGCGGCAACCCCGTGCGTCCCACCAGACTCTCCACTGCGCGATAGCCGTTGGCGCGGCGCTCAACCAGCAACTTCGCCCAGTCTTGGTGAAATCCCTCCACTTGGCGGAAACCAAGACGGACGGACGGTCCGCTGCCGCCCGGTTCGCCCCCGCCCGGTTCGAGCGTGTTGTCCCAGAGGCTGAAGTTCACGTCGACGGGGCGAACCTCGACACCATGGTCGCGCGCATCGCGCACGATTTCGGCCGGCGCATAGAACCCCATCGGCTGGGAATTGAGCAAAGCACAGCAGAAGGCGGCCGGATGGTGTTTCTTGATCCAGGCCGAGACATAGACGAGATGCGCAAAACTGGCGGCGTGACTTTCGGGAAACCCGTAAGCGCCGAAGCCTTCGATCTGGCGGAAACAGCGCTCGGCATAATCCGGGGCATAGCCGCGCGCCACCATGCGGCCGACGAACTTCGCCTTGAAGGTATCGATGGTGCCGATATTGCGGAAGGTCGCCATGGCGCGGCGCAGGCCGTTGGCCTCTTCGGAGGTGAATTTGGCCGCCACGATGGCGAGCTTCATTGCCTGTTCCTGGAACAGCGGCACGCCCATGGTTTTGTGCAGCACCTGATGCAGTTCGTCCACGGGGCCATGCTTTGGCGCGGGCGAGGGAAACGTCACCGCTTCCTTTCCCGAACGCCGCCGCAAATAGGGATGCACCATGTCGCCCTGGATCGGGCCGGGGCGCACGATCGCCACTTCGATGACGAGATCGTAAAACTCCCGCGGCCGAAGACGCGGCAGCATGTTGAGCTGGGCCCGGCTTTCCACCTGAAACACGCCGATGGCATCACCAGCGCACAGCATGTCGTAAACGCTGGCGTCTTCGCGCGGGACGGAGGCGAGCGTCAGCGTCTTGTTTTCGTGCGTCTTGATGAGATCGAACGCCTTGCGGATGCAGGTCAGCATGCCGAGCGCCAGACAATCAACCTTCATCATCATCAAGGTGTCGATGTCATCCTTATCCCATTCGATGAACCAGCGGTCTTCCATGGTGGCGGGACCGACTGGAACGATTTCGTCGAGACGATCGTGGGTCAGAACGAAACCGCCGACATGCTGTGACAGATGACGCGGAAACCCGATCAAAGCATTGGCCATGCGCACCGCCTGGCCGATCAAAAGGTTTTGCGGATCGAGCAGGCTTTGGCGCACTTCATCGTCCTTGAGCCGGCCGCCCCAACTGCCCCAGATACCCGCGGCCAAGGCCGAGGTGATATCTTCGGTAAGGCCAAAGACCTTGCCGACCTCACGGATGGCGCTTCGCGGGCGATAGCAGATCACAGTCGCGGCTAGCGCGGCGCGGTGGCGGCCATAGCGCGCATAGATGTCCTGGATCACTTCCTCGCGGCGCTCATGCTCGAAATCGACGTCGATGTCGGGCGGCTCCTTGCGTTCCTGCGAAACGAAGCGTTCGAACAGAAGATCAACCTGCATCGGATCGACGGCAGTGATGCCGAGCACGTAACAGACCGCGGAATTGGCCGCCGAGCCGCGGCCCTGGCAAAGGATGCCTCGATTCTTGGCGCAGGAGACGATGTCGTGGACGGTGAGAAAATAGGGCGCGATCTGCATCTTGCCGATCAGTCGCAATTCCTTTTCCAAGGTTTTGCGAACCTTGCCGGGAACGTTGCCGGCGTAGCGATCCTCGGCGCCGGCCCAGGTCAGATCTTCAAGATGACCTTGCGCCGTCTTACCGGGCGGCACCGGTTCGTCGGGATAGTTGTATTTGATCTGGTCGAGAGAGAACCGCATCCGTTCCGCCAGACGCAGCGTTTCGGCCAGCGCCTCGGGCGCAGCGGCGAACAGATCGGCCATCTCTTCGGGCGATTTCAGATGCCGCTCGCCATTGGCCTCCAAGAGACGCCCCGCCGTCTTCAGGGTGACATGTTCGCGGATGCAGGTGAGCACGTCCTGCAACGGGCGGCGTTCGGGGGCGTGATAAAGCGCGTCGTTGGTGGCGATGAGCGGCACTCCGGCGGCACGGGCCACCGCTTGCCAATGGCGCAGCCGGCGCAGGTCATCGCCATGCAGCGGCATCGTCCCCCCAAGCCAGACTCGGCCGGGCGCAACGCTCTGCAAATTTTCCAGAAGGCCTTGGATGTCTTCAGGATTTTCAAGAGGAGGAACTTCCTCCCGGCCACCTCCAGCAATATAATTGTTCCACGCTTTCTTTGGAGCCCCCTCCCCTCCCACCGTTCCCGGCCGGGCGGGCAGGATCACCAGCAGCAAGCCTTCCTGCCATTGCAGCAGATCGTTCAGGCCGAGAACGCAGTCGCCTTTTGGTGCCCGCAGCTTGCCCGCACTGAGCAGCCGACAGAGGCGCCCATACGCGGCCCGGTCGGAGGGGTACGCCACCATGTCGGGGGCGCCGTCGGCGAAGACCAAGCGGGCACCGACCAGAAGCTTGGGCTTTTCGCCGCCGAGTTGTTGCAAGGCATCGTAGGCGCGCACCACACCAGCCAGCGTATTGCGGTCGGCAATGCCGATGGCGGTCAGCCCGAGCGCGGCTGCGGTCGTCACCATCTCGGCCGGATGTGAGGCACCGCGCAAGAACGAGAAGTTCGTCACCGCCGCAATTTCCGCGTAAGAGGATTCTTTGTTGGTCGCGTTTTCTGGCCAAAAACCGGTATCCACTTTTCGGGAAAACGCTCTCATGCGAACATCCCGTGCAAAAACCAGCGGACACCTTGTTCGCGGTAAAGCCAAAAACGGCGGCCTTCTTCATCCTCCAGACGGAAGTAATCGCGATCCGGTGCCGGGGACTGCCACCACGCCATGGCGATGCGTTCCGGCCCTTCCAAATGCCGGACCTTATGGACAACACCCCGCCAGCGGAACGCCTCACCACCTGGAAAACTGACGGGTTCGGGTGAGAAAAGCCGCAAAGGCCGCCGCGGCGGCTCGCCCATGGCACCGACCTTTTCCCAGACTAGGCGAGTGTTTTCGGCGTATTGCGCCGGAACGGCGGCAAAGGCGTTCTCCGGGATATGGGTGTCGCGAGGCTGAAACGACAACACGCGATGGGCGCCGAAGCGGGCCGCCAGCCGGTCCACCAAAAAGCGGATGTCTTTGGCGCGCGCCGCATCGCTGCCGAGCGTCGCCGTTTCCACTTGGCAGGGCTCGGTGCGTTCCGCCTCCAAGCGGATGAGATCAAAGCCGAAGCCGGGATCGACGGGATCGGCAAGCGCAGCGAGCTTGTTGCGAAACAGCCGTGCGATGATCGCCGGTTCGCGCGTCGGCGCCCCGGTTTCCACCGCGATGCGGCGTACACCGCCATCAGCGCGGAAAAACACTGCTTGCAAAGCACGCGCCCCTTCGCCGCGTTCCTCCAGAGTCTTTGCCAGTTGTTGTGCCAACAGTTTGATGGTGGCGAGCATCGTTTCCGACGCGGTGACGGGCTCGGCAAAGCGGTTCTCGGCGCGGACATCGGGCAGCGGCCGGCGCGGCGAAATCGGCACTTCCGCATGGCCCATTGCGGTATCGAGCGCGGCCACCATCCCGGCCCCGAAGCGGGCAGTCAGTTCGGCACGACCGCGGCGCGCCACTTGCCCGACCGTCTTCAATCCGGCACGGCGGAACGCGTGCACCGTAATCGGGTCGAGACCCAACGCGTCCACCGGCAGCGGCGCCACCGCGTCGCTGTCCGTCCCCTGCGGAACCACGGTTCCGCTGCGATAACGGGCCAAGGCGCGCGCCGCCAAAGCGGTTCCGGCCAGCGCCCCTGCCACGGTAAAGCCCTGACGCTTCAGGTCGGCGCCGAGACGATCCAGCATCGCCTGTTCGCCGCCGAACAAATGGGCGGCCCCGGTGACGTCGAGCAAGAGGCTATCGGGCGGATCCAGCGCCACGAACGGCGTGAAGCCGTCACACCAATCGGCGATTTTCTCCAACAGACGTTGGTCCGCCGGTTCGTTCGCCGCCATCACCTTGAGGGCGGGAACCATGGCGCGGGCGCTGGCGAGCGCCATGCCAGGGGCAAGCCCGAGCCCGGCCGCCTTGCGGTCCACCGCGGTGAGCCGCATCGCGCCCTCGACTTTGGCGACGATGATGAGCGGCAGATCCGCGTCAGGCGGCGGACGCTGCAGCCATCGCCGCTTGAGGCGGTCGGTCGGCAGACGCCAGAACCACAGCGCCACGATCCGCCGGGCGGAAGACACCATCGTCACAACTCCATTCCAGGGTCCAATGCCCCGCCGGCCCATGCCGGTTACGCTGCAGTTCCACGTCGAAAACCGGCCCGCCCCAGATCTCCTCTTCGTCGCCCGAAGGCGCCGCGCGGATCAGCCAGCGGGTTTCGGCCCCACCGATGCCGGAGGATTCAGCTGCCAGGCGCAGCAAGAAAACCGTCACCCCGTACGCCCCCGCACCGAGGGCCAACCGGCGATACGCGACCAGATCGAGCAGCTTGGGCGCGCCCGTCAGTTCGATCACCACCGCGCCGAGAGCGGCGCAGGTGAGCGCGTCGGCCGCCGCCCGCAAGGCGCTGGCCGCATCCGGCACCCGCAACAACACCAGCCGGGCGGGATCGAGGCCCAGTTCGAACAAGCCAGTGGCCGCCAGTTCGCCGAATTCGAGCCCGGCATAATCCTGGCGAATCCAGAGCAGCGGCCCGCCGAGGCGCACCGCCAGCCCGGCCACAAACCCCGTCGCCGCGGCTTCCTGCGAGGGCGCCGCGAAAACCTCATGTAACCCGCCACGCATCAACCCGCCGCAAAGCGCCCCATCCAGCCGCGGCACCCCGAGCGCCACCCGGGCGCCAAGCGGCTCGGCGGCAGTGAGGACGGCGCGTAAAAGCACGATTTTGGGGTCCGTTGCGGACATAGTTCTCCAGTCTCCGGACACACCGAACGTGTGCGCCTGAGGGGTGAAAACTGAAGAGATAAAGCTAGAACAAAAACGGAACAAATGTCAAGATGAGGGGGCGTCGCACGTCCGTCACGGCCGACACACTGGCCTAGCCAAACCGAACATTCCCGGCGGCGTGACTAGATCTGATTTGTGCCTATTTTGTTGAAAAACTCGATGTTGAGCGAGCCAAAGCGGCCCTGATCCAAACGGCAGGTTTCGAGTCCGAACACGACATCGTACCGTGGTGAAACTCGCCCCGAGCACCTACTTCTTCCTTGCTCTTTGACCGCGCCGAAAAGTCACGGCCATGGCTTTGTAGGCGTACATGCCGTGCATTGTTTGGAAGACTTCGAATTCGATTTCGGCAGGCTGCCATGCCGGTCAGGTCGTTCCACGCCTGGATCCTGGGCGCGCGTTGCAAGGTGATTATTCCGGTGCGGCCGCGGCTTAGCGAAAAACTGGAAAACGAATTCAGGTTTTTTGCATTTTACGCCACCCGGCATCGGTCGCTCTGGCGGCATGGCGCGATACCAACGGCCGGACCAACACTGTAATATGACTAAGTAGATTTCCTTATCGTTTGATTTACTCTGAATTAGTTAGCTAACCCCAGTCTCGTGCCCGTGCCAGCGGTCTTTCCGCGGGCACATCAGGGGGCTGCCATGTTGATGCCGAACAAAGCCCGCGCCACCCGACTCAGTGTCTGGGTGGGCGCCACCATACTGACACTGCTGGCGGCATTGTGGAGCAGCTATGCGTGGCTGACGATCAGCGAATATAACGACCGCCTGATCGAAGAACACACCGATCTGCGGGGCCTCGTCCGCGCCTATGCCGATTACGCGGCGATACTCGCCAGTTTCGAAGTCAACATCCCCTATGGCATCGCCAGCGACGACCGGCCGGTGAACGTTGATCTGGTGTTCTCGTCGAAGCTGCTCAAAAAATTCCGCAAAGACATCGTTGCGCCGGAAGGCACAGTGTTCGAAATCCGGCCCGCGAGCGCCAAGGTCCCAACCATTCCGAGCGGCACACTGGCCGAACAAGCCGAACGCGACGGCCTCGTCGTGCTCGCCACCCGGCCGCGCGATCTGGCGCTGGAGCAGTGGCGCCGCGGCGCCGAAGTGGAAGGTGGCGGCCTAGCCGTCATCACCTTATTGATGCTGATGCTGGGCACTATCCTGATCTGGCAATTGCACAAGCGCGAAGCGATGGACGCCGCTCTCCTCACTGCCAAGGAACAGGCCGTAGCTGGCAACACGGCCAAATCGGAATTCCTGGCCAATATGAGCCACGAAGTCCGCACCCCGATGAACGGTGTGCTCGGCATGAGCGAACTTCTGCTCGCCACCGAACTCAATGCCGAACAGCGCCACTTCGCCGAAGTGATCCACGAATCCGGCGAGGCGATGCTGACCGTCGTCAACGACATTCTCGACATTTCCAAGCTGGAAGCAGGCAAGCTCGAAATCGACCGCAGCGAATTCGATCTCAATACCACCGTCGAACGCACCGTCGCGGTAATGGCGGGCAAGGCGCGGGAAAAGAACCTTGACCTCATCGTCTTCGTCGAACCGCATGCCCGCGGCGCCTATCTCGGCGATCCGATGCGCATCCGCCAGGTGCTGCTCAACCTGATGAGCAATGCCATCAAGTTCACCAATCACGGCGCGGTGTCGGTCCTGGTGCGGTGCGCCTCATCGCTACCCGACGACAACAGGCCCTTGCGCTTCGAAATCACCGACACCGGCATAGGCATCCCGGAAAATCAACACCAGCACCTGTTCCAGAAATTCAGCCAAGTCGACGCTTCGGCGACGCGCCGCTATGGCGGCACCGGTTTGGGCCTGGCCATCTGCAAGCAACTCGTCGAACTCATGGGCGGCCAGATCGGTCTTAACTCGACGCCTGGCAAGGGCTCGACCTTCTGGTTCGAGCTGACGATGCCGTGCCTTCGCGCCGCCCCATTCAATGCCGAAGGCCTGCCCGCCCACACCAAAACCCTGCGGGCGCTGATGGTCGACGATATCCCGACCAATCTGGAACTCTTGGGCCGCCAGCTTCGCATGCTCGGCATGGAAACCGCCGCTGCCGAAGACGCCTTTAGAGCCATGGCCGAGATGGAACGAGCCTGGCATCGCGGCAAGCCTTACGACATTGTGTTCCTCGACCACATGATGCCGGGCAAGACGGGCGTCGAACTCGCCAGCGACATCCGCACTAGCCAGAAATTCCGCGATGTGAAGCTCGTGCTGATTACCTCAGCCGGCCGCCAGGCGCTGCACGGTGAAAGCGTGACGTTCGACTATGTGCTGGAAAAGCCGCTGCGCCAGCAGTTTCTGCACGACTGCCTGGTATCGGTCCTGACCGCGCACAAAGATGCCGAAACGCCCGCCGCGACACCAGACCAATCGGAACTGCCGTTCGGCAAGCCTGGGCCGCTCCATATTCTGCTGGCCGAAGACAATCGCATCAATCAGAAGTTCTTGCTGGCGCTCTTGGAAAAGAGCGGCCACACCGTCGACGTTACCGATACCGGCCTCAAGGCGGTCGAAGCGGTGATGCAAAACAGCTACGACGTCGTCCTGATGGACATCCAGATGCCGGAGCTGGACGGCGTGGCGGCAACGGCACGCATCCGCAAACTCAAAGGCACCAAGGCCAAGATCCCGATCATCGCCATGACTGCCAATGCCATGATGGGCCAGCGCGAAGAGTATTTGCAGGCTGGGATGGACGACTATATCGCCAAACCCGTCCAGTCGGCCGAACTCATCAACAAGCTGGAAACCATCGCCAGACGCCGGAAATCGAGCGACGAAAACCACGCGACGGACGACCGGGGCATCACCAAGAAAACCGCTTAGCCTGGTATCCCGCCGAACGGCACGATCTTGTTGTCGGCGTCATGACCGATATCGGCACGGCCGAGGTAAGGGATTTTCGCCCGCGCGCACCAGTCCTGGACGATGTCCTCTTCGCTGCGGGCAAAATCGGGATCGTTGGGTAGAATATCGCTCACCCGCCCCAAGCGGATGCCGGCGACGCGCTGGATCGCCGGGTGGGCGGTGAGGTGAAACATGGTGCGATCGATGGCGTAGAGATACTCCGACACCTCTTCCAGCATCAGCACATGGTCCGACAGATCGGGCTCAAGCGACGTGCCGAGAAGGTGACTCAGCACCACCATGTTGAAGGCGACCGCCGGAACACCCGGCCGCAAGGACGGCTCCAGCGTGGCGGCATCGGCCGTATTCAACCAATCGAGCGCGCGCTGGATCGCCGCCTCACCGCCCGGACGGGCCAAATCGGCCATCATCGGACCATGGGCGACGCGGCAGCCCTTGGCATAAAGCCCGGCCAGCAGAAACCCGGCATCGCTGTAGCCGAGATAGACCTTCTCGCGCGCATAGTTGTTAAGCTGGGACAACACCCGTTCGGCGATGCGGCAAGAGCCATAGCCGCCGCGGGCGATCCACAACGCGTCGAAATGGGGATCATTGGCAACGTCGAGGAAGGCCCGTTCGCGCGCCTCATCGTCGCCGGCAAAATGACCGTCGCTGAGGTGGCACTGGGGATGGACGAGCAAATGCGGACCGTCGTCCATATCCCCCGCCTGAAGGCGGACGCGGTCGGCAATCACCGGATCGAGACGGGCAGCGGGCGCGACGACGCCGACCAATTTGATGCGCATACGGCTTCCCCATTCTCGAGCGGGCTTTTATAAGCTTGGGTCATGAGTCTGGATAGACGCTATTTCTTCTGCGGGATCGGCGGCAGTGGCATGTTGCCTCTGGCCATGATCGTCGCCGGACGAGGCGGGCGCATCGCCGGGTCCGACCGGGCCCGCGACCAGGGTCGCAGCCCCGAGAAATTTGCCTACCTCACGGCGCATGGCGCCGACCTATTCCCGCAGGACGGCAGCGGCGTCACCGATCCAGAGACCATCGTGGTGGTCTCCACCGCAGTTGAAGCCAGCGTGCCGGACGTGGCAGCAGCACACCGGATCAGCGCCCGCGTCGAAACCCGCGCCCAGTTGCTGGCGCATCTGTTCAACAGTGCGCGCGCGCCGATCGGCATCGCCGGCACTAGTGGCAAATCCACCACCACCGGCATGCTGGGCTGGATCCTGGCCGCGACGGGCCGCGATCCCACCATCATGAACGGTGCCGTGATGAAGAACTTCGCCAAAGCCGAGGCCCCGTTCGCCAGCGCCCGTGTCGGCAAGGGCGAGACTTTCGTCAGCGAAGTCGACGAAAGCGACGGGTCCATCGCGCTCTATCGCCCCCATATCGCCGTGCTCAACAACGTCGCTCACGACCATAAATCGATGGACGAACTGCGCGTCCTGTTCCGCGATTTCCTCACCAAGGCGGCGACGGCGGTGATCAATCGCGACAATGGCGAAGCCGCCGCCTTGGCGGGGCCGAATGCAGTGACCTATAGCCTGAGCGATGCCAGCGCCGCCGTGTTTGGATTCGACCTTGCGCCGGCGCAGGACGGCATCGCCTTCGCGGTCAAGGAAGGCGGCAACGTCGCGCGGCTGAAGCTGAAAGTGCCGGGGCGCCATAACGTCGCCAATGGGCTGGCGGCGCTCGCGGCCGCGCGGGCGGTGGGAGTGCCGCTGGAAGAAGCTGCTGAAGCGCTCGCCGGATTCGAAGGCGTCAAGCGGCGGCTGGAACTGGTCGGCAGCGCGAACGGCATCACCGTCTATGACGACTTCGCCCACAATCCCGACAAGATCACCGCCACTTTGGCGACCCTGCATGATTTTCCCGGACGGCTGCTTATTTGCTTCCAACCGCACGGCTTTGGGCCGCTCAAACTGATGAAGGACGGCTTCATCGATGTATTTGCCAACGGGCTTCACGCCAGCGATGTGCTGGTGATGCCCGAGCCGGTTTATTTCGGCGGCACGGTCGATCGCAGCGTGTCGAGCGGCGAGATCGTGGCCGGCGTCGCGGCGGCGGGGCGGCAGGCGTTTGCGTTTCCGACCCGCGACAAATGCGGCGAGAAGCTTCTGGCGCTGGCCAAACCCGGTGACCGCGTGGTGGTGATGGGGGCGCGCGACGACACGCTGTCCACCTTCGCCGCCGGATTGCTGAACCAGCTCGGCTGAACGCCCTCACAATATGTAGACAGGCCCGAGGCGCTTGCACGCAAGCGGTTGATCTTTGTTTTCCGGAATCCGCGATCGCCCCTATCCCCCCTCTCCCACCCCAAAAGCAGGCGAGGGCGTGAAAACTTCCAGAATCGAATTCGAAACTCTCTAAACAACGAACATCGTCAATGCGCCCCGCGAACGCGGCGCAGATGCATTTATCCAGCGCGGTCAAACAACAAGCTGGAGGTGGGACGCGCGGGGGCAAATTTCAAGATGGCGGAATGACCGCATCGCACCCCAAAACGGCCGTTCCAATATCGAATCTCCGTCGAAGTTTTGTGCCGAAACATCGCGTGGCTGGTTGCAGGGGGAAGAGCTCGAAATGATATGGGTCAGAACGCATGGTTTTGGTAAACCGCTAATGGTCTGGTTACCCTACCAGTCTACGTTGTAGGTCCGGCGTAATCACAAAGCGGGTCTATGCTCTACAAATCGCCAATCCTGATGGCCGCGGCCTCGCCAGCGCTTTTGGCGAAGGGCTGCGTCAACGTCTTGGAGATCAGTGCTCTTAAGGAGTACGCGGGAGAGCGCTGGCCACGCATCTGCGAAGGCGTTTATGCCCGCCTTGAGACTTTGTTGCGGGCAAAACTCGGGCAAAACGACCTGTTCGTTCGGATCAGCGACGTTGCGTATCTCATCACGATGCCGACGACAGACCCTGACGATGTCAACGCGATTTGTTTGCGCGTTTCGTTTGATCTGCATGTCAGTTTTCTAGGCCAGTGCAATCTCGACCAAATGCAAGTCAGCACGGTTTCTAATGGCGATGATGATACACTGGTTCTGCATCGCTTGCCGCCTGCGCGCGTTATTAGTCTTGCCGAACGGGCGGGTATCGCTATCCAGCCACAGGCGCAGCCCGACAAGTCCGGCAGTGCCGCTGATTTGATCGAGTGTTCCGTCCCGTCTTCCAGCGGGAAAAATTTGCGGACCAGCGGTGTCCTTTCCAACGCCATGGCGGCGCTACCAGAGGGCGCGGTCAAAGTCGAGCATGTCTTTACGCAGATTTGGTCGGTTTTGAGCCGGGCGATAACGACGTATGCATGCGAGCCCAAGACAATATTTGTGCCCCCGCGGATTGACCCGGTTCCCTTTAAGCTGCTTCAGCCCAAGGAACGTATCGAGGTCGAAATTGCGGCATTTAAGATGGGAGCCGATCAGCTCACCAAGGCGTACGCAACAGACAGCCGGTTCTTATTGGCGGTGCCGATTTCATTCGACGTACTCGGCTCACCAGCGGGACGTATGGAATGTTTGTCGTTGTGTCATAGCCTTTCGTACGCCATCCGTCCCTTCCTCATCTTCACGATCTATGGCATTCCACCCGGCGTCGGCCAGACGCGGCTTGCAAATCTGGTCAACACTTTACGCCCGTTTGCGCGCAGCATTTCTGCGACGATCTCACCGGACTCCCGGTCATACCAAGCATTTCACGCCTACGAGGGTATTGGCTTGCATGCCGTCGGGTTCAATCTCAGAGAATTCTCGCCGCAATCGCCATTCACCCAACACGATGCCGAGCAGCTCTCACGATTTTCTCGCCAATTCAACTTTGGCTCGTTCCTGTTTAATGTTGAGTCCAAGGCGATATTGAAATTTGCCCTAGATGCTCAGATTCAAAGTTTGAGTGGGTCCGTCATCGCCCCGGCCTGCGGCGAACCGCAGGGCGTCTGGCGTTTGACCTGGGGTGAAGTCTTGGCGCAACCCGTCGTCGAACTGTGGGGCTGATCTGTTTCTGCGCTGCCGAGGGTAGACAATTCCCAGTATGCCGCAGACGGCACGCAGGACGGCACCGTCAGCACAGAAGACAGCGACTTACGCTAGGAGCTGATCAATCGCGATTGCTGACGGGCCCAGAATTTCTTCGATTTTGAGTTGTGCGGCGCCGCTACCAGCAAAAAGATGTAGCGATCCTGTGGAAACATCCGGGACAGACACGCCAAAGATAGTGTTGATCCGACCTTCGTCATCCACCATAGGTACGAGCAACCGCTCAATTTTGACCGACCGGTCTGTCCATTTGTATTGTCCGCGAACATATTGAAAGGTTCGCTCGGCTACCACCGTGTCATATGTGCTGCGAAGGCACGCTTTGAGTTGCACGTCCCAAAATTGATCCAAGTTTTTTCCGGTAAGGTCGGCCCCATAAAGAACCGTCATATGAGAGCCGAACAACTTGAAGAAATAGGGAGTTGGCTCGGGGCCCACATCAATCAAAAAGATATTTCCGAGAATTGAGCGCACGGCCGACGGCCTAAGATCGCTTCGGCGCGGCAGTTCCCGCGTGGCGGCAAGGTCGAGGCAATACTGGGCCGCCCGCGCAATACCCGGGTGAATCCGCCTTCGGAAGAGGGGCTCCAGATCCATGCCATCATGGTCGCCCCAAATGCTTACCAAAACATGCGGCGAGCCGATGAAGCGGCGTTGGCGCGAGCCCAAAAGCGATAGACTTGACGCGTTGGGTCCTTGCCGTAGAGCCTGACCGCCTCCCCCACCCGGATCGCTACGCTCTCCGGCCTCCCCAGATTGAAGACAGACATAGGCCAAATCCAAGTGCGCCGAGACGGCGGGATTGCCGAGACCGGTTTCGCACCTGCCGCCGCCGCGCGACGACATGCGGTCGCAGACCGGCGGCGCGTGGCCACATTAACCAACCCGAACCCACCCTGCCGCGACCTTTCGCATGCGGCGTATCACGCCACTTGACAGCGCTTACTTGACACTTTCCAGGTGATGCAAGAAGGTCTAGCGATCAATCATAACGACTGGTCTGACAGGGGGACCGCTGTGAACCTTCATATCCTCGACATCGCCATTATTCTTGGCTTTCTGGCGCTCAGTGTGATCGTCGGCTACTGGGTTTCGCACCGCGCCGGAAAGAGCACCAAAAACTACTTTCTCGGCGGCAATGTGCTGCCGTGGTGGGTGCTGGGCGTTTCGAATGCCTCGGGCATGTTCGACGTGGCGGGCACCATGCTGCTCGTCTACTGGATGTTCATCTACGGGTTGAAATCCATCTGGATTCCGTGGATGTGGCCAGTCTTCAACCAGATTTTCCTGATGGTCTACCTGTCGGGCTGGCTGCGACGCTCGGGCGTCACCACAGGCGCCGAATGGATCAAGTTCCGCTTCGGCGAGAACAAGGGCGCTCAACTCTCGCATATCATCGTGGTGGTGTTCGCCCTGGTCGGCGTGATCAGCTTCTTCACCTATGGCTTCAAGGGCATCGGCAAATTTGCCACCGAATTCCTGCCCTGGCAGCTGTCGGCTGATCCGATCACCAATGCCAATCTCTACGCCCTGATCCTGATGGGCCTGACCGCCTTCTATGTCGTCAAGGGCGGCATGTTCAGCGTGGTGATCACCGAAGTGCTGCAGTTCACGCTGCTGTCGGTCGCCGCGGTTGCCATCGGTGTGATCGCCATGACGACGGTGGCCCCCGACGCGATCAAGGCCGCGATACCCCCCGGCTGGGACAACATCTTCTTCGGCTGGCAGACCGGTCTCGACTGGTCGAAATTGATCCCGGCAGCCAATGCCAAGATCGTGGCCGACGGCTCGTCGTTGTTCGGCCTGTTGTTCCTGATGCTGCTGTCGAAGGGCGTGCTGGTCTCGGCCGCGGGCCCGGCGCCGAACTACGACATGCAGCGCGTGCTCTCCACCCGCAACGCCCGCGACGCCTGCAAGATGAGCGCCGTGGTCAATGTGGTGCTCAACGTGCCACGCTATTTCATGGTGGCGGGCCTGACCATTCTGGCGCTGGTATTTTATTCGACCACCATCAAGGACATGGGCACAGCGATGGACTTCGAAAAGATCCTGCCCGACGCGCTGTTCCGCTTCGTGCCGACCGGTCTTCTCGGCATCACGGTGGCTGGCCTTTTGGCGGCCTTCATGTCCAACTTCGCAGCGACCGTGAATGCGGCCCCGCCCTATATCGTTAACGACATCTACCGCCGCTTCATCAATCCGAATGCCTCGGAAAAGACCTGCGTGCGGCTTTCTATCCTATCGTCGCTGGCCATCGTGGTGATCGGCATCACCATCGGCTGGTTCATCACCTCGATCAATAATGTGGTGGGCTGGATCACGGCGGCGCTGTGGGGCGGCTATGCCGCGTCCAACGTCATCAAATGGTATTGGTGGCGCTTCAACGGCTACGGCTACTTCTGGGGCATGATGACCGGCATCCTGTCGGCGCTGATCTTGCCCTTCATGCTTCCCGCCGAGCTGCAAGCGGCCTGGGGCGCCAATCCGGACTTCCCGCAGTTCATCCGCGATTTCATGACCCTGCCGACGGCGCTGGTCTGTTTCCCGGCGATCCTGGGCGTGTCGATCATCGGCTGCTTTGCCGGTTCGCTCTTGACCAAACCGGAACCCGACGCGGTGCTCAAGGCCTTCTACACGAAGACCCGCCCTTGGGGCTTCTGGGGACCGATCCTCAAGAAGGTCCAGGCCGACGATCCGTCGTTCAAACCGAACCCGGACTTCATCCGCGACATGTTCAATATCGTGGTCGGCATCATTTGGCAGACTTCGCTGGTGGCCATGCCGATCTATTTCGTGATCCGCGAATACGACCGGGCGTTGATTGCCCTCGGCATCGTCGCGGTGACCAGCGTGACGCTCTACATCACCTGGTTCAAGCATCTCAACACGGCCTATCCGGACTCCGAGCTGGCAGCCGCCAAAGCGGCAGCGGCAGCAGCGGAATAAGACGAGGCTTCATCGTGATGAGAAAGGGCCGGAGCAATCCGGCCCTTTTTGTTTGCGCGCGGCACAGCCAGCAGCGTTATCCACTTTAATCGAAGGGTAGGACTTGGGCGTGCGTGCCCGGCTTCAAAATAGAAAAAGGGGCCGGATCGTTCCGGCCCCTCGACAATTTCCGTAAGCGCTGTCGTCTTAGCTTAGTACCGCGTCCACCTTCACCGACTTGCGGCCGTCGGTGGGGGGCGGAACGACCGAGCCGTCGATCGCCTTGCCGTCGATGGTCAGCGCCACACGATTGCCCTTGCCGGCGCGTTTGACGGTGATGTCGTAGGTCACGCCGCGATACAGGCGGGACGCGGTAAAGCCATCCCACGTCGTCGGGATCACGGGGGCGACGCGCAGGCCGTCGTATTCGGGACGGATGCCCAAAATCCACTGGGTGGCCGCGTAATAGGTCCAAGCCGCCGTGCCGGTCAGCCAGGAATTCTTGGCTTCACCGTGAGTCGGCGCATCGCGGCCAGCGATCATCTGTGAAAAGACATAGGGTTCGGTCTTGTGCAGATCGGAAATCTCTTCACGCGCCGATGGGCAGATGCGGGTGTAGTAATCGTGCGCCTGATCGCCGTTGCCGAGGATGGTTTCGCCGATGATCACCCACGGATTGTTATGGCAGAAGATGCCAGCGTTTTCCTTGTAGCCCGGCGGATAGGACGAGATTTCGCCAAGCTCGATGTAATAGTGGGTATAGGCCGGCTGCTGCAGCACGATGCCGTGCTTGGTGGCGAGGTGCTTGTTCACCGAATCGAGTGCTTTGCGAGCCCGGCCGTCATCGAGGCCGATACCGGCGATGACGCAGAAGCCCTGCGGCTCGATGAAGATCTTGCCTTCCTCGTTTTCTTTAGAGCCGACCTTGTGGCCGAAATGGTCATAGGCGCGCAGGAACCATTCGCCGTCCCAGCCGTGTTTTTTCACCACCTCTTCCATTTTGCGCGAAACCTGGAGATAGAACTCCTGGTCGGCCGGCTTGCCGTGCTCTTTGGCGATGGCAGCGAGTTCCTTGGCCGAATGAACCATCAGACCGGCGATGAATACCGACTCGGCGGTCTTGCCGTCCTTGCCTTTCAGGCATTGGAATGACTCGCCCGGCTCGTCGGAGAAGCAATTGAGGTTGAGGCAGTCGTTCCAGTCGGCCTGACCGATCAGCGGCAGCCCGTGCGGGCCGATGTTGTCGAGCGCGTACTGAATCGAGCGGCGCAGGTGCTCATAAAGCGGCACTTCGGTGCCCGGCGTGGTGTCGAACGGAACCGGCTCGTCGAGAATGGAGAAATCACCGGTCTCTTTCAGGTATTGGCCGACACCGACGATCAGCCAATGCGGATCGTCGTTGAAGCCGCCGCCGATGTCGTTGTTGCCCTTTTTGGTCATCGGCTGGTACTGGTGATAGGCCCCGCCGGTGGCAAATTGGGTCGCGGCGAGATCGAGAATGCGCTGGCGGGCGCGCTCCGGCACCATGTGCACGAAGCCCAAAAGGTCCTGGTTGGAATCGCGGAAGCCGAGGCCGCGACCGATACCGGATTCGAAAGTGGAAGCCGAACGCGACATGTTGAAGGTCGCCATGCACTGATAGGCGTTCCACACATTGACCATGCGGTCGGTGTGAATGTCGGGCGTCTGAACCTGGCACTTGCCGAGGAGGCCATCCCAGAAAACCTTGAGCGCATCGAAAGCGGCATCGACGTTCTTAGGGTCGCGGAATTTGGCGATGGTCGGAGCGACAAATTTCTTATTGATCGTCTGGCTGCCCGGCGGATCGAATTTCTGGTCCTTGGGGTTCTCGTGATAGCCGAGCACGAAGACGATGCGGCGGGTCTCACCGGGCTTCAGCGCCAGCTTGACGTGATTGGATGCGACCGGCTGCCAACCGTTGGCGACCGAATTGTCGGATTTACCATCCGCAACGGCCTTGGGATCCTCCCAGCCGCGCCAGGGACCGAGGAAGTTTTCGCGCTGGGTGTCGAAACCCGCCAGCTTTTCGGAGCAGGCGAAGAAGGCGAAGTGGTTGCGGCGTTCGCGGTATTCGGTCTTGTGGTAGATGACCTCATCGACAACTTCGACCTGTCCGGTCGAGAAGTTGCGCTGGAAATTGGTGGCGTCGTCCTGAGCGTCCCACAGGCAGAATTCGGCGACCGAAAAGATTGAAACGTCGGCCGCTTCCTTGCGTTCGTTGGTGACGGTGACGTCCCAGATTTCGAGGTTCTCGCCGACCGGCACGAAATAGCGCGTCGACGCGGCGATACCGTCTTTCTTGCCGGAGATGATCGAGTAGCCCATGCCGTGACGGCATTCGTAGCTATCCAGCTTGCCACGCACCGGCATCCACGACGGCGAAAAGTAGGCGCCGCTGGCATTGTCGCGCACGTAGATGTAACGGCCGCCGAAATCCATCGGCACGTTGTTGTAGCGCCCGCGAGTGATGCGGCGCAGCTTGGCGTCTTTGTAATAGGAGTAGCCGCCAGCCGTTGCCGACAGAATGCCGAAATAGCCTTCGCAACCGATATAATTGATCCAGGGCAGCGGCGTGTCGGGACGGGTGATGACGTATTCCCGGGCCTTGTCATCGAAATGGCCGTATTTCATGGCGTTTCTTTCTCGTTCCCCAAGCGATCCAGCATTTCGTAGCAGACGCGGGCGTTGTGGTATGGACACTTCCACGGACCGACCAGCACGGCGTCCGCATCTTCGGACTCGCGCAGGGGCACACCTTCACGTGTCAGCTTGGCGTGCCATTCGCCGTGCACATGGTCGACGACATGGGCTTCGATGTAGTCCCAGGCGCGGCGGGAGGCCTCGCGGAACTTTTCTTCGCCGGTGAGCTGATAGGCATTATAGAAGCCGATCACGGCTTCGGCCTGTACCCACCAATGCTTCTTGGCGTCGATGATGCGGCCGTCGCCATCGGCTTCGAAAAACATCGAGCCGTCGCTATCGAGGCCTTCATCAAAACTGGAGCGCGCCATCGCCACCGCTACCGTGCGGACGCGGGCCAGAAGTGCCTTGTCGCCGACGACCTCGGCCGCTTCGTAGAGCAACCAGCTTCCTTCGATATCGTGACCGAAGGAGACGCGGCGCAAAAGCGAGTTCCACTGTTCGTCGAAGAACAGCTTGAAGTGGCCGGTCGTGGAATCGACGATGTGGTCCAGGATGATCTCGATCAGCGCCTTTTGACGGGCCCGCAAGCTGGGATCCGGCCAGACGCGCAACAAATTGGCGTAACCCTCCAGAATATGCAGGTGGGTGTTCATCGACTTCGGACTGTTGAGGTCTTTATCGGAAAGACGCATGTCGTCGAGCGGCTGCCAGTTGCGATCGCGCGCTTCGATGTAACCGTTATGCTTGGGGTCGAAACAATGCGCTTCGATCAACGAATAGAGATGCATCGCCAGATCGAGCGCCTTGGCGCTGCCGGTCAGCCGGTAGTACTCGGACAGGGCATAGATGCCGAAGGCCTGCGCATAGGTCTGTTTGCGCGGGGCTAGCGGCTCACCGCGAGCATCGAGCATCCAGAACAGGCCGCCCGCCTGTTTGTCCCAGAACCGGCCAGCCACATAGTCGAACGCCCAATCGGCGGTTGGCCGCCATTCGGGTCCGATCAGACGGGCTGCCGTCGCGTAGGTCCATAAAATGCGCGTGTTGACGACCGAGGCGCGTGGCGCCGTGGCGCGCACCGTCAGGTCCTCGCTGATTTCACCAAAAAATCCGCCGCCGGTGCGATCCAAAGCAAAGCGCGGCCAAAATGGCAGGATGTTTCCCACCAGTTCGGTCCGTACCCGCGTGGCCCATTGCGGAGGCGTAAGCGCGATCCCTTTGACGTGGACCGCGGCACCTGCCCTTGTCATTTCTTTCCCTGAACTTCTGACAGCGCTTACAGTCCCCTGGACAGCCCCCAGGAGTCAAGCACTTCCAACGTGCACCGCCTTACCGCATAGACCTTTGCCGGGCCTCCCGCCTGGACATCTTGCCGCGCCATGGGGATACGACGATTGGCTGTACGCTGGCGCCGTTTTCAAACTGGTGAGACCGCCATGCCGCTTATCGTTTGGAAAGAGGAATTCCGTATCGGCGTGCCGGCCTTCGATGCCGAACACCAGGACCTCTTGGACATCATTAATGTCCTCTACGATGAGGCCCAAGCCGGGGCGCCGGCCGACGTCCTGGCGGCAATTTGCGACCGGCTGATCGCCCATACCGTCACCCATTTCGACAACGAAGAAGCCCGGTTCGACGGCTATCCGCGGGCCGCGGAACACCGGCGCATGCACAACAAGCTGAAAGAGCGGGCGCTCGCCTTCCGCCAAGAGATCACCACTGGCAACGCCATCGACGGCACCAAGCTGATCACCTATGGACTGGCGCATCATATCACCGGCGAGGACAAAACCTTCGGCGCCTGGATTTGCGGCGTTCACTGAGTTGAAATCGGCCCCGGGGAAGCTTTTCCGGCCGGGGCCGGACGCGACAGAGACTATGGGCGATCGCATGAGTTTCATGGTATGGAATAAGAGCTACAGCGTCGACGTGGCGATCTTCGACGACGAACACAAGAAGCTCATTGCCATCATCAACCAGTTGCACGAGGCGCAGCAGTCGGAGATCGACAAGCCCGCGTTGCTGCAGATCTCCGACAATCTGGTCGAATACACCCTCATGCATTTCCGCCATGAAGAAATGTATTTCGACGACTGGGCCTATCCGGGCGCCGCCGAGCATATCGCCATGCATGCCAAGCTGCGCCGGCAGGTGTTCGACTATAGAATGCAGATTCAGGAAAAAGACAGCCGCGCGCTGGCGCAGGAATTGGCGGTGTTCCTGCGCGACTGGCTCACCCAGCACATCCTGGTGGACGACCGCAAATACGGCACGTTTCTCCGCGAAAAGGGGCTGCGCTAAGCCCCTTCAATGGCCGATCATAACGCCGGCGATGGCCACCGACGCTTCCCAGTTCCCAATGACCCAACCGGTAACGAACCATGCCCCTCATCGAATGGAGCGACCAATACAGCGTTGGCCTTGAGATATTCGACAACGAACACAAGAAGCTGGTCGCAATCATCAACGAATTGCACGATTCCTTCGAACGTGGCGTTGACCGCAGCGTGACCGAACATGCCTTGGACGAACTCGTCGACTACACCGTGCAGCATTTTGGGCACGAGGAGCAGTACTTCGACGCGTGGGGTTATCCCGAAAAAGCCGCCCACGTCATTTCGCACCAGCAACTGCGTGAGCAGGTGCTCGAATACCGCGCCTCCATCGTCGCCAAGGGCAGCATCGCATTGGCCCTAGAGTTGATCGTCTTCCTGCGGTTCTGGCTGCTCGGGCACATCATGTCGGAAGATAAGAAGTTCTGCCAATTCCTGCGCGAGAAGGGTGTCCGGTAGCGCTTGGTCCATCCGGCTCAGTGCGCTAGAATCGCGCCATGCAGGCGATGACTCTGGAAACGGCGGGAACGCTGCTGGTCCTGAAGCAGTCCAACTCCCCGAAGCCCGGTCCGGGCGAGGTGCGCATCAAGGTCGCCGCCTGCGGCGTCTGCCGCACCGACCTGCATGTCGTCGACGGAGAGTTGACCGACCCCAAACTGCCGATCGTGCCGGGCCATGAGATCATCGGCCGGGTGACGGAACTGGGTGACGGCGTGATGGGCCTTGAAATCGGGATGCGGGTTGGCGTGCCGTGGCTCGGCTGGGCCTGCGGGGTTTGCGAATTCTGCCGCCGCGGCGAAGAAAACCTCTGCCCCGCGGCGCGCTTCACCGGCTATCAGATCAATGGCGGTTATGCCGACGAGACGATTGCCGACGCGCGGTTCGTTTTTCCGGTGCCGGACAATTACAGCGACCAAGAAGCTGCCCCCTTGATGTGCGCCGGGCTGATCGGCTGGCGCTGTTTGAAGCTGGCGGGCGCTTCACCGCGGCTGGGACTCTACGGCTTCGGCGCGGCGGCGCATATCGTGATCCAAGTGGCGCGCGCCCGCGGCGATAAGGTGTTCGCCTTCGTCAAACCCGGCGATGAAGCTGCCAAAGCCTTCGCGCTCAGCATGGGCGCGGCCTGGGCCGGAGATTCCGACAAACCGGGGCCGGAACCGCTGGACGCCGCCATCCTGTTCGCACCGGTAGGAGAATTGGTGCCGGCGGCGCTGCGCAGCGTTCGGCCCGGCGGCATCGTGGTGTGCGGCGGCATTCATATGAGCGATATTCCGGCGTTTCCCTATGCGATTTTGTGGGGCGAACGGCAGATCAAATCGGTCGCCAACCTGACCCGCGCCGATGGCGACGAATTCCTGGCATTTTGCGCCCAGCACAAACTTCACCTGACGACGGTGGCCTATCCACTCACCGAAGCCAACCGCGCCTTGTCGGATTTGCGGGATGGACGGCTTACCGGTGCGGCGGTGCTGATTCCTTAAGGCGTGCCGCCCACCGGGATCATCGCGCACCCAAGGTCGCTTTGAGCCCGGCGGCGACCGCACCGGCGCCGGGGCCGAGAATCAGATGCACGCTGCGCTCGAGGCGCGCGATGGACTTGACGCCCGCGGCGCGCAGGGCGGCGTCATCGGCTTTGGCGGGATCGTTAAGGTCGACCACCAACCGGCTGGCGCAACGCGTGACACCAGCGACATTGGCCACCCCGCCCAGCGCCTTGACGAAGGCGGCGGCAGCTCCCACGGCTATCGGCCTTACCGCCGGGGTCACTGGCGCGATCGTCTGCGGCAGCGGCGTAGCGAGCGGCTGGTTCATCGCGGCCCGGATTTCGCTAGCGATCTGATCGGCCGCGGGCCCCACAACGACCTGCAACGCATTGGCCGAAGGGCGCACAAAACCCTTAGCGCCGAGAGCTTTCAGCTTGGGTTCGTCGATGGCGGCATTGGAATGCACGATCAGCCGAAGCCGCGTGGTGCAGGCATCGACGCTGGAAAGATTACCGGCGCCGCCAAGCGCGGCCAGATAGGCAGCACCGCGGCCATCGCCGTCGATCACGCGGGCACTGGCGGGCGTGGCGGCGGTTTCCTCGCGGCCGGGTGTTTGAAGGTTGAAGCGCTGAATGGCAAGGCGGAACAGACCGTAATAGACCGCAAAATACGCCAGCCCGACCGGGATCAGCAGCAGTGGCTTTTGGGCCTTCGAAAAATTGATGACGTAATCGAAGAACCCGGCCGAGAAGCCGAAGCCGAGATGCACGCCCAGGAGGTTCATCACCACCATCGCGGCGCCGGTAAGAACGGCGTGAAGCGCGTAAAGTGGCGGTGCCAAAAACATGAAACTGAATTCGATTGGCTCGGTCACGCCGGTAAGAAAAGCCGTCAGCGCCATCGAGGCGAGCATGCCGCCGACCTCTTTGCGCCGCCCCGGCCGGGCGGCGTGGTACATGGCCAGGCACGCCGCCGGCAGACCGAACATCATCACCGGGAAAAAGCCCGACATGAAGGCCCCGGCGGAAGGATCGCCTGCCGCAAAGCGGTACAAATCGCCGGTGATGCCGTGGTAGTTGCCGAGATTGAACCACACCAGTGAATTCAAAATGTGATGCAGGCCGGTGACGATCAAAAGCCGGTTGAGCGCGCCATAGATGAACAGGCCAAGCGCGCCGAGGCGCACCACGCCGTGGCTGAAGATATCCATGCCGGCAGCGATGGCGTACCACGACTTGCCGATGATGAAAGCCAGCGCCAGTGCCGAAAAACCAGCGGCAATCGGCACAAACCGGCGGCCGCCGAAGAAGGCGAGATAATCGGGCAGCTTGATGTTGTGGTAGCGATTGTAAAGCCAGCCCGAGAGCAGCCCCGAAACGATGCCGGTCGGCACACTGAGGCGCCGGATGGTTTCGTCTTTGAACGCCTCAGCCGCCCACCCCGCCGCCTTGCCGGTGAAGCCCGCGATCTCCGCCGGTGGCACGATCATCAGCGTTTTGGCGGCAATGGTCGCCACCACGTAACACACGACCCCAGCAATCGCTGCGGCGCCGTGATTTTCCTTGGCCAGACCCACGGCCACACCCGCCGCAAACAGCAAGCCGAGATTGGCAAAAATGGCATTCCCCGCCTCGGCGATGAAGGCGATGTTCAACATATCGGCCTGGCCGATGCGCAAGAGAATGCCGGCCGCCGGAAGCACGGCGATAGGCAGCATCAAGGCGCGGCCTAAGGGCTGCAATACTTCGAAGGCGGATTTCATGACTGGGACTCCCCGCCGAAATTGGCTTTGACGAAGGCACGCACATCCGCGGGCGTCTCAAAGTTGAGGACGGCGCATGCTTTGGTGCGGCAGTCCTCGCTGTTCAGTTTGCGGATCACTGCTTTGAGCCGCGGGATCACTGGCGGCGGCACCGATAACTCGGAAATGCCGAGCCCGATCAGAAGCGGCGCGGCGCTCGGATCGGCGGCGAGACCGCCACATACCGCCGCGGGCTTGTGCGCGGCGCGGGCAGCTTCGGCGGTACGGGCGATCAGCCGCAACACCGCCGGATGCAAAGCATCGAGCTGGCCCGAGAGCGCGCGATGGCCGCGATCGATGGCGAGCACATATTGCGTGAGATCGTTGGTGCCGATGGAAAGAAAATCGGCTTCGGCCGCGATGAGGTCGGCCAGCATCGCCGCCGACGGCGTTTCCACCATCGCCCCCAGCGCCAGCGCGCTGCCGCCGAGGCCGTTCAGAATCGCGCGGATGGTGCGCAGCTCGTGCGGGGCGATGATCATCGGCAGCATGATTTTGACGGCGCCCTTCACCCGCGCCGCCGCTTGAAGCTGGGTCCGTAGCAGGTCGGGCCAAACCTCAGCCGTGCGGATGCCGCGCAGGCCGAGCTGCGGATTGCCTTCCGGCGAGAACTGCAAATACGGCACCGGCTTGTCAGCGCCGATGTCGAAGGTGCGGATGATGAAACTGCGGCCCGCCAGCGCATCGGCAATGGCTTGATAGGCGGCGAGCTGTTCATCTTCGCTGGGCGGGGTTTCGCGGTCCATAAACAGGAACTCCGTGCGCAGCACGCCGCACCCTTCCGCCCCCAAACGAACCGCTTCGGCCGCTTCCGCTGCGCCTTTGCCGAGATTGGCGAAAACCTCCACCCGCACACCATCAGCGGTGAAACAATCAGCCGACGCTGCTGCCAATTCGCGCGCCTGACGCGCCGCGGCCGCTGCTACACGCTGCCTCGTTTCCGCGATGCTTTGCGGATTGGGCGCCAGATCTAGCGTGCCGGTGCCGCCGTCGGCATCGATCAGAACATCGGCGCCATCGGGCACATCGAGCACCGCCGCGCCGCCAGCCACCAGGGCCGGAATGTTCATGCCAGCGGCGAGAAGGACGACATGCGAGGTGGGACCGCCACCGGCGGACACAAATCCCGCAATGCCGGGCTTCAAATCGGAGGGCAGGATTTCTTCGGCAATCAGGATCGCCGAGGGTGGCAGCGGGGGCGCCGGCTCCGCCGCATCGCCGGTGAGGATGCGGAGCACCTGGCGCTCGAGATCGATGAGGTCGCCGGCACGTTCGCGCATGCGGGCGTCGTCCATGCTGCGCAAAACTTCCGCTGAGGCGCGCATAGCACGCCGAAAAGCAAACGCGGCGCTCTTGCCTTCGGCGATCTGCTGCTCGGCGGCACCGGCGAGACCGGGATCGTCGAGCAGCGCAACATGGGCTGAGAGGATTTCACGATGCGCGCGATCGCCGGAGGCGGCGGCAATTTCCAGCCGCGCCCGGAGCGCTGCAACGGCCTCGCGCAAGGCTTTGGTTTCCGCCGCGATGCCGTGGCCGGATTCAACGACCGCTATCTCGCTGGCACGGAGGCACACGGCGGTGCCGATGGCACGGCCTGGCGCGGCCGGAATGGCATGGATCCTGGTCGCGGTGTTGGGCGGCAGGGCGCGGACGGCTACCGCCGGTGCCAACACACGCTGCGCCTTTTCGCCCGTCGCAGCGAGCACCGCGGTGATCGCCTCCACGGCGGCGCGCGACGGCGCTGCGATCACGACTTCATCGCCCTGGTGCGCGCCGAGGGCCATCAAGGCGGTGGTGCTTTTGGCGTTGGCACGTTTGCCGCGCGATGTGAGCGTGACCTCGCCGGTGAAGCGTTTGGCGGTATTGGCGACCAGCGCCGAGGGGCGCGCATGCAAGCCGTGCTCAGAGGCAACGATTGCTTTGCCGGTGACGGCGGGGACGTTGGTAGCGCTTTGCACTGCGGCCACTAGCGGCACAATTTCCATTAGAAAAGCGCCAGCTGCAACTTCGCGGTTTTCGCTGCGGCGGGCGATGCGGAAGCCTTCGCCATTGGCGACGATCACCGGCGAGATCAGGCTTTTGGCGTTGCGGGCGAGAAAATCGAGATCGGCGACAAGCACCGGATCGCCCGCTTTGACGCTTTGGCCTTCGCGCACCAGTGCTTTGAAGCCTTTGCCCTTGAGTGCAACGGTGTCGAGGCCGATATGGATAAGAATTTCGGCGCCGCTGCGCTCGCGAAGCGTGAAAGCGTGACCGGCGAGCGCGATGATGGTGCCGTCGCAAGGGGCCACAATGCGGCCATCCGTCGGATCGATGGCGACACCATCGCCCAGAATGCAATCGGCAAACACCGGATCGGGCACCTCGCCGAGCGGCGAAACCCAACCGGCCATCGGCGCCAGGACCGTGACCATGATTACTCCTTGCGCAAGGGCTGGACCCAAGCGATCGACCAGACCGGATCGACCTTGCGGCGGGCAAAGGTGAGGCAGAGATCGTGAACACCGGTTTGCGGCGGGAGCATTGCGTGCAGCGTGCCGCGGACGCGCGGCAATTTCAGCACGGCGAGCAGCGGGCCGCTGCAATCGTCGCGGCGGATTTCCAACTGGCCACCGGGCGCGGCCTGCGGCGACAGCGGGATTTTCTTGATGTCTTGGCCGATCTGGAAATTGAACGGCAGCGGTGCCACGGCGATGTCGAGGCTGCGCCAAGTGCTGAGATCGGCGGCGCGATAAATCCAGCACGGATGCATCACATTGACCATCATCACGTCGCGATTTTTCTGCGCCAGCGGCAGGTCGTTGGTGCACAGATCCATGTCCCACGACGAACGCCGGACGATCGATGCCGGATTAAGCTGCTTGCGCACGCTACGGCCAACTTGTTCGCCGTCGATGAACGTGGCGGCCGTGACGGTGACCGGCAGCGTGGTTTCGAACGGCGCGGTAAAGACGGGCGAAGCGTTGGTAGGCGCGGCGCCGTCGAGAGTGTAGCGGATCGTGCCGGATTGGACCTGATGGACGAGGCTGACGCGCGCCCCCGAGGCCGCGGCCTCCGCCGTGATCGTGGGGACAAAGGCCACTTCGGAATGAACCATGCCGAGGGCGTCGTACCGGCGAAGCTGGGCCGGCAGCCGCGCGACAAAGCTGTTCCAGTCATGCGTTTTGGACCAGCCGGTTTCGGCGACGGCGGCAGCGCGCGGGAAGGTCGCGTAGAACACGGCCGGTGGAGTCGGCAAATGCTCGGTCCAGACGTTGGCCTGGACGCCGAGCAGATGGTTTTGCAGCGGGCCTTGCGGGGCCAGATCGAAGCCGTAGACGTCGTGCAGCGTCGATTGCAGGCCGCGGCAGGTCGGCTCGCCGTCGCGTACCGCTTGGCAGTAATCGAGATAAAACGTCGGGGCGGGCGACAGCACGACGTCATGACCCAATGCCGCCGCCTCGCCAGCGCTGGCGACCGTGCGCCAACTCATCACCACGGCACTCGGCGGGGGTTGGCCTTCGAGGATTTCGTCCCAGCCGATTTGGCGGCGGCCATGGGCTTCGAGGAAACGGCCGATGCGGGCGGTGAAATAGCCCTGTAGCGCCGTGGTGTCTTTGATGCCGAGCGCGCGCAGGCGCTGCTGCACCTGGGGCGAGGCGTTCCACTGATCCTTAGGCGCCTCGTCGCCACCGACGTGGATGAAAGGTGACGGGAACAGCGCCATCACTTCGGTGAGAACGTCTTCGAGGAATGCGAAGGTGGAGTCGTTCACATTATATAAGTAGGGGAACACACCCCAATCGCCCGATACGCCTTTGGGCACGCGGCGGACCGAGGCAAGCTTCGGATAGGCGACGATTGCTGCCAGCGCATGACCGGGCATCTCGATTTCCGGCACGATGGTGATGGCGCGCGCCTTGGCGTAAGCGACGATGTCGCGAATCTGATCCTGCGTATAGAAGCCGCCGTAACGGCCCTCGCGGCGGTTATGGCGGAACGCGCCGACCTTTGTCAGCCGGGGATATTTCTTGATCTCGATCCGCCAGCCCTGATCATCGGTAAGATGCCAGTGCAGCACGTTCAATTTGTGCAGCGCCATGGCGTCGATCAACGCTTTGACGGCCGCAGGCGGCTGGAAGTGGCGGGCGGAATCGAGGAGAAGGCCACGCCAAGCAAAGCGCGGAGCGTCATCGATAGTGACGGCGGGAATCTCGATCTCGCCGGTGACGCCGGTTTGCTCGGTCGCAAGCTGGAACAACGTGACAGCGCCATAATAAAGACCGGCGTCGGAGGCGGCCGCGATTTCGATACCAGAGGGCGTGACGCTGAGGCGATAGCCCTCGCCGGTCGGCATGTCGGCGCGGCGAAAGACGATGGCGGGCGCCGCGGCATGGTCGCTACGGGCGAGCGTCAGGCCGCGCGTACGAGCAATCCAACCCGCCCAACTGTCGGCGGCGAAGGCGCACGGCGCGTCATTCGTTTGGGTACAGATTATCGTCGTCGCCGGCTGAAGCCGGAACGTGCCCTCGCCCCGCGTCAGCGCGGCGGGCTGAGGGATCAGGCTGAGATCGGCAGCCGAAGCGCCAAACAGCGGCAAGGCGGCGAAAACGACTGCCGTCAATCGCATTCGAAAGAGCATCTTGGCGGGTCGCATAGAAACGCCGGGAACAATATCGGCGGCGGTCAACCCTGCAAAGTGGAAATCCTCGCCCCGGCCCGCAAACCCTTGGACCGCGGCGCAAAAACATCGGCTATAGTGCGCGCCGAGAGGACTTGGATGAACGACTACGATATTGCTGTCAATTTGCACCGACAGGGCCATTTCCCCGAGGCCGAACGGCACTATCGCACCGCGCTGGTAGCGCTCCCCAAAAGACCTGCCGTTCTGCACGGGCTTGCGCTTTTGTGCATCCAGACGGGACGGGCCGGCGAAGCGCTCGGATTGTTGCGACAAGCGGCGGCAGCGGCACCGGACGATGCGATGATTCGCCATCACCACGGACTGCTGTTGATGCGGCTGGGTAGCCCACGCGAAGCGGCCGTCGAAAGCGAGGCAGCGGTGGCTTTGCGACCCGATTTCGCTGATGCACTGAGCAATCTTGGTCTCGCCTATGGCGCCCTGGGTGCGCCGGACAAGGCGCTGGCGGCGCTGCGGCAAGCGGCAGCATTGGCACCGGACGATGCCGAAATCTGCAACAACCTCGGCGAAATGTATTTGCGGCTCGACGAGCCGGAAACGGCGCTCACCTTCTTCGACAAGAGCCTGGCGTTGCGGCCGCGCGCCATCGCCGCGCACCTGGGCCGCAGCGAAGCGCTTGCCGCGGCCGGCCGCCAAAACGAAGCCCTGGCGTCTGTCGATCGGGCACTGGCGGCCGATCCGCAGTATGCGGCTGCCCACTTCGCACGTGGCACATTGCTCCGGCAATTGGGACGGTTTGACGAGGCCGACGTGTGCTTCACCCAGGCGGTGGCTCTGGCGGGCGATGTGGCGCGCTATCACCGCGCCCTGGCCGAATCGCACCGCTTCAGCGACGGCGACCCGCGACTTGCGGCGCTCGAAAAGCTCGACCCCGATCAACTTGTCCCGAGTCAACAGGTCGAACGCGAATTCGCATTGTTCAAGGCCTATGACGATCTCGGACATCCGGGCGAAGCCTTCGCCCATCTGGCGCGCGGCAACGGATTGTACCGGCAACAAATCCCCTATGACGAGGTTGGCGTTTTCGCCATATTCCGCGCCTTGCAGGGCAGCTTCACACCGGCCTTGATGCAGCACTGGAACGGAGCGGGATCGGCGACGAACGCCCCCGTGTTTATCGTCGGCATGCCGCGTTCGGGCACGACGTTGATCGAACAAATTCTGGCCAGTCATCCCGACGTGTTTGCGGCGGGTGAACTGACGGCGTTTCAGAAGTTGACCGCCGAAATCCTGCCCGGCTATCCCGAGTCGACGAGCGACATCACCGCCGAACGGCTGCACCGCCTGGGAGAAGGTTACCTCGCCCACATCACTCGCATTGCGGGCCGCGGCGCCCGGCGCGTCACCGACAAGCTGCCGGCCAATTTTCGTCACCTCGGCCTCATCCATCTGGCACTGCCGGATGCCCGGATCATCCATGTGCGGCGCGATCCGCGCGATACCTGCTTTTCCTGCTACTCCAAACTGTTCCGTAGCGGGCTGAACTTCGCGTACGATCTCGGCGAACTGGGGCGCTATTATCGCGCCTATCAGGGGGTGATGGCGCATTGGCACCAAGTGCTGCCGCCGGCCACACTTCTTGAGGTGCAATACGAAAAACTGGTTGCCGATTTCGAACCTGAGGCACGACGGATCGTCGAATTCTGCGGTCTCGAATGGGACACGCACTGCCTCAAATTCCATGAGACCAAGCGCGCCGTGCGCACTTTGAGCGAAGCGCAAGTGCGCGTTCCTCTGTTTGCCAGTTCGATCGGCCGCTGGCGCGTCTACGAGCCGTGGCTGGCGCCGCTGCTCGATCTGCTGGGCGGCGCGTAAAAAAGGGAGCAGCAGGCGCCGCTCCCCATCTTCAGAAGCATTTCGGGGAAAGTCCGCAACGAAAATAAAGTTCCGGGCGCGAGGGCTCACGCCCGGATTTCCTGACGCATCAATACTTGAAGCGGACGCCGGCGTAGAGCTGGCTGCCGTTCGAGTATAACGCACGCGGCATGGTGGAATTGTTGGCGTAATACCGCAGCGTCCGATTGGTCAGGTTGAGGCCATTGAAAGTCAGGGTGAGGTTGTCGGTTACCGTGAAATTCACCGACGCATCGATCCGGTCGTAAGCATTCTGGTGTTCCTGAGTTGAGCGATCCAGCCCGACCAGCATCTGCGAGGCGTAACTGTACGACACGCGGGCGCTGACAAAGTCGTTTTCGAAGTAGGCACTGAGATTCGCCGTGTTCTTCGAATCGCCCACCAACGCGCCGCCGCCAGTTTCGGCACCGCTTGCATAAGTGTAGTTGGCGATGACGCCGAAGCCAGCATAGATCGGCTGCTGCCACTGGATTTCGATGCCTTCGTCATGGCCGCTCGTGTTGTACGGCGCCGTGATGTCGTACTCCGAGTACACCGGCGTGCCCTGACCCGTCAGCAGCATGTCGAGATAGGTACCCTTGGTCGTGCCGTAGGTCACATAGGACGACAGGTCCATGTAGAAGACGCCGACCGACACCATGGCCTGCGGGCCGTAATACAACTCGTACGTGAGGTTGTAGTTGGCAGAACGGATCGGCTTCAAATTCGGGTTGCCGCCGCTACCGACATGGGTGAGGTCGGTGAGGTTCACCGCGCCGCCCAAAGCGCTGTAGTCCGGACGCGCCATAGTCTCGGCCGCCGCAAAGCGCAGCATGGAGTCATCGGTCAAGTTGAAGCTCAGATTGGCGCTGGGCAGAACATCCCAGTATTCTTTGTTGATCGTGTTGTAGTGGAAGCAGCCGAAGTCGCTGTAGATGTCTCCGGCCGTCGGGCAGGTAACCCAATCGGTCGACGCCACGCCATTCACCGGTTGAATGATCTTCTCCGACGTGTTGACGATGCGGACGCCGAAATTGCCCTTCCAGCGGTCGCCACCGATCACCGCCATGACATAACCAGCCGTATCGCTTTCGCGCACGTCGGTGGCACCCGACCACATGTAACGCGAACCGCGCGTCACGTCGCTGGCTGACTGCGTGTAGCTGCGCCAGCTCGTCTGAGTGTTGAGAACATTGACGATCTTGGCCATGTCGCCCGCCGGAACGTTGGTCAGCATGCCGTCGATCTTGAACGCATCGGCGAAGTCGGACGGATAGTTCGAGCTGCTGACGGTGTCGCCCGTAAGACCCGGATTCGCACTATAAGAGACGCCGCCATCCCAGATGTCGGACTTGTGCTTGTGATCGGCAAAACGGATGCCAGCCTTCACGGATTGAATCGCGCCGAACTTCAGTTCCTTCTCGACGTCGATCTGACCATAGAATTCACGGTCCGAAGCCTTCGAGACCGCACCCCAGGCCCAGTCGTTGGTCAGCGAGGATGCGCTGGACAGGTCAACGCCTGTGACAGCAACTTTGGCGACGCCCGACGAAAAATCGTACGATGCAGGAGCGCCAGAGCCTGAAGCCACCATACCTTCCCAGGCTGCCTGTTGCGGTGTGGTACCGGCGCCGCGGGTGTAGCCCGCCTTGACCTTGAAGGTCAGCGTATCGGTGGGATTATAGGTCACGTCGCCGTTGAAGTAGTAGGAATCGCTCATCGAATGCGGACGCATGATGAAGTCCGCCACGATCGGTGCAATGCCCGCCTTGGCCGGCAGGGTCGCTGCGACCAAGACATTATTCTTCACTGTGTAGGAGGTGGGAACGTTGGCCGTGGAACCGCTGAATTCCTTCGACCCCCAGAACATATAGTTGTTGTTCTGGTTCGACGCACCCATGTGCGAATAGAAGGCGTCGAAATTGATTTCGAGGTTGTTTGCCGGCCTGAATTGAACAGCAACGTCGCCGCCCTGGCGGATGCGTTCCTGCAGGAATAACGCCGAGCCGATCAGGGTCGGGTAATAGACGCCGGTGAGATCGGGATGAGCAACAGCGGCCGCATCGGTGGCGGCGAACTGCGAGTAACCGAGGAATTCCTGACCGTCGCGGCGGATGTTGCGTGCTTCGTAGAAGCCTTGAACCATGACGCCAAAGGTGTGGCTGTCATTCTGCCAGGCGGCCAACGCATTGAGCTGCGGCGTGGTATCGCCGCGCAACGTGGTGTAGGCCGCTTCGCCACTGGCTTCGAGGGTGAAGTTGTCTTTGAAATCAAACGGCTTGCGAGTAATGATATCGACCGCACCGGCGACGCCGCCTTCGACCAGATCGGCCTGCTGGCTCTTATAGACCTTTACACTCGAGACGATTTCCGCCGGGAACAGCGAGTAACTCACGCTGCGGCCGATGGTCTGATACTGGTCCAGGATGAACCAATCACCGGTCGATACACCGTGGCCGTTGACCAGGGTCTGCGTCAGGCTGGCATTGGTACCGCGAATCGAAACGCGGTCGTTCTCGTCAAAGCCGCCTTCGCCCGAGGCCGCCGAAACCGTGTTGACGCCCGGCACGCGCTGCAACGCGTCGGCGACGTTCTTGTCCGGGAATTTGCCGATGTCTTCCGCCGACACCGCATCCACGATCGTAGTGGCGTCGCGCTTGATGTCCATGGCGCGCTGCATCGACGCGCGGATACCGGTGACAACCACCGTTTCCATCTGATCGTCTGCCATTGCCGGTGTTGCCATGCTCGCCAGGGCTAGCATGCTCACCGACCCCACAAACACACTCCTCAATTTCATGGCTCAATCCTCTCTGTTGTGTCCCCAGAGGTCGCCGAACTGCCCTTCGCCGCCCCCTTATTGAACCCATCGGAAATCCCCCGTCGGGATCGCCAATTGCTGTCCAATGCAATACCATTGTTAAATTGGGCGGCCCTGTCAAGGCCAATTTTTGCCCGATAATGCATCACATGCCGCAGAACATTTGCTCGTTTTTTAGATTGACGAGGGATAGGGCCTTCATGGTATTGCATTGGTATTAGATGCGGTGCTTGGATTTCCGAGCGCTCGCAGACCACTCAAGGAGATAAAGGTGCCTTCCCTTTCGGCGATAATCGGCAGCCTCGACGAAGATCACAGCCTGCCGCTGTACCAGCAGCTACAGCGGGGTCTGCGGCGCGCAATCGAGACCAAACTCTTGGCGCCGGAAGACGCCTTGCCGCCCGAACGCGACCTCGCCGAGGAATTCGCCGTGTCCCGCATCACTGTGCGTAAAGCTCTGGACGGGCTGGTCTCGGAAGGCTTGCTGACACGCCGCCAGGGCTCGGGCACCTTCGTCGCCTCCCGTGTCGAGAAAAGCTTCTCCAAGCTGTCGAGCTTCACCGAAGATATGGCCGCCCGCGGAAAGGCGCCGCGCTCGGTGTGGCTGCGCAAGTCGCAAGGTATCGTGTCGCCGGAAGAAGCAATGGTGACCGGATTTGCGCCAGGCACGCCGGTCTATCACTTCAACCGCCTGCGCTATGCCGACGACACCCCGATGTCGCTGGAATTCTGCACTCTGCCGACCTTCTGCCTGCCGTCGATCGAATCAGCACAATCGTCCTTGTACGACGCGCTGGATAAGGCGGGCTTTCGACCGCAGCGGGCGTTGCAGCGCTTGCGCGCCGTACTTCTCACCGCGCCGCAGACCGAACTCCTGCACGGCAAGGAAGGCGACGCCGGTCTCCTGGTCGAACGACGCGGCTTCTTGGGCGATGGGCGCATCGTCGAATTCTCGCAATCCTACTATTGTGGCGACACTTACGACTTCGTCGCCGAACTCAACGCATCGGAGTAACGCGTGCTCGAGTCCCAGACCTTGATGTTCCGTGAGGCCCAGGAAGGCCCCGAGGTGATCGCACGCCAAAGTGCCGCCAATGCGAGCCTTATCGCGACGGTCGCCGCCAAATTGCGCGCGCTTAGTCCCCGCGCTGTGGTGACGCTGGCGCGCGGCAGCTCCGACAATGCCGCCACCTTTGCCAAATACCTGATCGAGACGAAGCTGGGGGTTTTGACCTCGTCGGCGGCGCCGTCGGTCAGTTCGGTTTATAGCGCGCAAGGACATCTGAAAGGCGCCGTACTGATCGCCACCTCGCAAAGCGGCAAGAGCCCGGACATCGTCACCGCGCTGGAAGCGGCAAAAAAGGCGGGCGCTTTCACGATTGCCTTCGTCAACGTGATCGATTCGCCGCTGGCCAAGGAGGCCGATGTGGCGATTCCGCTGCATGCCGGCCCGGAAAAAAGCGTGGCGGCGACCAAGTCGTATCTGGCCACCGTCGCCGGAATCGCCCAGCTCGTGGCGGCGTGGGCGCAAGATGCCGCCCTGACCGCGGCGCTGACCGAGCTGCCGGCGCTGCTGGCGCAAGCCTGGGAACTGGATTGGTCGAAGGCGGTCGAAAAACTGGCGCGGGCGCGCGATCTTTATGTGATCGGACGCGGCGTCGGCTTCGGCGCGGCGCAAGAAGCCGCCCTCAAACTCAAGGAAACCTGCGGCCTGCATGCCGAGGCCTTCAGCGCCGCCGAAGTGCGCCACGGCCCGATGGCGCTGGCGAAAGATGGTTTTCCCGCGTTGGTGTTGAGCCAGGACGACGAGACCCGCGCCGGGGTGAAGGAATTGGTCGATGCGCTGGTGGCAAGCGGCGCCGATATTTTGCTCGCTGGCTTCGACAATCCGCGCGCTTTGGTGCTGCCGACGATAGCGGCCCATCCGGCACTGCAGCCGATCCTGTTCCTGCAAAGTTTCTATCGCATGGCCGAGCAGCTTTCGCGTGCCCGCGGCATGAACCCCGACAACCCGCCCTTGCTCAACAAAATCACCGAGACCATCTGATGCTTACCGCTTATGTCCATGGCCGCATTCTGACCCTCGACGGGATTTTGTCGGGACGTGCTCTGCTCAGCGAAAAGGGCCGTATCAGCGCCCTGGTTGCGGCCGATAGCGTGCCGGCGAATGCGAAACTGGTGGATCTCAACGGCGGCACGCTGGTACCCGGTTTCATCGACGTGCAAGTCAACGGCGGCGGCGGCGTGTTGTTCAACGATACGCCGACCGTCGAGGGTTTGGCGGCCATCGCCCGCGCCCATGCGCGATTCGGCACCACCGCCTTGATGCCGACCGTGATCTCGACCGATCTTGACGGCATCGCAAATTGCATCGCGGCAGTAGATGCGGCGATCGTCAGCGGCGTGCCGGGAATCGTCGGCATTCATATCGAAGGGCCGTACTTAAGCCCCAAGCGCCGCGGCATTCACAATCCTACGGAATTCCCCAAATTCGATGCCGCCGCGCTCAAGGTATTGTCGTCGCTGCAGCACGGCAAGACGATGGTGACACTGGCGCCCGATGTGACGACGCCAAATGATGTTCGCGCCCTTGTCGCAGCCGGGGTGATCGTGTGCATCGGCCATTCGGATGCGAGCTATGACCAAGCCAAGGCGGCGCTGAAGGCGGGCGCGCGCGGCTTCACCCATCTCTACAACGCCATGTCGCCGCTCAATCACCGCGCTCCCGGCGTGGTCGGCGCGGCGCTCGACGACCAGGAAAGCTGGTGCGGTATCATCGGCGATGGCCATCACGTCGCTCCGGCGGCGCTGCGCATCGCTTATACCGCCCGCGGCGCCGACAAACTGATGCTGGTAACGGACGCCATGCCGCCGCTCGGGGGCGATCCGACCTTCGTGTTGCAAGGGCGCACCATCCACACCGAAAACGGTTGCTGCTATGGCCCCGACGGCACGCTGGCAGGCGGCGCCATCGGTTTCGACACCATCGTCAAGAATGCGGTGGAATTTCTTGGCATCGATTTACCGACCGCTTCGAAGCTCGCCAGCGCCAATGCGGCGGCGTTCCTCGGCCTCGAAAAGGAGATCGGCGTTATCACACCCGGTGCGCGGGCCGATTTTGTGCTGCTCGACGAGCATCTGGACCTGATCCGGACCTTCATCGCCAACACGCCGGTGCTCCCGTGAGGGCGCGGAGCTCCAATCGCGCCTTGCGGCGCGTGACGGCCGCCTTGTTGCTGGCGACGGCCCTTGCCGCTTCGGCGCAAGCAGACGAACGGCGCGCCCTCGTCGGCTATTATCCGAGCTGGTTGGAGGCAAAGGCCGCAAAGCTGGTCGCAACGCCGCGCGGCTACACCCATGTGATCCTGGCCTTCGCCAAACCCGATTTTGTTTGGAACGGTAAGGACTGGACCGGCACCGGCCTGCAATTTGCGGGCAGCCCCGCCGATGTGCGGCGCGAAATCGCAGCCTTGCAGGCTCGCGGCACCAAAGTCGTGCTGGCGGTGGGCGGGGCAACCTATCTCAACTGGGCGCCACTGGCGGCGGAAGGTGAGCATCCCGGCAAGATCACCGCAGCGCTGACGAAATTCGTCGCCGACCTGGGGCTCGACGGCATCGACGTCGATTATGAGACCGACGGCACCGGACCCAAACAGATTGCCGAATACCGCGGCGTCATCCGCGCACTTTCCAATGCGGCGGGCGCGAAGATGCTGTCGCTAGCGGCATGGTCGACCGGCGCCGATTGCTCCAAAGCGACCGGTACCGCCCCATGCGGCGGCAAGACCGGCGTCTGGGACGGCCGTACCGGGCGCGAACGCTTGGTCTTTGCCGATACCAGCCTGCTGGCCAAGCTCGCGATGATCAATGTGATGAGCTACGACGCTGGGATCGAGTCCTTCGACCCGGTCAAGGCCTGGTCGCTATACCGCGATCTGGTGCCGGCCAGGATCACCCTCAACATCGGATTTGAAATTTCCCCGGAAGGCTGGGGCCCGGCGCGGCTGGTGGCGACCAATGCGAAAGCGGTTTGCCCTGGCGCACGGGTCAAGGCCGATCAATTCGGCGCTCCGGTGAACCAACCCTATTCGGTCGAACGCGCCCTTAACGATGGGCCGCTTTCGTCTGCGAAAAACGCCCGTGACGGCGCGATGCTCTGGCACCTTGTGAAGGACCAGGCCCTGCCCCGTTGCGGCCGCCCCGTCACCGTTTCACCCCGGGAATTGGAACTGACAGCACGCGTCCTGCTCGACCGGAAACGCAGTGCCAGTCCCGCATTTTCCGAGGACACTGATGACCACTGACAATGCCGCGGCGCCTCTGCCAGCGGAAATGTCGAAGCCTGAAAAACGTCTATTCCATCCGGCCCTTTGGGTCCCGACGCTTTACACCGCCGAGGGCTTGCCCTTTGTGATGGTGAACGTCGTCGCCGTGCTCATGTACAAAAGCCTGGGTTTCGCGGACGGCCGGATTGCGTTTTTCACCAGTCTGGTGACGGTGCCCTGGGCGATTAAACCGCTCTGGGGCCCGCTGGTCGAGATGTTCCGCACCAAGAAGGCCTTCGTGCTGGCAACCGAAGTCGGCGGCGGCCTCTGCTTCGGCCTGCTCGCACTCAGTCTGCACTTGCCGGACCTGTTTACCTGGACGCTGATCTTCTTCGGGCTGATCGCGATCAACTCGTCGGTGCACGACACCGCGGCGGACGGCGTCTATATCACCACCCTTTCGGCCAAAGACCAGGCGCGTTATGTCGGCTGGCAGGGCGCTTTTTATAACGTCGGCAAAATCCTCAGCCAAGGCGGTTTCGTCTGGATCGCCGGTTCGCTGGAAAAGGCGTACGGCCCGGTAACCGCCTGGACGCTGGCGATGAGCGGCTTCGGCCTCTTGATGATCGCGGTTGCCGGCTGGCACGCGATCTTCCTGCCGCAAGGTGCCCGCCTCAAGCGCGACCGGAGCGGCTGGCAGACCTTCCTCGACGTGATCGTGACCTTCTTCCAGAAGAAATACATCTTCTGGGGCGTTCTGTTTCTGGTGCTGTACCGCTTTGCCGAAGGCCAGGCGATCAAGATCGTGCCGCTGTTCATGCGCGCCACCCGCGCGTCAGGAGGGCTCGGCCTTTCCACCCAAGACATCGGGTTGATGTACGGCATCCTGCCGCCGATCGCCTTCATCCTGGGCTCGATCGTCGCCGGTTACTTCACCGCCGGACGGGGCCTCCGGAAATCGTTGCTGGTGCTCTGCGCCGGGTTCAACATTCCTTTTGCCGTCTATCTGGCGCTGGCGCTGGTGCAGCCGAAAGACCTGACGCTGATCACCGGCCTCTTGAGTCTGGAATATCTCGGCTATGGCTTCGGCTTCATCGGCCTGCAACTTTTCATGATGCAGCAGATCGCGCCGGGGCCTTACCGCACCGCGCATTACGCCTTTGCCACTTCGCTGATGAATCTCGGTTTCCTGATTCCGTCGGCGGTCTCGGGCTTCCTCAGCGACAAGCTCGGTTACCAAGAATTTTTCATCTGGGTGATGGCCGCCACCATCCCGTCCTTCCTCGTGTCCTGGCTGGTGCCCTTCCGCAACACGGACGAGCCGCCCACCGTTTCCGGAGCCAAATAGCATGACGCTAAAAGTCCTGATCCTCGCCGCCGGTCAAAAAGACCTCGATTCCGAAAACGGCGCACTGGAGCTGCAACCGCTCGGCGATACCACCGTGCTCGGCCATGTCATCCGCAACCTGAACGGCCTGGTGCCGCCGCGCGACATCATCGTGGTGGCTGCGCCCGGCTCGCTCAAAGCGGTGCAGAACGAGGTCGGCTGGGAACCGGCACTGGTCATCCAGGACACCCCGCTCGGCACCGGCCACGCCGTGCTGCAAGCCGCCGACGCGCTGGCCGGGTTCGACGGCGACCTTCTCATTCTCTACGGCGACACACCGCTGCTCCGGCCCGCCTCGTTGCGCGGGCTGCTCAACCGGCACCGGCTGAAGGGCGTGAGCCTGACGCTGCTCACCGCCATCGTGCCGCAAGATTTGCCTTACGGCCGGGTGCGGCGCGACGAGAATGGCAAGATTCTCGACATCGTCGAGCAGACCGAAGCCGACGACGAGACCAAAGCCATCCGCGAACTCAATGTCGGCGCCTATGTGGTGCGGGCGGCGACGATCATGGAGACGCTGAAGCGGATTGCCGCCAAAGGCGGCGAAGTGCGGCTGACCGATTCGGTCAAGCAGCTCCTCCATACCGGGCTCAAGGTCGACAGCTATCAGCTTTACGACGCCGACGAAGTGCGCGGCATCAACGACGCCGGTGATCTTGATGCAGCGGCGTTCATTTTGCAAAAGCGGTTGTTCCGCCCGCACCGCCAGGAAGAAGCGAACGAAGTCGCCTTCGGAACCGGAGGCTGGCGCGCCATCATCGGCGAAGGCTTCACCATGCACAACGTGCGCCGCCTCTCCCAGGCGCTCGCCAACGAGATCACCCGCAAGGGCGTCGAGAAGAAGGGCGTCATTGTCGGTTACGACCGGCGCTTCCTGTCGCGCCAGGCCGCGGACGCTTCCTGCGAGGTGTTCGCCGGCAACAACATCCCAACCATTCTGTGCAACGAGGATGCACCGACGCCGCTGATCAATTACGCCACCGCGATGCTGGGTTCAGGCTTCGGACTGGCGTTCACCGCCAGCCACAATCCGCCGGAATGGAACGGCCTGAAAGTCTTCCACGGCGACGGTTCGCTTTTGCTGGATGACGAGACGCAGTCGATTGCGGCCGAAACCAATGCGCTGACCACCGCCGATGTCATCAAACTGGAACTCGACCTCGCCATTGAAGCGGGCATCGTGCAGGTGAAGGATTTCACCAACCAATATATCGATGCGGTGGAAGCCTTGATCGACATGGATGCCATCCGCAAGGGCGGCCTCAAGCTGGCGATCGATCCGATGTACGGCGTCGGGCAGTTGACGCTCGAAACACTACTTACGGAAGGGCGCTGCCGCTGCCACTTCATTCACAACCGCCATAATCCGTTGTTCGGCGGCCGCAGCCCGGCACCCGATGCCGACGCTATGCGCGATCTCATCAACATGATGCAGCAGGACCATTACGATCTCGGTCTTGCCATGGACGGCGATGCCGACCGCATCGCGCTGCTCGACGATCGTGGCCGCTATATCTCGTTCAACGACGTGCTGGTACTGCTCTACTGGTATCTGCACGAAGTGCGTGGCCAGAAGGGCGGCGTGGTGCGCAATCTTTCCACCACGCATCTGCTCGACCGCCTGGCCAAAGCGTTCGGTGAGAAATGCACCGAGACGCCGGTCGGCTTCAAGCATATCGCCTCGGGCATGGTGGCGGACAATGCACTGCTCGGCGGAGAATCGTCGGGCGGGCTCACCATTCGCGGCCACATTCTCGGCAAGGACGGCATTTTTGCCTCCGGCATCGTGGTGGAAATGGTGGCGCGCACCAAGCTCAAGATCAGCGAGCTGCAAGAGAAGGTATGGGCGATCACCGGACGGCTGTACGGCGCCGAGGAGAATTTCCCAGCGACCCCGGAAATGAAGATCGCCATCCCGAAACGGCTGCGGAGCGACCCGTGCAAGGCGGTGGCAGGTTACGCGGTGGACCACATCAGCCACATCGACGGCACCAAGCTCTATCTCGAAAACGACAACTGGGCGCAGCTGCGCTTCTCCGGCACCGAGCCGGTGTTGCGTCTGGCGGCGGAAGCCGATAGCCCGGAAAAAGCGGCCGAGTTGATCACTTGGCTCAAACAATTTGCCTCAGCGTGAGAGTGACATGCGTTACGGATATTTCGACAACAAAGCCCGCGAATATGTGATCGACCGGGTCGACGTGCCGGTGTCGTGGACCAATTACATCGGCGTCCACGACATGTGTGCGGTGCTCAGCCAAAACGCCGGCGGCTACAGCTTTTATCGCGATGCCGAGCACGGCCGCATCACCAAATTCCGCGCCAACGGCGTGCCGATGGATTGGCCGGGACATTGGATCTATTTGCGCGACGACGCCGACGGCGATTTTTGGAGCGTGTCGTGGCAGCCGGTGGGCAAGCCGCTTACCGAAGCCAAATACGAATGCCGCCACGGACTGTCCTATTCACGCTATGCGTCCGAATACAAAGGCGTCCGCGCCGAGCAGCTCGTTTTCATCACCCGCGAGGATGATGTCGAAATCTGGGACGTGCGGATCACCAATACCGGCACCGCGCCGCGCGAGCTGTCGGTGTTCTCCTATCTCGAATGGAGTTTCCACCATATCGAGATCGACAACCAGAATTTGCAGATGTCGCTTTACGCCGGCGGCTCCAGCTACGGCGAAGGCGTGATCGAATACGATTTCCATTACGAGCCGTCGACTTTTCACTATCACGCCGCTTCGTTTGCGCCCGACGGGTTTGATTCGGTGCGCGAAGCTTTCATTGGCGATTATCACAGCGAGCGCGATCCCATCGCCGTGGTGCGCGGGACCTGCAGCGGCAGCGCCGAACTGACTGGCAATCATTGCGCCAGCCTGAACAAGAAAATAGCCCTGGCGCCGGGCGAGACGCGGCGAGTCGTGTTTGTTACCGGCTACGGCAATCGCGCCGTGGGCGCCGAGAAGAAAGCCAAATATTCCGACTTTGCGGCAGTCGATGCGGCGTTCGCGGACCTGAGGCATTATTGGGACAAAAAGTGCGCCGTGTTCAAGGCCAAGACGCCACACGAAGGCCTCGACACCATGGCCAATATCTGGACGCTGTATCAGGCCGAGACCTGTGTGCATTGGAGCCGGTTTGCCAGTTTCATCGAAGTCGGCGGGCGCACCGGGCTCGGCTATCGCGATACCAGCCAAGACATCATGGCGGTAGCCCACACCAATCCGGGAATAGTGCGCCAGCGCATCGAGGAATTGCTGCACGGCCAAGTGCGCGACGGCTACGGCCTGCACCTGTTCGATCCCGCTTGGTTCAAGCCGCAGCAGAAGCCGGAATTCAAGAGCCCGACCATCGCGCACGCGCCATCGAAGGCGAGTTACATTCACGGCATCGAGCATGCCTGCTCGGACGATCATCTGTGGCTGATCCCTTCTATTTGCGAATACGTGAAAGAAACCGGCGAGGTGGCGCTGTTCGATGAATTGGTGCCCTACTGCGACGATGGCGTCGGCACGGTGTGGCAGCACATGAAGGCGGGGCTGGATTTTTCCGCCCGGCAAGTGGGGCGCTCGGGTATCTGCAAGGGTCTGCGCGCCGACTGGAACGACTGCCTCAACCTCGGTGGCGGCGAAAGCGGCATGGTCAGCTTCCTGCACTTCTGGGCGCTGCAGGCTTTCGTCGAAGCCGCGAAGTTCCTCGGCCGCGACAAGGACGCCGAGCACTATGCGGCGATGGCCGAAGATGTCCGCGATGCTTGCGAACGCGAATTGTGGGATGGACTCTGGTACGCGCGCGGCACCACCGCCTCTGGTCTCAAGATCGGCACCCGCGCCAACGAGGAAGCCAAGATTTTCCTCGAAAGCAACACCTGGGCGATCGTTTCGGGGGCGGCGCGGCGCGACCGGGCCGAAAGCGCGCTAAACGCCATGGACGAGCATCTCTTCACGCCCTGGGGCCTGCATCTGTTGCAGCCGTCGTTCTCCCAGCCCAATGACGAAATCGGTTTCATGGGACGTGTCTACAAAGGCATCAAAGAAAACGGAGCGATCTTCTCCCATCCCAATCCGTGGGCGGTGATTGCGGCGGCAAAATTGGGCCAAGGCGACCGAGCGATGCGCTTCTACGACTCGATGCTGCCGTACAATCAGAACGATAAAATCGAGACCCGCGAAGCCGAGCCTTATTCCTATTGCCAGTTCGTCTACGGTGCCGAACACGCCCGGCACGGCCGTGCCCGCCATCCCTGGCTGACCGGTAGCGCCGGGTGGAACTACACCGCGGTGACCAAGTGGATCCTCGGTATCCGTCCCGGTTTCGCCGCCTTGACGATCGATCCCGCCATTCCGCCGGCGTGGGATGACTTCACAGTAAAGCGGCAATGGCGCGGCGCCACCTACGACATCGCGGTGTCAAACCCGAACCATGTCAGCAAAGGCGTCAAGACGCTTACGTTGAACGGTAATGCGGTGCGCGAGATCGCAGCGCAGCCGACCGGCACGCAAAACAAAATCGATGTGGTTCTCGGCTAGTAAACCTTATCAAAAGCGCCACGATTTGGCTGGGAGGAAGGCTGATCTCACGCGTCTTTTCGTCGCCGGCGGGCGAGCCGGTTAACCTAAATCGGCAGACCCGGCACGTTCGCACCGAGCTTTTCCGCGCCTCTGGCACACCGACTTGTCTGAAAATTTGCCGTGGGACGATTGAGTTACCAATTCCGTCATCACTATCTAAGGAAAATTTTCGCCGGGAACAGCGCCACCCCCTGTTATAGTTCTGACGAAAGGCAAAAATGGCCGACGAGCCAACCGAACGTGCGTATTGGAGCAAGCTGCTCAGGTTGGTGGCGCGGTGCACCCGCGGCAGTAGCGATGCGGAGGATCTCCTCCACAGCGCTTACATTCGGCTGGAGCAGTATCGTGCCCAGCATACCGTTGAAAACCAAAGTGCTTTCTTGGTCCGTACCGCTGCCAACATCGCCATCGACATCCATCGCCGCGAAAAGCTGTGGGCACCAGGAGATATAAGCCGCGTCGTCGAGCGCCCGGATGACGCACCTTTGCAGGATGAGGTCCTCGAAGGGCGCGCGCGTCTAGTAAGGGTGAAAGAAGGTCTTTCACGACTGACTCCACGCACACGCGAAGTTTTCTTGATGCATCGGCTTCATGGGATGAAGTATCGGGAAATTGCGGTTCATTTCGGGATCAGCCAAAGCGCTGTCGAAAAGCACATTGCCAAGGCCGTACTTTTTTTAGCCGAATGGACTCGAGACTGGTGATATGGCGCCTGTGAGTACAATTTCTCCCGAAATCCGGGCCGAAGCGGCGGCGTGGCTGGCGCGGCTTAGAGCCGACGACAAGTCCGTGGCCGATGAAGCTGCGTTCCGCGTCTGGCTCGCGAAGGACCCACGTCATCCCCGCGCTTTCGAAACCGTCACCGAAATCTGGGAAGTGACAGGCGCGGCCTGGAACAAACCGGTCGTCACCGAACGGCGCCGCCGCCTCCTTCATCGCCGCGCGTTGTTGACGGGGGCCGGATCGCTGGCGGCGGCCGGCGTGCTGCTCACCGTTTGGCAACGGGCCGGTGCCGCGACCCTCAAAACCGCGGTCGGCGAGCAGAAGCACGCCGTACTGCCAGACGGTACGCAGGCTTTCCTCGACACCGACACCAAGATTCGTACCACCTTCGACGGCGACACACGCCTGGTGGCGGTCGCGCATGGCCGCTGTAATTTCCATGTGCGCGAAAGCGATCCGCGGCCTTTCGTGGTCACCGCCGCCAACGCGCGAATCGTTTCGGCGCAAGCCACCTTTGATGTGCGGCGCGACGGCGAAGATGTTTGCGTGGTACTGACGCAAGGCTCGGCCTCGATTGGGCCGAAGGACAGCTCGCAGCGACAGGCTCTGGCGAGCGGCGACCGTTTTGTGACCGGCCCTAACGGCAGCCACAAGGACCGGCCCAATCTGGTGCCATTGCTTGCCTGGCAAACCGGACAGGCGATCTTCGACAACAACACCGTCGCGGGCGCGATCCGGGAAATGAACCGCTATTCAGTGATCAAGATTACGACCAATGACACCGCTGTCGGAAAAATGCGACTCAGCGGCGTCTATCGCGTCGGCGATAATGTGGCATTCGCCCATTCAATTGCGACACTACTTCCGGTTATACTCGAAATTGATACAGATCAGGTCAGGCTTGAGCTTGATCCAGCCCGAGCAAAAAGTACCTGACACAAAGGGCGAGGAAATGGAGATCATCACTGATCCTCATGCTTGTGTGGCGGCATGCCCGCCTTCAGGGGGAACATGGGCGGAGGCAGAACACCGGGGTTTGGGCGGCTAGTCCTCTGGGCGGCGGCAGCCACGGTGTTGGGGGCAAGCGGGTCTTTCGCCGACGCAGGGGAAGTCCATGTGCCCGCCGAGCCGCTGGCGCTATCGCTCAGGGACATTGCACATCAAACCGGAGCGAACATTCTTTTCGCACCTGACGCTGTGCGCGGCCGGCAGGCCGCTGCGGTGAATGGTTTGCTGTCGGCACTCGACGCGGTCGCTCGCGTGATTGACGGAACTGATCTCGAAGTGGTGCTCGACGGCACCAGCGGTTTGATCGTCCGTCAAATAAAAACCGAACCGGCGGCGATGCCCACCGCTGTCGCGCCTGCGCCTGAAGCTGAAACCATCATCGTGACCGGCATCCGCGGCTCGCTGCAACGCAACCTCGATGTCAAGCGCGGCGCCTTGGGCTTAGTTGATGCAATTACCTACGAGGACGCGGGCCGCTTTCCCGATTCCAATCTCGCCACCGCGTTGATGCGCGTTCCGGGCGTGACGGTGAGCCGCGCCGTCACCAGCCTCAACGGCATCAACTCCTCAACTGGCGAACCAACCGAGATCACGGTGCGCGGCTTCGGTCCAACCTTCAACGAGACCTTGTTTGACGGGCGCAAGATTCCCTCTGGCATTTCCAACCGCGGCTTCGATTTTTCCGCGCTCAATTCCGATCTGGTGCAAGAGGTCGATGTTTTGAAAAGCCCCGACCCGTCGTTGTCGGCGGGTGCGATCGGCGCCACTATCAACGTGAAATATCCCAGACCCCTCGACACGCCTGCCCCACGGTTCGCCGCCTCGGTGTCGACAACTTATACGCCCGAAACCGGCCACTTGACGCCAAACGGGAATGTTCTCGTTAGTGACACCTTCGACGGCGGCCGCTTCGGGTTCCTGGTGGCGGCGGCGTATGCCGAAACCAGAAGCCGCAGCAATGAGGTGTCGGTATGGGGCTGGGAAGGCACCTATCTCGATCCCTGCCAATTCGCCGGAACGACGAAAACCTGCGGCGCAACGCTGGTGCCGGGTACCGCGCGCCCGGTTTGGTACATCCAGGATTACGGCATCTATCAGATCCAGAACTGGCAGGTGCGCGAAAACGCCATTGCGGTGCTACAGTGGCAGCCGTCGAGCGCCATGCTTCTGACCGTCAACGGTAACTTTTCGCGCAACGACCTCAAGGAACAGCAAAACGGTTACGCCATCTGGAACAATGCTGGCGAGATGCGCAATGTGACGACGGCGGCCGACGGCAGCATCACCGGCTTCGTGCGCGCCAACACGCCGACCGACTTCGACTCCCAGGACGACGAGCAAGTACTGCAGAGCTATGACCTCGGCGCCAATCTGCGCCTTGATCCCGGGCACCATCTCACCATCACCGCCGACGCCGACATCGCGTTGTCGTCACTTAATCCCGGCGGCCAACTCGGCGAGTACTGCGTCGATGTCGGTTATGGACCGTCGACGGCGAGCGGCATCAACGGCAGCAATATCGGTATTTCGGTGGCGGCGGGCGGCAATCACGTGCTGCCGTACTACGCGTCTTACGGACCGAACGGCGATGCTTCGCGCTTTCTCGATCCCACCATCATCGGCTCGCATGTCGTTGTGATGATGAGCCAGCGCAACCGCTATTCGGTCAACCAAGCCAAGCTGGAAGCGGCCTGGGACAACGATGATTTTCGCATCACCGCCGGGTTCCACTATCTCGCCAATCACATGAAGCTGGTGACCTATCAGAACTTCGCCAACAACCAGTGGCAGGCGTTTTCCGGTTACGGCCCGGCTTCCAAAAACACCTACACCACCGGCGCGACGACCGGACTTCCCGCCGGTGTCGCCCTGCCCGCGAGCCTGTTCACTAAGAGCTTCTCGACCGCCAATTTCATCAGCGGCTGGCGCGGCGCGGATGCGTTGCCGTCGCGCATTCTCACCTTCGATCCACACGCGGTGGTCGCCTATCTCGAAAGCCTCGGCGATCCGGCAACGCCGACGACGATTCCGGGCTTTAACTGGGGCTGCTGCGATCCGACCTATCACGGCAAATTCGAGATTGTGCGCGACCCCGGCAGTTACCAGCACATCTACGAAGACAATTTCGCGGGCTATGTTCTCATCACCGGTAAAACACAGGTGGCGAGGCTGCCGCTGCGGTATTACGCGGGGCTGCGCGTCGAATCCACCGACCTCAGTTCGACCGGTATCGGGCGGCCGCCGACGTCGCTCACAGTCATGCCGTCCGATCACACCGCATTCCTGGTGACCTACGGTACCGAGACACCAGTCACCAACAAACGCAGTTCCTATTATTTCCTGCCGAACATCGACCTCAATCTGGCGCTTACCGACGATGTCGAAGTGCGCTTGGACGCTTCGCGCACACTGACCCGGCCGCCGCTCAACTACCTGACGCCGATTACGAACTTAACGGCGTCGGAACGCGTTGGCTCGCTGGTCGCCACCGGCGGCAATCCGCAACTCGAGCCGTTCTTGTCGAACAATCTCGACGCTTCGGCGGAATGGTATTACGCGTCGAACTCTTATGTGTCGGCCAATGCCTTCCTTAAAAACGTCACGAACTTCATCGTCTCGGGCACCACGACGCAAACAATCAACAATGTCTGGGATCCGACGACTGGCGCGGCGGCACTGTTCCGGGTGTCGTCCTATGTCAACGGGCCGGAGGCCTATGTCTATGGCCTCGAACTCGCCCTGCAGCACGTGTTCGATGATACCGGCTTCGGCCTGCAGGCCAACGGCACGCTGGTCGGTTCCAACAAGCCGTACAATCCGCACGACCTGACGACGTCGGGATTTGCCGTAACGGGCCTCGCCGATTCCGCCAATCTGATCGCCTTCTACGACAAGGACGGATTCCAGATCCGCATCGCCGCCAATTGGCGCGATAGCTATCTCGACCATTTCGGTCAGCAGCAAAACTATTCGGCCTTCGGCGCCGAACCAACCTTCGTCGATTCGAACTGGAACATCGATCTCAGCACCAGCTACGCGCTGACCAGAAATTTCGATGTCTATTGCGAGGTCATGAACCTTATCAACTCAACCTATTCGACGCGCGGCCGCTTCGCCGAACAGGTGCTCGACGCCATTGATTATGGCCGCCGCGTCACGATCGGCCTGCATTACCGCATGTAATGACTAACTTCGCGCCAGTTCCTCGGCGCGGGTCTTGGCGGCAGCGACCGCTTTGGTCATGAGCGCCGACAAACCGCCCTCGCCTTGCAAGACCTTCAGGGCCGCTTCGGTCGTGCCGCCCGGTGTGGCGACATCGCGAATCAGTTCGGCGGTCGATTTCGGGTCGGCATCAAGCAACGCACCGGACCCAGTCACGGTCGCCCGCGCCAGACGTGCGGCGGTTTGACTCGGCAGACCGGCGGCCTCGCCGGCTTTGGCCATCGCTTCGACCAGGGCGAAGATGTAGGCGGGCCCCGAGCCCGACACCGCGGTCACCGCGTCGATCAGACCTTCCTCGTTCAGCCACACCGTCTCGCCGATCGCGCCGACCAGCGTACTGGCGAAATCGCGGTCGACCGCCGCGACGTTCGGGCCTGCGTAAAGCCCGCTGATACCCCGGCCGATCGAACCCGGCGTGTTGGGCATAACGCGGACGATCGCGGCCGCTTCGCCCCAATGCTGGTGAAGCAAATCGGTGCCGGTACCCGCTGCGATCGAAATCATCAGCGTGCCGCACGCGGCGATGGCCGCGAGCTTGGCGGCTTCGACGCGGACGATATGCGGCTTCAGCGCCACGACGCAGGCCCGCCACGCTTGCGCAGGAACCGCATCCAGCGCCGGCACGATTTTGACGCAGGTATCCTTCAGCGCTTGCGATGGATTGGGTTCCACCGCGGTAATGGGCCCCAACCCCGCTTTGATCCAGCCGCGGATCAGGGCGGTGCCCATTTTTCCGGCTCCGATGATGAGAATGGGGGTGTTGCTCATGGTCGCGCCTTTCTCACCTCGCATTCCGCAAGGTGAAACAAAGATTCAGAACAGTTCCGGTTCAAGGCTCAAGCTTGCCCTTGGCACTCCAGGATAGCGGCGGCGACCGCCTCTTGGGCCGTCTTGCCACCCCAAAGCACGAACTGGAAGGCCGGGTAATAGTGCTCGCAGGCCTCCAGCGCCAGATTGAGCAGGCATTCCATCTGCGAGGGTGAGGCGTGCGCCTCGGGGAAGATCATGGCGTGACGGAAGACAATGGTGCCATCCTCCGGCCAAAGGTCAAAATGGCCGATCCACAGCTTGGCATTGATATACATCAGCAGAGAGGCGACATCGAACAGCCGCGTTTCCCCCTGCACGCGCATATCAAAGGCGCTGGATAGGTGCAGCGACGCCAAATCCTCGCGCCAAGTAAAGCTGAAATGGTGATCCGACCAGCGGCCCGCCACCGACAGATTGAGCTCGTCAGCGCTGGCGCGTTCGAAGGCCCAGCCATTTTCCTCCACCGTCCGCTCGAGCAAATCGAGCGGGTGTGGCCGGCTGATGGATTGTTCCTGGTGGATGACCGTCATTAACCAGACTCCGGGCGCAACGCAAAACGAAGCAGTTCGATGTCAAGCTGCCACAACATTTTGCGTCAGCACAAGAGTCTGACTCAACGCGCCGTTGGACGGATTCCGCTATTCACAGATTTCCAACGGCACCGACTCGAACCGGGAGCGCCGCGTCTGCGGAAGGCTCTATGGCGTCGTGCGCCGCTCCAGCGCTTCGATCCGCGCCGCCAACTGCTCGTTTTCTTCCCGTGCCTTGGCGGCCATCGCCTTGACGGCTTCGAACTCGTCGCGCGGCACGAAATTCATGTCGGCGATCAGCTTTTCAAGGTGATGTTTCAGAAAGGATTCAAATTCGCTGCGGGCGCCTTGCGCTGCGCCGGTGGCGTCGGTGAAGAGCTTGGCCAGACCGTCGAGAAAGGGATTGTCACTTTGCATCGGCATATGTCCTTGTTCCGACTCCTATATCAGCGCCGGCGTGGAGCTGTTGCTTGAGCTTCATCAAAGCCTGCTTGACAGGCGGCGGCGAAGCAGCGCGTTGTAACCACAATGCTACCCTATCCCGAGTTCGATCCGGTCGCCATCCAACTTGGCCCGTTCGCGGTGCGCTGGTACGCCCTCAGCTACATCGCAGGGCTGTGTGCTGCTTGGTGGCTGATCGTGAAGATGCTGGCACAGAAGCGCTTGTGGCAACATCCGCCTTTTTCCGGCACGGTTCCGGCGACGGCCGATGACATCGGCGATCTGTTCGTCTGGGCCACCCTTGGCGTCGTGATCGGCGGGCGGCTCGGCTATGACATCTTCTATGGCATGTTCTACTGTGGCTTTTGGCCGGAGGGGCGGGACTGCGTCGGCCTGCCGATGGCCTATCTCCACAATCCGCTCAACCTGCTCGCCTATTGGGACCCGAGCCAGCTTCACCTGTTTGGCAAGACGTTCCACATCTATGTGCCGCACCTGCTTGGTATGTCGTTCCATGGTGGGCTTCTTGGCGTCGCGGTGGCGGTTATCCTGTTTGCGCGCAAACGCGGCCTCAACATGTTCGCGGTCGGCGATCTGGCCTGTTCGGTGGCGCCGATCGGCCTTTTCTTCGGGCGCATCGCCAATTTCATCAACGGCGAACTTTGGGGCAAGGTTACAGACTCGCCGATTGGCGTCGTGTTCTGCAGCCGCCATCTTTACACACTCTATCATGGCTGCCCTGCCGGCCTGCTGCCGCGTTATCCTAGTCAACTGATCGAGGCGCTGACCGAAGGCGTGCTTCTTTTCGCCCTGCTGCAATGGGCGATCCGGCGGTTTCATCTGCATGAGCGCCCCGGCCTCATTACCGGCTTGTTCTTCGCCGGCTACGGATTGGCGCGCGCCTTCTCGGAATTCTTCCGCGATTCCGAATCCATGATCGCGGGCTGGTTCAGCATGGGTATGCTGCTGTCAATCCCCATGTGGCTGGCCGCAGCGTTGTTCATCTGGATCGCATACCGAAAGCCCCAATGGGGCAGGAGACTGACATGAATGCCCTCGCAACAAAGATCGTCCGCTGGATCGAAAGCCAAGGCCCGATCTCGGTTGCGCAGTACATGAATCTCTGCCAATTCGATGCCGAAGGCGGCTCTTACACCGCGCACCAGACCATCGGCCGCGATTTCATCACTTCGCCCGAAATCAGTCAGACCTTTGGCGAGATGCTGGGGCTGTGGGTGGCGCAGACTTGGCACGATCAGGGACGCCCGAAGAGCCCCCGCCTCGTCGAGATGGGCCCGGGGCGCGGAACTTTGATGGCCGATGCGCTACGCGCCATATCGGCGGCGGCCCCCGAGTTCCTCGATAGCGCCGAAATCGTGCTGGTGGAAGCCAGCCCGGCGTTGATGAAGGTGCAGCGCGAAAAGCTGAAAACCATCGGGGCCGACATCGCTTGGCATGAGCACTTCGACGACGCGCTCGTCGACCGGCCGCTTTATCTCCTGGCCAACGAATTCTTCGACTGCCTGCCGGTCCACCAATACGTGAAGACCGAGCGTGGTTGGTGCGAACGGATGGTGGGCCTGACAAATGGCGGTCTCAGCTTTGCGCTCAGCCCCGATCCGGTCCCAGCCACGGTGATCCCGCCGACCCATAGTTCTGCGGCCAACGGCGCGGTCTATGAGACGGCACCGGCCGCGCTGGCCTTGACCGAAGAAATCGCCCGTGTGGTCGAATCCCGCGGCGGCGGCGCCTTGATCATGGATTACGGCTACGACATGCCCGGCTTCGGCGAGACGCTGCAGGCCGTCACCGATGGCAATTTCGTCGACGTGTTGAACGAGCCAGGCGACAGCGATCTGTCGGCGCATGTCGACTTTCTGGCGCTGGCCCGCGCCGCAGCAACCACCGGCGCCGCCGTGCATGGGCCGACGACGCAATGCAAATTCCTCGCCGATCTCGGCATCGGCGAACGCGGCGAGCGGCTGATCAAATCGAACCCACATGACGCCCGCACGATCGCCGCTGCCATCGACCGGCTGGTCAATCCGGCCCTGATGGGGACACTGTTCAAGGTCCTCACCATCGTTCCGAAAAACGCCCCGCAGCCACCCGGATACGGGTACGACTGATGCGGGTTCTGAAGGCGGACAATCTGCAGGGCCCGCACATCGATCATGGCTTCTTCGGACGGCCAGGCGGCGTGTCGACCGGTGTCTATGCGGGGCTTAATTGTGGCCCCGGCTCAGGCGATAGCTTCGACGCGGTGACCGAGAATCGCCGCCGCGCCATGGCCGAACTTGGCGGCCCCCAACTCGTCACCTGTTATCAGGTCCACAGCGCGACCTGCGTGACCGTTACAGTACCGTGGGAGGCCGGCGACGCGCCGCATGCCGACGCCATGGTCACCAACTGCACGGGCCTGGCGCTCGGCATCCTCACCGCCGACTGCGCCCCGGTGCTGCTGGCCGACACCCGCGCGGGCGTAATCGGGGCGGCGCATGCGGGCTGGAAAGGCGCTATCGGTGGCGTCACTGATTCGGTCATTGCCGCCATGGCGGCGCTTGGCGCCGAGCGGCCCCATATCGCCGCCGCCGTTGGTCCCTGCATCGCGCAAGCCTCTTATGAAGTGGATGGCGCATTCCGGGAACGCTTTGTGACCGCTGGTGCGGGCAATGCGGACTTCTTCAAGGCCGGGACACGCGACGGCCATTTCCATTTCGATCTTGAGTCCTATGTCGTGCGCCGGCTGGCTGACGCGGGCGTTACCGATATCGCGCCGCTGAAGGCCGACACCTATGCCGGCGAGACCGCTTTCTTTAGCTTCCGCCGCGCCACCCACCGGGGCGAAAAGGACTACGGCCGCGACCTGTCGGCGATCGTGCTGAAAGAACCGATGTGACGGGAATCGGACGCAAACGCACGATTCGCGCGTAGCGCAACGTGATTCGGCATTCATAAACCACCTTCCTTGTGCGTTTTTGGCACGTGATGCGAAAAGGCGCTGCGGCGATTGTGTTGACGGAACCAGAATCCGGTTTACCCACTCCCCCTCGCTTGCTAAAAGCCCGTCATCACGACGTCACAAAAGGGGTGCGCGGGCCATGGTCGACAGCAATGCGACTTCCGGCATGAAATTGCTTGCTGGCAATTCGAACCGGGCCCTGGCAGACGCCATCTCGCAATATTTGAAGATCCCGCTGACCAAAGCCGCCGTGCGCCGCTTCGCCGACATGGAGATCTTCGTCGAGATCCAGGAAAACGTCCGCGGCGAGGATATGTTCGTCATTCAGTCGACGAGCTTTCCCGCCAACGACAATCTGATGGAACTGCTCGTCATCATCGATGCGCTCAGGCGCGCTTCAGCACGGCGCATCACAGCGGTGGTGCCCTATTTCGGCTATGCCCGCCAGGATCGCAAAGCCGGCCCGCGGACGCCGATTTCGGCCAAGCTGGTCGCCAACCTGGTCACTGAGGCGGGCGCCAACCGCGTTTTGACGGTCGATCTCCACGCTGGCCAGATCCAAGGCTTCTTCGACATTCCCACCGACAATCTGTTCGCTATGCCGGTGATCGTGAAAGACATCAGCGATGCGCTCGGCCACGGCGACCATCTGATGGTGGTCTCGCCGGACGTCGGCGGCGTGGTGCGGGCCCGCGCGCTGGCCAAGCGCCTCGGCTGTGACCTCGCCATCGTCGACAAGCGCCGCGAACGCGCCGGTGTGTCGGAAGTGATGAACATCATCGGCAATCCGGCGGGCCGCTCCTGCATCCTGATCGACGACATCGTCGATTCCGGCGGCACCATCTGCAATGCCGCCGAAGCGCTGATGAAGGCCGGTGCCGAACAGGTTTGTGCCTATGCCACGCACGGCGTCTTGTCCGGCGGGGCGGTGGCGCGGGTGCAGAACTCGGTACTGAAGTCGATGGTGGTGACCGATTCGATCGCCGCTACGCCCGACGTGATGAAGTGCCCGAACATCCGGCGCATCTCGATCGCCCCCTTGATCGGCGAAGCCATGCGCCGCATCAGCCATGAAGAAAGCGTGTCGAGTCTGTTCGATTAAAGAACGCCGAACGCGGCAGCCAATGTACGGTTCGGAGCGAGAAATAGGTGGTACTCACACCTGGATCCCGTTCCTCCGCGTCTTCGCGCTATGCACACTGTCGCGGACGATGCCGGCTTTTTTTATTCTTCCGGCTTGCCGTGCCAGACCTTGCGGTAGCTGAGAAACAACAGACCGGCGAGCAGGACCAGAAAAGCCAGCACTTGCAGGCCGATGCGATGGCGGGCTTCAAGCTCAGGCGCCGACGCCCAGGTCAGGAACGTCACCACCGCCTTGGCCTCGTTGGTCACCGTCGTCGGCGTGCCGTCATTGAAGCTGACCGAGCCCTGGTTTAGAGGCGGCGGCATCGCAATGGTCCGGCCCGGAAAATAGGGGTTGTAGTACTTGCCATCCGGCACCGTGACGCCGTGCGGCACCTTCTGATTGAAGCCGGTGAGGATCGAATAGACGTAGTTCGCGCCGCCCTGCCGCGCTTTCACGATCAGCGACAGATCAGGCGGTAGCGCCCCGCTGTTGTTGGCGCGCGCCGCCGCATCGTTGGCAAAGGGCGGCGGAAAATGATCGGCGAGCGTGCCTGAGCGCGTCAGCCGGTTGCCTTTGTCGTCGAAGATGTCGCCGTCTTCGTTGGGCTCGGCCGCAATCTTGTAGCCCGCCGCAATCGCCTTGGCCTGTGCGGCCGTGAAGCCGGGACCACCGGGCGCGGCAAGGTCATGGAACGCGACAAGATTCAAGCCGTGACAAGCAGCGCAGACTTCCTTGTAGACCTGAAAGCCGCGCTGTAGCGCGCTACGGTCATAGGTACCGAACACGCCGTCGAACGACCACTTGGCGTCGCGCGGCGGCTGGGGCTGGGTCAAATCTTCGCCGGCGAAGGCCGGAACGACCAGCGCCACACTGAGGGCCATCAGCAACGAGACGGTTTTCATTGCTCGCCCCCCTTGGTCAAAACCGCCCCTTTTTTCAAGACCGATTGGGCAATGCTTTCGGGCACTGGCCGCGTCACTTCTTTTTTACCAATCCACGGCATCAGTGCCCAGAAGAACGCGAAATAGTAAAGCGTGGCGAGGCGCGCCAACCAGACCAGCGGGATATCGACCTCACCCAAGTGCCAGGCCGCATCGGTAGTCTGGGCGCCGACATAGCCAAGCAGGATGCACGTCGCCACGAACACCCAGAAAAGCTGCTTCATCACCGGGCGGAAGCGGTACGAACGCACCTTGGAGGTGTCGAGCCAAGGGATGAACAACGGCGTCAGCAAGGCGCTGAACAGCACCAGCACACCGAGCAACGTGTTAGGGACCGCGCGCAGCATGGCGTAGAACGGGAGCAGGTACCATTCCGGCCTGATCTCGGACGGCGTCACCAGCGGATTGGCCGGGATGTAATTGTCGGGGTTGCCGAAGAAGTTGGGCGCATAAAAAACGATCGCCAGAAACACGATGAGGAACAGCGTGAGATAAAACGCATCCTTCACCGTGTACCAGGGATGAAACGGTATCGTGTCCTGCGGGCCTTTCACCTCGATGCCGAGCGGATTGCCGTTGCCCGTCACATGCAGCGCCCAGATGTGCAATCCGACCACGCCGGCGATCACGAACGGCAGCAGGTAGTGCAGCGCAAAGAAGCGGTTCACGGTGGCATCGCCGACCGCGTAATCGCCCCGGACCCAAGTGGACAGCGCCGTACCGAAATGCGGAATGATTTGATCAAAGGCCGAGAACAAACTGGTGATCACGGTGGCGGCCCAATAGGACATCTGGCCCCATTGTAGCGTGTAGCCGAAAAAGGCCGTCGCCATCAAAAGCAGATAGATGAATACGCCCAGAATCCAAAGAATCTCGCGCGGCGCCTTGTACGAGCCGTAATAGAGACCGCGGCCCATGTGAATGTAGACGGCCAGGAAAAGCATCGAGGCGCCGCTGGCGTGCAGGCTGCGGATCAGCCAGCCATAATTGACCTCGCGCATAATGTGCTGCTCGACCGAGCCGAATGCCAGATCGGCCGTCGGCACATAATGCATGGCGAGCACGATGCCGGTGACGACCTGCACCACCAGCATGACGGCGAGAATGGCACCGAATGTGTACCAGAAATTCAAATTCTTCGGCGTCGGGAAGGTGACGAAGTGGTCGTTCATCAGCCGGATGACCGGCAGGCGCTGGTCGAGCCAGCGGGCCAAACCGGTTTTAGGAACGTAGTTGGAATGTCCCGCCATGGTCTTATCCGATCTTGATCTTGGTGGGGCCGATGAAGGCATAAGGCGGCACCGCCAGATTCTGTGGCGCCGGACCTTTGCGGATGCGCCCCGAGGCGTCGAAGTCAGAGCCGTGGCAATGGCACAGCCAGCCACCATAAGCCCCCTGCGGCGACTCTCGCGTCGACACGGCTGGCGTGCAGCCCAAATGCGTGCAGACGCCTACCACCACCAGCCATTCCGGCTTGATGGTCCGGTTGGCGTCGGTGGCTGGTGCCGATTCGGTGAGATTGGCATTGCGCGCCAGCCCATCCGGCAGATCGGACGGCGAGACGGCGCGGGCCGCGGCAATCTCCTTCGGCGTGCGGCGGCGCACAAACAAGGGATGGCCGCGCCATTTGAAGATCACCTGCTGGCCCGGCTGGATTGCGGACAGATCGACTTCGATCGACGCCATGGCGAGCACGGCACTGGACGGGTTCATTGAATCGATGAACGGCCAGGCGGCGAAACCGACGCCAAGCGTGGCTGCCGCACCGGTTGCGATATAGAGGAAGTCCCGTCGCGTCGGCTCGGGGGTGGGTGGGTTCGCCAAAGTCTTACCTCGTTGATCGAACACCGCACGAATACTGCGGCAGGCGCCGTGATGAAATAGCGAGGTTCTTGGCCGGAAAGGGCCAAAATAGAGAGTCGATTATGCAGGGGGTCGCGGCATGATGCCGCATAAATCTCCAGTATCGCCGGACGGTTGCGGGCGGTTTGGCGGCCCCAATTCCCTTAGCGGCAAGATCAACATTCGATGATCGACAGATAGCCTTGCGCCCCATAATCGAGCAGCGCTTGGTCCCGCGTCATGACTGTAAAGCCGTACTCCCGGGCCGTGGCAGCAATGATCCGGTCGGCGGGATCTTTGTGAATAGGGCCGGGGAGAAAGGAAGAACCAAACAGGAGCTCAGGGGGCATCGGAGCCAACTTCACGCGGGGAATGGCAAGAACCCGTTTCCAATACTCTGTCGGGCTCAACCATGAACGAAGACGGCCCTGAGCGAACAACCGCCCCAACTCCAATGCGGTGATCGGCGAGATGTAGAGTGACTGTTCGCCCTTATAGCTTGCCGCCAAAGCTTCCACGGCCGCGGTCTTCAGTTGGTCTTCAATCAGCCAAATGACAGCGCATGTGTCGAGCAGCATAGATGCACTCATTTGAGCAGCGCATCCCACTTTTTATCGAACGCTGCCTCCCAGTCCTCGTCGAGGACAGGCTTGGTCAGATCGTAACCGGGCTCAATCCACGTCATGCCCTTGAGCGCTCCAATGGCCGGATGACGCCCGTTGACCAGACCCTCCGGTCGTCTGAATGGCCTGGCTTCATCAGCCATGCCTTTTACCGCCTGCCGGACCCGGCGAAAGACCACGGTTCGAGCCCTGCGATCTACGGAAACCGCCTCGAACCCAGCTCCCAGCCATGCGACCGCCTGAGAATGGCGCGCCGGATTGTTGGACCACCAAGCATTGCCCTCCTTGAGAGCCGATGGCGGCAACTTGCGGACGATAACCTGCTCGATCTGGTCGAAGGTCATCGGTACTTCATCTTCCGCTTTTGCCTTCAAAAACGCTGTCAGTGGCTCGTACACTAGCATTGACGTCACAGCCCTTGTAGGACGCTTTAGTAAGTACTATAGGAATTCCTCAAAGTCCTGTCAAGAATGCCCCCCATGCGTCTCGCCCTCTTTGAACCCGATATTCCGCAGAACACCGGCTCCCTTCTCCGGCTCGGGGCCTGTTTGGGGGTTCCGGTCGACATCATCGAGCCGTGCGGGTTTTTGTGGAGCGATACCAAGCTGAGGCGCGCCGGGATGGATTACCTGGATCAGGCCGTGATCACGCGTCATGCGAGTTGGGCCGCGTTCCGGCACGCAATCGCAGATAGCCGTTTGGTACTCCTCACCACCAAGGGAGCCACGTCTTATCTCGATTTCGCCTTTGCCGCTTCCGACATTCTGCTACTCGGCCGCGAGAGCGCTGGGGTGCCGGACGAAGTGCACGACTGCGCCGATGCGCGCCTCCTCATCCCGATGCGAACGGGACTAAGGTCGCTCAATGTCGCCATGGCGGGGGCGATCGTGCTCAGCGAAGCCTTGCGTCAGACAAAGGGCTTTCCAACCGGATAAGCGTCAATTTCCGCAAGGTAAAGAATCAGCATTTTCGCGTATAATGCCATCTTAGCTCTGGCAATTTCCTGGATCGCACACCACATCACTCCCTGTCCCCCCGAGGTTTACGCTGTTGGATTTCCTTAACCCGTTGGATGTCTTCACCGAAGGCGGGTTAATCGCACTGCTGCAGGTTCTCCTCATCGACGTCGTGCTGGCGGGCGATAACGCCGTCGTGATCGGCATGAGCGCGGCCCAAGTCGCCAAGGTCGATCGCAAGACCGTGATCTTCTGGGGCCTGATGACCGCGGTGGTCTTGCGCATCGTGCTAGCGATCTTCGCGGTGCATCTGCTGCGCTTCGTGCCGCTGGTGATCGCCGGCGGCTTCCTGCTGTTGTGGGTGACATGGCGGCTCTACCGCGACGTGCGCGACGCCAACAAGGAACACAACGCCCACAAAGTGCTGGCGGGCGAGAACGGCGTCGAGGGACCCATCTGCCCCACCGCCAACGAGAAACGCTGCCACGCCAAAGCGATACGGCGCGCTATCGTCTCGATCGCCGCCGCCGACGTTTCGATGTCGCTCGACAACGTGCTGGCGGTGGCCGGTGCGGCGCGCGACCATATCGAAGTCCTGATCATCGGCCTAATGATGTCGATCGCGCTGATGGGCCTCGCCGCCACCCTGATCGCCAAGCTGCTGCACAAATATCCGTGGATCAGTTATGCCGGCGTCTTCATTGTGCTGTTCGTCGCCTTCCGTATGATCTGGGATGGCTTCGAGCGCCTGCATGCTGAAGGCGGCATGGGCCCGATCCTGCACGCCGCCGGTATGGTATAGATTCTTTGATGTCGCGCTTTCGGACGGAAAACCGCCCGGCGTGCCTTGCACGCCCGCTTTTAGTTAGCGCGCAACGCGCGCGGGCACTTTTCCTGAAAGCGCTCTAAACCAGCTTCAACAACACCGCCGTGGCGTCGTCACTTTTCTTGAAGCGAGGATAAGTGCGCCCCTCGGGATCGCCGTCTTCGATGCGGCGTAGTTGTTCGGAGAGCGCCTTCAAACCCTGGTCGCGGGCGGCTTCCACGAGGGCGGCCGGGGGCATTACGCCATAGCTTGTCGCCAATGCCAGAAACCCATCCGTACCGAGCAGAACCAGCGTGCCGGGCGGCGCTTCAATGCGGGCGCGGCCAACGTGCTCGGACGCGGCGGCGACCGGCGAAAACAGCCAATCACCCGCGGACGTGTTGACCTTGGCGCGGCCGGAACGAAACAGCGGCAGATATTGTTCGCGCTTCAAGGCTTCGACCGGGGCCAGACCAGTCTCATCGAGAAAACGCTGCGCGGCAGTGGTTTCGCCGGCCCGCTTTGCGAGCGCCGCCCCCACCACCCCGGCCGTCTCGCCCGGGCGCAGCACCAGCGCAACGCAATCGCCGTACCACAAGGCATCGAATCCGCTGTCGTTGGGAACTGCGAGGCTCATCGACGCGAGCGGCAGCTCGTGCGGCGCCGCGGGCGCCCGCCGGCGCAAGCCAGCAAAGGAGCGTTCCGTATCAGCCAAAGCATGGCGCAACGCCGCGCGAGGAGTATCACCGTCTTTCAAATGCGACAGCAGCCGCCGCGCCCCAAACGCAGCAATCCAAGCGGCATCGCTTTTGCCGGGCATCAGGTTTTCCGACACCATGGTGGCGCCGTCGAGCACCACCGCAGCGACCGGCTCGGCGGCAAACGCATCGTCATTCGGTTTGGCCGGATCACCGGGCACACTCACAGAGTCGAGAATTTCAAACAGCATCAGCGAACTTTCTGTATCGCGGCTTGCAGCGCTTGGTGCAGCGCGTTTGTGTCAGGCGTAAATCCGTTGTCGAGCCACCAAGACTCGACTTCGTCCAGTATCCGGCCCACCGCCGGACCCTTCGGCACACCGGCAGCCAACACGTCGTCGCCGGTAAGCGAAAAGCGCGGACGATCCCAATTCTCAGCCATTTCGAGCATGGTGCGCCACTGCGCATCGGCGCGCGTTTCACCGGCGACCGCCAGTCTGAGCCGGTCGCGGAAGCGTTCGGGCCCGAGCCGGTACAGCAGTTTGGCCACGTCCCCAGTGGTGAGAAACGGCGTGATCTGCGGCGCTCCAGCCAAATCGATCAGACGGTCGCGCTGGACATTCGACAGCTTCCAACGCACTGCCAGAACTTGCGCCACCAGCATGAACTTTTCGCGCGGCAACAGAGCGGCCAAACGCAAGATGCCGTCGGGCGAAAACTCAAACGCGGCATCAGCCGCTGCCAGTCTTCTGAGGCGGAGAACATCAGGTTCGCAGGGGAGCACTTCCGCCAGAATGCCGGTCTGCAGCATGGCATTGATCGCCAAAACCGGGTTTTCGGCCTCTAGCAGCTTGAGCATTTCTTTGGCGATGCGCTCGCCGGAGAGTCGCGCCAGGCCCTTCTTTTCCTTTTCGGCGGCATAGACCGCTTCGCCGTCGAGCGGACCTTTGCCGTACCTAGCATGGAAGCGGAAGAGGCGCAAAATACGCAGGTAATCCTCTCGGATACGCGTCACCGGATCGCCGACGAAGCGCACCTTGCCCGCTTCCAGATCGGCAACGCCGCCGACGCTGTCGAACACTTCACCCGAGAGGTCGGCGTAAAGCGCGTTCATGGTGAAGTCGCGCCGCTGGGCATCGAGCGCCCAATCCCTGGTGAAACTGACCACGGCGCGGCGGCCATCGGTTTCAACATCGCGGCGCAGCGTGGTGACTTCGAACGGCATCCCGGCCACCACCGCGGTGATGGTACCATGTGCGATGCCGGTCGGCACCGCTTTGATGTCAGCCGCTTCCAGCAGAGCGCAGACTTTGTCCGGCGCATGCGGGGTGGCGATATCGACATCCGTCACCGGTTTGCCCAGCAGCGTGTTGCGCACCGCCCCGCCGACAAAGCGCGCTTCGCCTAGCGCCGCCATCAGCTTCAGCGCCGGTGGCGTGGTCATCCAGGGTTGCGGGAGTAGACGCGTCATTGCAGCCGCCCGGCAAGAGCCACTAGCATAGCAGCGGTGGCGCCCCAAATATAATGGCCTTGGTACGTGAAGGCGTAGAAGCGGCGCGGGCGTCCCTGCCATTCCACCCGCTCGTCGCGGCAGTTGGCCGGATCAATCAGAAAGGCGAGTGGAACTTCGAACACCGCCTCGACCTCGCGCACCTCGGGCGTCAGCGTGAAGCCTTCGGCGAGAAGCCCCACCACCGGCAGCACCGCAAAGCGCGTCACCGTTTCGTAAGCTTCGAGGAACCCGGCCACGGTGACAAAATCAGGGTCGATGCCGGTCTCCTCTTTCAACTCGCGCAAGGCGGTGGCGGTGAGCGAGGCGTCGGTGGGATCGGCAGCGCCGCCGGGGAAACTCACCTGCCCAGCATGGCGCTTGAGACCGGCACTGCGTTGGGTGAACAGCACCGCCGGGTCCGGGCGCGCCACGATCGGAATCAGCACCGCGGCCGGAACCAGAGGGCCGCTCTCGCCTGGGCGCGCGCCCGGATTGCGATCGTAATCGCTACGCAACGGAGCGAGCGGCAAGCCGGGCGGGGCGGAAAGTAGGCGCGACTGTAATGTTTCCAGCTTCAAATAAGCTTCGGCGTCCATCATCCGCGCGCGCGTTGTCCTTGATGCAACTTGTTGCCTCGGGCTTGCCGGGGTACAAAACGGGTTCACTTTGCAGGATAGGCAATTGCCCGGCTCCTGCCCAGACCTGGATACCTTCCATGAACGAAACGAGCGGTGAGGAACTTGGGCCAGCGGTCGAGCGCGCCGAGCGGGCAGCAGAAATCGCACGCGCCGTACGGGCCGGAATCGGCGAGGTCATCTTCGGGCAAAAGGACGTTATCGATCAAGCGCTGATCACCCTTCTGGCGGGCGGGCATGGGCTCCTCATCGGCGTGCCGGGTCTGGCCAAAACCAAGCTTGTTGAAGCGATGGGCATCGTGCTCGGCCTCGACTGGAAGCGGGTGCAGTTCACCCCCGATTTGATGCCAGCCGACATCATCGGCTCGGAAGTGCTGGAAGAGACTGACGACCGTCATCGCGCTTTCCGCTTCCTCAAAGGGCCGGTGTTCACCCAGCTTCTGATGGCCGACGAAATCAATCGCGCCAGCCCGCGCACCCAAAGCGCCCTGTTGCAGGCAATGCAGGAGCGGCAGGTGACGGTGGCGGGCGCGCGCAACGATCTGCCGAAGCCGTTCCATGTGCTGGCGACGCAAAATCCACTCGAGCAGGAAGGCACCTATCCCTTGCCCGAAGCCCAGCTCGACCGTTTCCTGCTCCAGATCGACATCGGCTATCCCGACAAGACGGCCGAAAAAGAAATGCTGCTGGCCACGACCTTCGGTCAGGAGAAGACGGCCCAGCCGGTGTGCACGCCAGCGGATCTGATGGAAGCCCAGGCCGTGGTGCGCCACATCCCGGTCGGCGACACCGTCGTCGAATCCATTTTGCGCCTGGTACGCGCTGCCCGCCCCGAAAGCGATGTTGCGCCCGATTTGCGCAATGTTGTCGCCTGGGGACCGGGCCCGCGCGCCTCCCAAGCCTTCATGCTGGCGTGCCGCGCCCGCGCCCTGATCGAAGGACGGCTAGCGCCTTCCACCGACGACGTCGTGGCGCTAGCGCAGCCGGTGCTCCGCCATCGCATGGCGCTCAATTTCGCGGCCCGGGCAGAGGGCCTCACCGTCGTGACGGTAATTGACCGGCTGTGCCGGACCCTCCTCTAAATGGTGCGGCTCTCTGACAGCGCCGAATCCCTTGCCGCTGCCCTGCCGGCCTTGATGGTGCGGGCGGAGCGCCTCGCCTCATCGGTGACGCTCGGCATGCATGGGCGGCGCAAGGCGGGACTGGGCCAAACCTTCTGGCAATATCATCATTATCGCCCCGGCGATCCCTCCACCGCGATCGACTGGCGCCAATCGGCCAAAAGCCAACATCTGTACGTGCGCGAGCGCGAATGGGAAGCAGCGCAATCGGTATGGCTGTGGCGCGACGGCGCGGCGTCGATGCGCTTCGGCTCGGGCGCCGATACCAAGTTGCAACGGGCGAGTCTGCTGGCGTTGGCACTCGGCATCCTCTTGGTGCGCGGCGGCGAACGCATTGCGCTTTATGGCGAACGCGAACCGCCGGCCAATTCCCGCGCCGCTTATCGCCGGATCGGTTATGCCTTGGGCGAGCGGTCGCCAAGTGATGATCTGCTACCGCCCGAAGCGCCGCTGCCGAAGAACGCCCAATTCGTCTGGTTCGGCGATTTTCTGGCGCCGCTGGAGAGCATCGAAAGCACTATAAGGCGGCTGACGCGGTCCAATGCCGGCGGACGGCTGGTGCACATCATCGATCCGGCGGAAGAGGATTTTCCCTATTCCGGCCGCACAAGGTTTGAATCGGTCGGCGGGGCCGAAACCCGCACGCTGGGACGCGCCGAAGCCGTGGCGGCGGACTATCGCGCGCGGTTCCAGGCGCATCGCGAAACGGTGGCGCTCGTCGCGCGCAAACTCGGCTGGAATTATACCGCCCATCGCACTGACCGTTCGCCGCAAGGCGCACTGGTGGCGCTTTACGCCGATCTTTCCGGCGGACACCGGATGGCAGGGTGATGAACATCCTCCCCCACATCAGTTTCGGTGCGCCTTGGATCCTCGCAGGTCTGATCGTGCTGCCGGTGATCTGGTGGCTGCTCCGCGTCACCCCACCATTGCCCAAGCGGGTGGTGTTTCCGCCGCTGCGGTTGCTGCTCGGCTTGAAGGACGAGGAAGAAACCCCATCGGGGACGCCGTGGTGGCTGATGGCGCTGCGGCTGATCGCGGCAGCAGCGGTGATCATCGCCCTCAGTGAACCGCAAATGGGCCGCACCCTGACGCTGACCCGCAACGGGCCGCTGGTGCTCCTGGTCGACAACGGCTGGACGGCGGCGCCGGGTTGGGACGCGCGCGCCGGTCTGGTGCGCGAAGCGGTCGACAGTGCGGCACGAGCGAACCGCCCCGTGGCGATCATTGCCACGGCCGATCGTTCGGAAGCGGAACTGCTTGATGCCGGGCGCGCGGCCAAAGCGGCCAGCGCCTTGGAACCGAAGCCTTGGCTTGCCAGCCGCAAAGAGGCGCTGGCGACACTGGCCAAACTCAAGCCGGGTGCGGAAGTGTTGTGGCTATCGGACGGCGTTGAGGACGGGCTGGCAACAAAAACCGCAGAAGCTTTGAAGAAGCTTGGCTCCGTGCGCGTGTTCGAAAGCCGCAATGGCGGGCCGCTGGCGGTGACGAGTGCCACCAACACCTCGGCCGGATTCGAAATCGCGCTGATCCGCGCAGGCAGCGACGGCACCGCCGACGGCATGGTCGCGGCGCTCGGCGAACAAGGTCAGACATTGGGGACGGCGCCGTTCCACTTCGACGACGGCAAGAACAAGACCGTCGCAAAAATCGCCATCCCGCTCGAAATGCGCAATCAGACGGCGCGGCTTGAAATTTTGGGCACCAAGAGCGCGGGGGCCGTGCATTTGCTTGATCGTGGCACGCCGCGGCGGGCAGTGGGATTGGTTTCGGGGGCATCCAATGAAGAGCCTCTGCTGTCCGGTGCCTTTTATCTTCAGCGGGCGCTGTCGCCTTATGCCGACTTGCGCAAAGGCAGTATCGCCGATTTGCTAGCGCGCAATGTGTCGGTGCTGATCCTATCGGATGTCGGCAAGATTGCCGGTGCCGATCACGACAAAGTGGCGAAGTTTGTCGAAGGCGGCGGCCTTTTGATCCGCTTCGCCGGTGAGCATACCGCCAGCGGCACCGACGATCTCGAACCGGTAGGCTTGCGCGCCGGCGGACGTTATCTCGGCAGTGCGCTGTCATGGGCCTCGCCGCAGCATCTGACGAGTTTCCCGGACGCGAGCCCGTTCAGCGGCCTCGCCATTCCCGAAGACGTGACGGTGTCGCGCCAGATTTTGGCTGAGCCGAGCGTTAATCTGGCTTCGCGCACCTGGGCGCGGCTCAGCGACGGCACCCCGATGGTGACCGCGGCGGGACGCGGCAAGGGGTGGATCGTGCAATTCCATGTTGCCGCTGCGCCAAGCTGGTCGACGCTGCCGATCTCGGGCCTTTATGTCGAGATGCTGCGCCGGTTGATGACGCTTTCCGCCAGCGTTGAACCGGCTGAGTTGTCGGCGAGCGCCACGTTGCCCGCGAGTGCGCTGCTTGATGGTTTTGGCAAACTCGGCGCCGCCAATGCCGAGGCCCAGCCGCTGCGCGGCAGTGAAATCGCGAACGCCGAGCCGTCGCGGACGCATCCGCCGGGCCTCTACGGTGCGGCAGGGGCGGAACGGGCGCTGAATGCGGCGCGGAGCGACACGGCATTGTTGCCGCTTCCCGTACTTGATCTCGCCACCGACCATTATGCCACTCGCGCCGCGCTGCCGCTGAAGATGCCGTTCCTGGTCGCGGCGGCATTTTTGCTGCTGCTCGATTTCCTCCTCTCGCTGGTGCTGCGCGGCTATGTGCCGAACCTGAAGCGCTGGCTTGGCGGCGCCGCGGCGGTGCTGCTCCTGCTTCATACGGGCGCCGCGCGTGCCGACGATGCGTTTGCGATGAAGGCGGCACTCGATACGCGGCTGGCCTATGTCGTCACCGGGCTTGGCGACGTCGATGCCATGAGCAAGGCCGGGCTCACCGGCCTCGGCACCGTGCTGACACAGCGCACGACGTATGCGCCGCAGGAGCCGCTCGGGGTCAATCTGGAGAAGGACGATCTGGCGTTCTTTCCGCTGATCTATTGGCCGATGGACCCGCGCGAACATGATCTGTCGGCCGCGGCACTGTCGAAGGTTGCCGAATATATGCGGAGTGGCGGCACGATTCTGATCGACACCCGCGATTTGACCCTGGGGCCGGTGCGTGGGCCAAACAATCCCGGCGAAAAAACGCTGCGCCGCCTCTTGGGCAAGCTCGACCTGCCACCGCTCGCGCCGGTGCCGGCAGCCCATGTGCTGACAAAATCCTATTACCTGATCTCGGCCTTCCCCGGGCGCTGGGACGGCGGCACGTTGTGGGCGCAGGTTCTGCCGCCGGGCGATGCCCCGATCCGCGGCGGCGACGGCGTTTCACCGGTCATTATCGGCGGCAACGATTGGGCTGCGGCCTGGGCGGTGGATACGCGCGGCCGTCCGCTGGTCGATGTCACACCAGGCGGCTCGACCCAGCGCGAACTCGCGTTCCGTTTCGGTGTCAATCTGGTGATGTATGCGCTGACCGGCAACTACAAGACCGATCAGGTGCACGTCAAAGCCATCTTGCAGCGGCTGGGGAAGTAGATGAGCGTCATCTTCGCCCCGCACATTCCGGCCGCGCTTTTAGGCGTGTTGATCGCACTTGCGCTGTTGTTCATCGCCTATGGTTTTATCATCGGTGCGCGCGGCACCTGGGCGCGGGGCCTAGCGTTTCTCGCCTTGATCCTGGCACTCGCCAATCCGCTGATGGTGCGCGAGAACCGCGAACCGCTGGCCGACGTCGCGGTGATCGTGGTCGATCATTCGCAGAGCATGGCGATCGGCAATCGCAAGACTGAGGCCGACCAAGCCGCAGCGGCACTCCAAGCGCGGCTGAAGAAGGAGCCAAACCTTGAGGTGCGGACGGTAACCGTCACCACCAATCCGGCGGGCGAGGATACCGGCACGCAAGTCTTCACCGCCCTGGGCAGCGCGCTGGCCGATGTGGCGCCGTCACGGGTGGCAGGCGCGTTTCTGATTACCGACGGCGAAGTGCACGATATTCCGCCGCAAGCAAAAACGACGCCGGTGCATGCGCTGATCGCTGGGGCGCGCGGTGAGAACGACCGCAAGCTGACAGTTGCCGATGCGGTGCGCTACACCATCGTCGGCCAGACCGCGACCGTCGTGGTGCGGGTTGACGATCTCGGTGGCGGTCCAGGCGGTCTGGCGCACGTCAGCCTTCGAATCGACGGCGCCAATGCGGGGGCGCGCGATGTCGTGCTCGGCCGCAACACGCCGGTGGAAGTTCCGGTTACCCATGAAGGCGAGAGCGTGGTCGAGATCGAAGCCGCGCCGGGCCCGGCCGAACTGACATTGCAGAACAACCGCGCCGTGGTGGCAATTAACGGCGTGCGCGACCGGCTGCACGTCCTGCTCATTTCCGGCGAACCCAATGCCGGCGAACGCGTCTGGCGCAGTCTTCTGAAGGGCGACCCCAGCGTCGATCTGGTGCACTTCACGATTTTGCGCGACCCCGAAAAGATCGAACCGGCGCCGATGAACGAGCTGGCGCTGATCGAATTTCCCAAGCGCGAGCTGTTCCAGGAAAAGCTCGACGGCTTCGACCTCATCATCTTCGACCGCTACGGCGAGCGTGGAATTCTGCCGCTCGGCTATTACCAGAACCTGTCGGGCTATGTGTATGAAGGCGGCGCGCTGCTGGTTTCGGCCGGGCCGGAGTTTGCCACCTATACCAGCATCTATCGCACGCCCTTGTCGGTGGTGCTGCCGGCCCAGCCGACCGGCGAGGTCATCACGCGGCCGTTCAAGCCAATGGTGACGGCGGAAGGCCAGGGCCATCCGGTGACCGCGGGCCTGCCCGGCGCCAACACCGGCAATACCCCGCCGTCGTGGGGCCGTTGGTTCCGCCAGATCGGCGCGCAAAAAGTCATGGGCAATGTGGTGATGAGCGGGCCGGGCGATAAACCTCTCCTCGTGCTCGACCGCATCGGCAAGGGCCGCGTCGCCGAACTTCTCTCTGATCAGGGCTGGCTATGGGCGCGCGGCTTCGAAGGCGGTGGGCCGATTGCCGAGCTGCTGCGCCGCATCGCGCACTGGTCAATGAAAGAGCCGGAGCTGGAAGAAGAACGGTTGACCGCGACGATCTCCGGCGGCGATCTGGTCGTTGAACGGCGCACCATGGCCAAAGCGCCACCGCCGGTGACCGTGACGATCCCAGATGGAAAAACGACGCCGCTGCCGCTCGTCAAAACCGAAGCGGGGCTGTGGCGCGGCCAGATGAAGGCCGAGGCGCTGGGACTTTATCGCGTCAGCGACGGCACCTTGTCGGCGGTGGCCGCGGCCGGACCACTGAACCCGAAAGAAGTCGCCGACATGCGTGCCACCGACCGCCTGCTGGCACCGGTTGTCGAGCAATCCGGTGGCGGCGTGGTGTGGCTCTCCGACGGCATTCCCGAAATCCGCCGCATCGCCCGCGGCCGTCACATGGCCGGTGACGGCTGGATGGGCCTTGCCGCCAACCAGGCCTCACGGGTGACAAGCGTCGATGAGACCCCGCTGTTGCCAGCTTGGCTCGCACTTCTGGTGCTGCTCGGCACACTGATGCTGGCCTGGCGCCAAGAGGGGCGGTAAGGCACTTCCACGCTTTGAGCCCGTGGGGGCACGGATATGCGCCTTAACATGGTCACGCCGCACTGCCGAAACTGATGGGTTATCCCGCCACTGCCGCGCCGCTGGCGCTAACGAAGTGGTCGATACGGGCGCGGCGGACTTCGCCTTTGATCGTCAGCATCACATTGTGCTGGGCGAGCGACAGCCCCAGCACGCGGTCCGGATCGACCGGGCCGGGGAATTTGATGCGGCCGGGGGCGAGCCGGGCAAAGCCAACGCGGACGTAATAGGGCTCGTCGCCGACCAGGATGATGGACGGATAGCCTTGCTCGCGTGCCGCAGCAATCGCGTGTTTCATCAAGGCGATGCCAATGCCGCGTCCGCGCAAGCCAGGCTGTACCGCGAGTGGCCCAAGCAGCAACGATTTGTCCATACCAATCGCCACTGGCCAGAAGCGGATCGAGCCGAGCAGATCGGACCCGTCGACCGCTACAAAGCTGAGACCGGCCACCGGATCAACACCCTCGCGCAGACGATAGGCCGATTTGGCATAACGCCCGGGACCAAAGCTGACCGCATTCAAAAGCTCAACCAACGGCGCGTCTTCGGCGCATTCCGGCCGGATCTGCCAGCTTGGGTCGCTCATGGCGCTTTCGCTAACGGCAGCGGCCCCCAAATGCAACCCTTCGTGACACTTTCGGCATCACCAATTGGTGTCCTGGGACACCTCGCCGAGCAGTTCTCTAAGGCGGCGGCGAACGGCCGGCGCTGTGCCAGACGGTGATTTGGCCGGATCGGCCAATCTGAGCTCCCGGATTTCCCAATTGGGCTTGAACACGAACACCGCATCGCGCACCCGGTAAAGCAGGATCAGGTTGGTCGCCCATAACCGGCGGCGGACGAACGCGCCCAGAAGCTGCGGCGGCGCCGATTGGGTCAGTCCGATCTCCTCCTGCAACTCCCGGATTACCGCTGACGCCGGTGGCTCGCCGCGCTCCACCGCGCCGCCCGGAAACATCCAGCCCGATTTGTAGGAATGGCGCACCAACACGATCCGGCCCGCCTGCTCGACAATCGCCACGGCGCCGACATCCATCGGATGGAGCAGCATGGCGCGCACATGCGTTGCGACGATCAGCAGCAGCTTTTCGAGAAACCGGCGCATCACTTTTAAGCCTCCCAGGACGCCTGCCCCGGCTAACCACTTCCTAACCGCCCTCTCCTATGGTGCCCCAATGGACGCCGACAAGGGGCGGCAGACCGCATGCCGGATGCAAGTATCGAGAGTTTGAGGGCGCTGGTCATCGAAGACAATGCCCTTATGCGTGCACTGATCCGATCGGTGCTGTTTGCACTTGGATTCAAGAACGTGCGTGAGGCGAAAAGCGGCGAGGATGCCTTCACCCTTCTCTGCGAGGAGAGTGTCGATCTTATTCTCACCGACCTGTCGATGACCCCGGTAGACGGCATCGCGTTCACCCACCGTGTCCGCACGTCCCAGGAAAGTCCCAACCCTTATGTCCCCATCATCATGGTGACCGGTCATACCGAACGCCATCGCGTCGAAGCAGCCCGCGATGCCGGCGTCACCGAGTTTCTGGCCAAGCCAATCACTGTGCAGAAGCTGCTGCTCCGGGTACTGGAAATTGTCGAACGGCCACGCGCCTTCGTGCGCTGCACCAGCTATTTCGGACCCGACCGGCGCCGCCGCAATGACGAAACCCACAACGGTCCGCGGCGTCGCAAGGACGACAAACAGCCACAGCAGGTCTTCGTATGAGCAACCAGCCTTCCGGCAAATGCATTCTGATCCAGCCCGGCGCCTATCCGGTGCTTGCCGCCGCCGGGATCTCCAAGCAGTTGCGCGATCCCAAAGTGGCCCAAGCGGCCGAGTGCGCCCTTGACGGCGGCGCAAGCGCAATCCGCGGCGCGGCGCTGGTCTATATCGACCGCCTGCAAACCCATATCAACCGCATGCAGGCCGCCGTCGCGACCAGCGATTTCGATCTGATCTACGGCGACGCCCACGAGGTGCGGGGCTTGGCCGGAAATGCCGGCCTCACCGCCGCCGCCCGGATCGCCGGTGAACTCTGCCGTTACCTCGACGCCATGGGCCGCGCCAATGCCACCCCGGATGCCACCTTGGTGCAACTCCACCTCAAAGCGGTGGTCCGCGCCGCGCGCGCTGAAGACGAGACGACGCGTCTGGGCAGTACCGTGGCCGAAGTTCTCGCCACCCTGGTCAACAAGAAACTGGCCGAAATTAACGCCTCATAAACCGCGACGCTGACGGGCGGGGTTTAGGCTGCGTTAAGTCCTTCAACGCGATAATCGCTCTCGCACCTGGGGCGGAATTAATGCTTCAAATTATCGGGCTCGTTGTCCTCTTTGTCTGCGTTTTCGGCGGGTTCATGCTCTCGGGCGGATCACTGGAGTCGGTAATCGAGGCTGCGCCGCACGAACTCCTGACGATTCTCGGAGCCGCGCTGGCGGCGCTGCTGATCGCCTCGTCGATATATACCCTGAAAAAGGTGGGCGGCGACTTCGGCAAGGTAATGCGTGGCCCGAAGTGGAAGACGGGCGATTTCCGCGATCTTCTGTGTCTGCTGTTCCTGCTCACCAAGACAATGAAGCAGAAGGGCCTGATCGCGCTCGAAGCGCACATCGAAAAGCCCGAGGACTCCTCGATCTTCAAACGTTATCCGCGGATCATGAAGGATCATTTCGCGCTCTCTTTCATCTGCGACACGCTGCGCATGATGACCATGAGCCTGGAAGACCCGCTTCAGGTCGAGGCGGCGATGGAAAAGCAGCTTGAAAAACACCACAACGAAGCGCTGTCGACTGCCATGTCGCTGCAAAGCATGGCCGACGCGCTACCGGCCCTCGGTATCGTCGCCGCCGTGCTCGGCGTGATCAAGACCATGGGCGCCATCTCGGAGCCGCCGGAAGTCTTGGGCCGTATGATTGGCTCGGCCCTAGTCGGTACTTTCATGGGCGTGTTCCTGGCCTATGGCATCGTCGGACCGATAAGCCAACGCCTGAAGTCCATCGTCGACGAGGAATCGCTATTCTATCACGTCATCCGCGACATCCTGGTCGCCCATTTGCATGGCAATGCGGCGCAGGTGTCCGTCGAAATCGGCCGCGGCAGTGTGCCGAGCGAAGCCCAGCCCACTTTCCAGGAACTGGAAGAGTCGCTCAACAACATCCCGAAGGTGGAATAGGACGAGCGAATAGCGATTAGCTATTTGCCTTTTGCTTTTCTTCCGACAGCGACACGAAAAATACCGCCAGCCCGCCAGCCAGGATACCGAGCGGGATCGCCAGCAAGATGTCGGTGTCGGTGCCGAGCACCACGATCGACGTCACGATCATGCCGGTGATTTGCGCGAACTTCGGGAACTGCATCACGGGGCGCTTCATGCCTGCAAGCATAGGCCTGTCCCGTTTTGGCGCGAAGAAGATGCTTAAGAAAAGGTTAATTGGCCGGCTCGGCCGAGGGAGCGCCCGACCGGGCGGCTGGGTCCTCGGAATCGTGGGCATGGCCGATGGCGCGGCGCAGCTTGAGGTCGAGCTTGTCGCACACGAGCACCACCTTGCCCTCGGTCACCTCCATCACCGCCAGGCGCGGCACGGTGAAGTCGCCGGCGTTCTCGACATAAACGGTAAGGTCGTGGGCGCTCGCGGCGCGTACGGCACCGACCTTGACGTCGCCGTCGTGGACGAAGACGTCGTAGCCTTCCTTGATCGGGGGCAGATAGTTCTTCATGGCGAGAGCCTAGCTGATGTCTGCCCGGCCCGCCAAGACAAGAATGTTCTTTATGATCCGAGGCTTACTCAGCGTCAGGATCGTAGGTTTCGCCGTGCAGATGGCCGATTACGGCCCGCATCTCGATCGGCAGCTTTTTGCAGATCAGTGTGATGGCGTTGTTGCCCGTCGCCTTTACGGTATCGCGCGGCAGGGTGAAATCACCTTCGTCTTCCACAAATACGATGACGTCGCGCGTCGTGGCCCGCCGCACATGCCCGATGATGACTCCGTCGTCGACGTAGACGTCGTCGCCTGATTCGATTGCCATCCGCGCGGTCCTCCAGGGTTGTAGCGGTCATCCTACGCGCGCGAACCGTAACGGGACGTGAATCCCCCGCCTTGTCAGGGAAACTGCGGCTAAAGGCGGGTGGCGATCACCCTTTCAGCTTGAAGCCGGCCGTTTCCAGTTTGTTACGGATTTCGGCGGCGTGTCCGGCATCGCGCGCTTCCACCGTCATGCCGAGATGGGCAAGCTTGGCGGAGGTGTCGGTGGCCATGCGGTTGTGCAGCACTTCGAGAATATTGCCGCCCGCTTCGCCCACCAGGGTTGCAACTTGGGCCAGGACGCCGGGACGGTCGACGATCTCGACCACCAGCGACAGAATCCGGCCCTCGCGCGACAACTCGCGCAGGATGACGTTGGAGAGCAGCCGCATGTCGACATTGCCGCCCGACAACACCAGACCGACCTTCTTGCCCTTGAACAGATCGGGATAGGTCGCCACCGCGGCATAAGGCGCCGCGCCGGCGCCTTCGACCAGCGTCTTTTCGATTTCGAGCAGCGATGCGATGGCGTGTTCGACCTCGGCCTCACCGACCAGAAGAATGTCCTTCACCAGCGCGCGCACCACGGCGATCGTGTCGTTGCCAGGCTCCTTCACCGCAATACCTTCGGCCATGCTCTGGCCAGCGCAAGGCAGATGCTCGCCCTTGATTACGTTGTACATGGAAGGATAAGCGCGGGTCTGCACGCCGTAGATTTCGATCTCAGGTTTCAGCGCCTTGGCCGCGACTGCAACGCCCGCGATCAAGCCGCCGCCGCCAACCGGCACCACCAGCGCATCGAGCTCGGGCGCCTCTTCCAGCATCTCAAGTGCCAGCGTGCCTTGCCCCGCCATTACTTTGGGATCGTCGTAAGGATGCACGAAGACGAGGTTCTCTGCCGCCGCAATGCGATGCGCCGCAGCGGCGGATTCAGTCAGCACATTGCCTTCCAAGACGACGCGGGCGCCGAATTCCTTGGTGTGCTTGACCTTAGCGAATGGCGTGCCGAGCGGCATCACGATGGTGGCCGGAATGCCGAGGCGGCCGGCATGATAAGCGACGCCTTGCGCGTGATTGCCCGCCGACATGGCAATGACGCCGCGGGCGCGTTCTTCAGCCGACAACGACGCCAGTTTGTTGAGTGCGCCACGCTCTTTGAACGACGCGGTGAATTGCAGATTTTCGAATTTGAGCCAGACCTCGCTGCCGGCGATCTCCGACAAGGTGCGCGATGGGCGCATCGGCGTGCGCTCCACAACCCCGGCAATGACCTTGGCGGCGGCCCGCACATCCTCGATAGTGATCGACAACAACGCGGTAATCCTCAAAAAAACGCCGCGAGGTATCGGCCCGGCGGGCGAAAACCACGGTTCGGCGGGGGGGGCCAAGCCGAAGCTCGCGGGAGCCAGTC
>WSSedL1CaDRAFT_10000017_pt1 | contig 101310 bp, 103 predicted proteins | sample WetSurSL1Cattail_FD_9464 | JGI IMG/M metagenome (IMG submission 9464)
GGCAATACCGCCGGTTTAATGGCATTTGCCAAATCATTGATATTAAGGACCAGCACCCCATAGAGCTCAGCTACTTTGTTCAAATTGAAATCATTGGTGATGACTTTGGCTTCGATCTCCCTGGCTAACTTTAGTAATTTAGTATCCACATCCGTCAGTTCCTCATAATCCCGATCAAAAATACGAATTGCAACCTGATTCTCCTTCTGAATTTTATTTAGGAGATCCAAGCCCCGTCTGCCCCGGTTTCGCCGTAACGAATCGGCTGAATCCGCGATTTTCTGCAACTCATTTAAGACAAAACTGGGAATGATTAAAATGCCCTCTAAGAAACCGGTTTGGCATAGATCAGCGATACGCCCGTCAATAATCGCACTGGTATCCAAGATTTTGAACTGATTTTTATCCGAAGCCGCCTTGGAACTGGGCTGCCCGGTGATATCAAAAAAAATATAGCTCAATTCACGAAATTTAAGCCCGATAATAGAGGCTAAACCACCAAATACTCCAATAATAAGTATAGTTCCAACAATCATACGGGTTTGCAGCGTGATAAAATTAAAATAGGGTCTTGCTATTGCTGCGATTAAAGTAATGAGAATCAGTCCAAACAATACCCCAAAGCTCTGGATTAATATGACCTGTACCGGTATTTTTTTTATAAAATTCTTCAGTGGGGCGAGTAACGCTTTTTGAATCAGCCAACCAGCGAGTCCCCCTGACGCCAAAATCAGAATGGTTACACCGAATCGTAAAAAAGGGAAAAATAATTGCGAAATTGTATAACCGATAATGACACCAAAAAGCGGGCCCGAAAAGATCCACCATCTCTTTGACAATCCCATATATACCTCCTTTTGAGAATATTATTGACTGTAGATGGTAGATTTATCCTCCCGGTTTTAAATTTCCATTAAAAATAAAAAAAGACAGGCCAGAACCTGTCTTTTGTATGACACCTATTAATCAGAATTTCTTAACTCAAGTACCCTTCCAAAATTTCCACCATATTATTTTCAGCCACATTCTTGGCTAATACTAATTCACTCAATAAAATTCTCCTGGCATTCTCCAACATCTTTTTTTCGCCGGTAGAAAGGCCTTTTTGCCGATCACGTGTTGAAAGGTTGCGGACCACTTCGGCAACTTCAAAGATACTGCCGCTCTTTATTTTCTCCAGATTTGCCCGATAACGATGATTCCAATTAAGAGGCATATTGGAAGATTCACCTTTTAGAACCTCAAACACTTTTAGGACATCGTCTTCCTCGATAACTTGTCGAAGACCCACTTCCTTGACTTTATTCATCGGGACCATTGCCTTCATTTCGCCCATCGGTAACTTTATAATATAATACCGGAGTTTCTCACCAGAAATCTCTTTCTCCTCGATATCTTCAATGACTCCAGCCCCATGCATTGGATAAACTACTTTATCACCGATGTTAAACATCATTTTCCTCCCAATTGAAATTCCATCTTTATTTTACAGCTCTATTCCTCCAATGTCAAGGTATACTATTTTAACAGGTTTTAAAATTTCTGTCAATAATTTTTATATAAAACCCCTGAAAATCAGGTGGATAGTCTTTGACAGGTTCAAGCTACAACAATGTCTTTTCTTTTCGTTACAAAAATATAATATAATTTCAGTATCTATTTCTAAAAACGTCGATCCAGGAGGATTTGTTCCCGCAATCTCCGTAATCCGTCTTTTATCGTTCTGGCTCTTACCTCACCAATACCCTCCACCTCATCAAGCTCATCGGTGGAGGCGCTTAAAATCCTTTGCAGGTTACCAAAGACTTTCACCAGATTTTCAACAACTGGGAAAGGTAGCCGCGGAATTTTTCGCAGGATACGGGAACCTCTGGTAGTAATCGAGAGATCAAGAGTCACCGTAGTGGGATATCCCAATACTTTAACCAGCAAAATCGATTCCAGCAATTCATCATCATCCCAGGTAGCAATCTCTTCTTTTACTGATGCTGCCGAGATGTTGTCATCGATAATATAATCGTGAAGGATCAGATATCCTTCATCTTCCACATCAACCATCAGTTCTTCCAACTGCATACTTACCAGCCGGCCCTCGGTACCAAGTTCATTGATGTACCGCCGAATTTCGGCCGCAATCCTTTCCACCATTTCCGCCCGTTGGGTGACCGAACAAACATCGGACAAGGTCACCAAATTTTCAAACTCCAAAGCTGAAAGATTTAATAATGCTTGTTCCAATACACTTTTATATTTTTGTAAGGTTTGTAAAGCCTGATTGGCTTTGGCCAATATCGTACCGATATCACGAATCACATAGCGCAGATTGCCTTTATAGAGCGTTATCACATTGCGCCGCTGTGAAATGGCAATAATTAATTCACCGGTTTGAATCGCCATTCGCTCGGCGGTGCGATGTCTGGTGCCTGTCTCAGAAGTCGGTATTAAATGATCGGGAGTTAAATGAGCGTTGGCAACTAATATTTTTTTGGCATCCGAAGAAAGAACAATCGCTCCGTCCATCTTAGCCAATTCATAAAGATTTGCCGGTTCCAAATCGGCATTGATACGAAATCCTCCATCTACAAGCTTCATCCCGGATTCCGAATCTGAAACCATTATTAAGGCCCCGGTTTTAGCACGCAAAATATTTTCCAGCCCTTCATACAGGGTTGTTCCTGGGGCTACCATTCGTAAAACCTTTTTTAATTCTGCTTTTTGTTCTTCTTGCGACATTCGAAACACCGACCTCTATTTCTACTCTTCTTTCTTGCTTATCTCCGGTAATAATTTTAACAAATTGCGTAAATGATCAATTCCATATAGTTTCAGCTCTGAAAGAGAGCTATTTTTGTTCTTAATCAAGGCCTTGCTCGAAAGGATGCATTCATTAAAACCCAGCCTTCTTCCTTCAATTAGCAATCTGGGAAGATCCGGAGTGGACCTGACCTCACCGGAGAGAGTCAGTTCGCCAACCCAAAAAACTTTTGAATGAAATGTAATGCCACGCTCGGCTGAGATTAGTGCAGCGGCAATTCCCAAGTCCAAAGCCGGATCGTCGGACTCGATACCCCCGGCAATCGAGACAAAAACATTTTTGTGGCCCAAACGTTCACCCAACCAGCGCTGTAAAACCGCGGTTACCAATAATAACCGATTACGATCAACACCGATAGCAATCTGGCGGGGCGGGATGCCTTCCGGAACTTCGGTTACCAATGCTTGAATTTCGGTAAAAATGGGTCGCGTCCCTCTGGCTGTTCCAACGATAATCGAACCCGGTACCGCTTCGCTCCGGTTTTCCAAAAGATACTCCGATGGATTGTTAACCGCCTTAAAACCGGTGGCGGACATTTCAAACAAAGCCAGTTCTTGAGTTGAACCATATCTATTCTTGACTACTCGAGCCACTCTTAAACTGTGGTTCCTATCCCCTTCCAAGTAAATTACGGTATCCACTATGTGTTCTAAGACCCGTGGCCCGGCAAGTTGCGATTCTTTGGTGACTTGACCGACCAAAATCACTGGAATATTCGATTGCTTGGCTATCTTGGTCAAAAAAAGCGCGCTTTCCTTGATCTGAGACGGTGAACCCGGAGTTGAGCGTAGACTGCTTAAAAACACCGACTGGATCGAGTCGATAATAATTAACCGCGGATGTAACGCAACGACGTGTTGTTGAATCAATTCCAGGTTGGTTTCGGAGATCACATAAAGTTCATCCGGAAAGTTTCCTAATCGGTCGGCCCGGATTTTGGTCTGTTCAGCCGACTCCTCCCCGCTTACATATAGTACAATACCAGTTTCGGCAATATTTCCCGCGGCAATTAGGCTTAGGGTACTTTTCCCGATCCCAGGATCACCGACCAGCAACGAAACGGATCCGGTTACAATTCCGCCTCCCAATAACTGATCAAATTCTGGAATTCCGGTAGTGATCCGAATCGAGCTGTCGACTTTGACTTGATTTAAAATTTGGGGCTGCTGAAAACTACTAAGGTTGGTTAATTCTTGATTGGCCTCATTTTCAACCTCTTCATTCAGTGTACCCCATTCATTACAAGTCGGACACCTACCAACCCATTTCAGTTCCTGATGACCACAGTTTTCACAAAAATAAACTATTTTAGGCTTTTTGCTCATCGACTCTCACCAATCATTGCTCTATATTTTCTATGGCCGTTTCAATAAATTATGCAATCATTTCATCAGGTCGAACTTTAAATAGAACGTCCGCAAGCGTTCTTCAATCGTACTGATTTTTAAAAAAAATCGGCTGGTCGCCGATTTAGTGTTTCTATGACTTCTTTTCTTAAAGGCCTGCTATGCCTTCGTTTTTACAGTTACATTCAGGATTCAGCTGTAAATCATCAATCATTGCCAATAATAATTTCTTCAATTTATCATTATTACTGCTAAATACCTTCAAAACTTCTTCATGGGTAACCGGTTTAATATCGGGATTTCCTTCCAAACCGGCATCATAATCGGTAATCAAAGCGATATTTACATAGCAAATTCCCAATTCCTTCGCTAATATTCCTTCCGGATATTGGGTCATATTGATAACTTCCCAGCCGTTCCTACTAAATTCTTTACTCTCAGCCTTGGTTGAAAAACGGGGACCCTGTATCACAACCACCGTACCCTGATCATGAGTTGGGACTCCAATTTTTTTGGCATTGGCCGCTGCGATTTTCCTAAGCCGTCCGCAATAAGGTTCTGCCGCCGAGAGATGCGCAACATTGGGCCCTTCCACAAAGCTATCCGTCCGGCCCCAGGTCCGGTTTACAAATTGATCCACAATTACAAAGTCACCGGGTTTAACATGTTCCTGCAAGCTCCCTGCAGCACACGGCCCAATAATCTGCTGAACACCAAGAGATTTCATTGCCCATAAATTAGCCCGATAATTAATTAAATGAGGGGGCAATTGATGATTTTTCCCATGGCGGGGCAAAAATGCCACTTTTTTACCGGCAATTTCAGCAATGGCAATCCTGTCGCTCGGTGCCCCATACGGAGTATCTACCGCAATTTCTTCAACATTATCTAGGAGCGAGTAAAAACCCGATCCACCGAAAATTCCTATATTGGCCTTATTCATCCCTATAACTCCTATCCAAAAAATACTTTTCGCAGTCAACCCAGCCATTTTCATCGCTTCGTCGCTCTTAGCCCCGCCTAGCCAGGAGGGGTAGATATCTGCCTGTAAAATATTTATGTTCGCTTTTACTCCATAAATTCCTTCTCATAGGAAGTATTTTCAAATATTTAATCTGACAAAATAAAGAGGCTGTCGAAAAGAGTTTTAATTTGGAAAAGATACACTATATATTGGGCAAATCGCCTGCCGTTCTATACCTTGTATATTTTCTTCATTAAAAAAACCTTTTAGGACAGCCGCTTATAAGTAAATTTACCATTTTGGGGCCAAGTATTGATGGTAAATTGCTATTGAATACGAGTTGCTTCTTCAACATTTCGAAAGCAACTTCGTATTAGTACTTCTGATTCAAGCTATTCAGGTTAAAATTGGAAATGCTCTGTACAGTATCATTTTTGGAACTAAGCCCGGCTTGGAACCCGGTTTGAACATTAGCTAAGGCTTGTTCTGCCAAGGATCGTTCAGCCGCGTCAATCATATTCTTGACCATTTGACCTCCGACATGGCCGCAATCTCTGGAGGTCATATAACCCCAGTAATCGCCCTGAATCGGCGCAGTGTCGATAATATTGGCTGCGGTTAAATCTTTAGCCAACTCGTACTTCATGTTGTGAAGCGCTTTGGATGCCTCTTTGACAACGTAGTTATTGCTCCTTTGTCCAGTACCCATTTCATTTTCCCCCCCTTCAATAAAGTCTGGTTTTAATTTACCCAGCTATATGCGGATAAAACCTCAAAAAGTATGGGAATATTTCAAGTTTCATACCAACAATACCAGTTCATTTTTAAACGCTACGATAAAAAACCTTCAACAGTAGCCGAAAGTCCCATCTCTTCATAAAATGGAGAGAGGTGACTGGAGTCAATGGATTATAGTGATCTGATTTATGGCTACGAAAAAAAGGTTCCAACAGCGCTTGGCCTGAAACGTTATATTAATTTTGACAATGCGGCCAGTACCCCCCCTTTCAAAGGGGTTATGAAGCTTCTGGCAGAAGAAGCAGAATGGTACTCCAGTGTTCACCGGGGCAGTGGATATAAATCCCGCTATTCGACCGATCAATATGAAAATGCCCGCCAATCGATAGCCAATTTTATTGGTGCTGATTTAGCGCATGAAGTAATTATTTTTACCAAAAACACTACTGATTCTATCAATAAACTCAGCCATTATTTATCATTTCTCCCTGGAGAGACCGTTATTTATAGTAAAATTGAACACCATTCCAATGAATTACCCTGGAAAAAAGCAAAAAATATCTGCATCAACTTACGAAATGAAGGTATCGATTTAGGTGAGCTGGAACAAGTTTTAAAAGCTAATCCCGGTAAGATCAAATTACTGGCAGTATGCGGTGCGTCCAATGTGACCGGCTATATTCCCCCAATTCATACCCTGGCTGAAATGGCGCATCATGCCGGCGCCAAAATATTAATCGACGGTGCTCAGCTCATACCCCATCGTCCTGTTAAGCTTTACCCGGCTAATGATCCCAGACATCTCGATTTTTTAGCCTTTTCGGGTCATAAAATGTATGCGCCTTTTGGAGCAGGAGTTTTAGTGGGACCGCGGGCATTATTTACCAATAAATTCCCCAGTCAGGTGGGAGGGGGCACCGTTCGCGGGATGGGATCATCCGGGGTGTTATGGGTAGATCCGCCGGAAGTTGAAGAGGCGGGTTCTCCAAATGTATTGGGGTCCTTAGCACTGGCAAAAGCGGCTCAAATTCTCGAACAAATCGGTTGGGAGAATTTAATTAACCACGAAACATCGTTATTAGAATACAGCTTGATTAAGTTACGGCAAATACCCAATTTAATTTTATACCAACACTGTTCCAATCCGAGCATCGGAGTGATCAGTTTTAATATTCAGGGAATCGAACACTATCAGGTTGCTAAATACTTAGCAGAAACTCGAGGGATCGGTGTACGCAGCGGCTGCTTTTGTGCGCGAGGTTATGTCCAGAGTCTATTAAAATTAAGTCCGGTGGAAATCGATAGGATTCAGTCAACCCTAATCGAAAATGTTCAAGCCCAAACTCCCGGAATGGTACGCATTAGTTTCGGTTGCTATAATAAATTTTCCGAGGTGGATTGTTTAGTGGATGCCCTTGAGGAGCTTTCCCTGGGAATTAGGAAGCGGGGTGGTTCTTGTAAATAAAAAATAAAACTAGCCTATTTGACCTAACCCTTGCCCTTCCCCCGTGAAGCCGGTTTCATAGGCCTTTCAGGTGGAAGGGTAACCTTAGCCTTTGGCGTCTAAATACACTCTTAACACTTTAAAAAGCCTGCAAAGCCCGGGGTTACCCTTCCACTTGAACCAGTATACAGAATTACATCCAAGGGGAAGGGCTAGGGTTAGGTCAATAGGCATCCTGGATGACTTAACAGGAGCTAAGGTGCAAAGGCCCTTTCATTTACGACTAAACTATCACATCTTTGGCTTTGGCACTGGTGAAAACACTACGCCAGCGCCAGAGATAATCAATCCCGGACCAGATGGTTAATGCCACCGCCAAGCGTAAAACCCAAATGCTTAGTGGGAAAATATCCCATGGTTTGGCCAACATAATTAAGGCAATGGCTATAATCTGAGAAACGGTTTTTAATTTTCCCCAAATGCTGGCTGCAATGGTAAGGCCCTTTCTCCCGGCAAAAAACCGCAGTATCGTAATCAAAACTTCCCGCAAACTGATGATCCAAACTGCCATCCAAGGGACGCCCCGATTAAGATGGGCCAACACAACCAAGGTTAAAATGATTAACACCTTGTCTGCAAAAGGATCAAACCATTTGCCGAAAGGAGTGATTTCTTTTCTGATTCGTGCGGCATAGCCATCCAACCCGTCCGTTAGACCGGCAATAATGAAAATAATGGCCGCCAATGAATCTCGTCCTGGAATATCCCAGAACATAATGGATACACAGACTAAAGCCAAAATAATACGTAATGTGGTGATCCGATTCGCAAGGTTCATAACAGCCTTCCTCCAAATATTCCAACCATTCGGCATATATTAGAAAATTCCTGTTGAAGTCGGCAATATTTCTTGCGCTTTTAAATTATATTCATCACTGTCTACCATCAAACCCCGGACAAAACTACCCGGTTTACCCTGATAATTTTGCAGATAGACCACGCCATCCACATCCGGAGCCAGTCTCTCGGTGCGTCCCACTGCTGTTCCATTATTCAAAACCTGATCGATTAATATTACTTGTTCTTGCCGGAGTTGTCTTTTTAATAAATTGGTAGAGATCTTTTGTTGTTCGGCAAGTATTCGCTCCCGGCGTTCCTGTTTTATTTCCTCTTCGATCTGGGGCTGGATATCATAAGCTTTGGTCCCTTCCTCACGGCTATATGAAAAGACTCCCACATGATCAAATTTATTTTCCGCTACAAATTCTAAAAGTTCGCTAAACTCGGCTTCGGTTTCCGAAGGAAAACCTACTATGAATGTGGTTCGCAATGCGATTTCCGGAACTATTTGGCGGATCATCGCTAATTTTTCTTTAATCATTTGCGTGGATTCAGGCCGGTTCATCAATTTTAGGATCCGCGAATTAATGTGCTGCAAAGGAAGATCGATGTATTTACAAATACTGGATTCCCTCGCCATCAATTGTAATAATGAGGACTCAATCCCCTTGGGATAAGCATATAGCAATCTTATCCAAGAAGGTTTACCAAGTGTAATAATATGCTCTAACAAATCGGTGAGGTTACTCCTCGGAATTAAATCTTTGCCATATCCGCTAATATCCTGGGCTATTAAATTAATTTCCCGCACTCCTTTGTCAACTAAATCCTTGACTTCCGTCAAGATAGAGTTTAGCGTGCGGCTGCAATATCTCCCTTTAATTAACGGAATTGCGCAATAAGAACAATAATGATCACAACCTTCGGCGATTTTAACATAGGCGGTATGATGTAAGGTTGCCTGAAAGCGCGGTAGGTTTTGATTATTCAAAAAAGTACCATTACTCCCCTTGGTAGCCAAAGCTGATACCCTAATTTTTTGTTCTGCCTGTAGAAAATCAAGGATTTTGTCAATCTCAGCCAATCCCAACCAAAGATCCACTTCCGGAATATCCGTGGATAATTCTTTACAATATCTTTGAACCAGGCAACCGGCAACAATTAAAGTCCGGCATACACCCTTCCCCGGTTGCTTATACTCAGCCATTTCCAAAATATGTTGAACCGATTCCGCCTTCGCTGTTTCGATAAAGCCGCAGGTATTTACCAAGATTAATTCGGCTTGAGCAAATTCAGTGGTATACTCCCACCCCGCTTTAATCAGTTGCCCCATCATGATCTCGGTATCTACCAGATTTTTAGAACATCCTAGGGATATCACACCTAGTTTTCCTGCTACTGCCTTTTTATGCATCTCATCTCTCATACCAGTAATTTTCTTTACAAGCTTTAAAGATCCTTTCACCTCGATATCATACTTTGTTAAGATTCCGTTAATTCATGGATAAGTCAGGATAGAGGTAATGATAGATTTTGCGTAACACCAAGATCCGGAGTACATATTTCTTGGTCTCCGGGAAAGGAATCTGTTCGACCTTTACCTTATTGCCATCCCAAATGCCCTCATTCAGCCATCGGGATACATGACGGGAACCGGCGTTATATGAAGCCAACGCTAAGTATTCATTGTTAAAATTACGTTTTAAATAGGCTAAATACCAAATCCCAATCGCCAGATTTTTTTCCGGAACAAATAGGTCCCGTTTCGAAAAGTTGGGCCAGTTAAGTTGCCTGGTAATCCATTCCCCGGTGCTGGGCATGATTTGCATCAGACCTAAAGCGCCTTTATGGGAACAGGCTTTCGGATTAAACCGGCTTTCAGTAAAAATAATCGCGCTAACTGTTGCAGCATTTACTCCATTGCTACGGCTATATGCCATAATCGAATCCCGGTAATCCAATACAAAATATATCCTCAAAATAGGTTTATGCCATAATATCACCAGAAACAGCAGGATAATAAACAATCCCCGGTATCTGACGGATGGTGATTTTGCCAAGAAATTCACTCCACTGATTATTCATTTTCTAAATTCATTTTTATGATTTCAATTCCACTTATTGAATCAATTCGCTCTTTATTACTTGTTGAACTTGATTCGCCAGTTCCAAAAGACCTTCATCATTATATATTACCACATCCGCTCTTTCTTCCTTGTAAGCCAATGGTAACTGAGCGGCAATTCTCGTCCTAGCCATCTCTTCGGTTAATTGATCCCGCTTTTGCAGCCGCGTTACTTGTTTTTCAATTGATGAACTTACCACCCAAATCCGATCAAATAAACACTCCCATCCCACCTCAAACAATAACTGGATTTCAACCACCAAGCAACTAAAGCCCTTTGTTTTAGCTTCTGCAATTGCCCGCATTATATCTGTCCTTACTACCGGATGGATAATACTTTCAAGTCGTTTACGGGCCTTTGGGTCGGCAAAAATTATCGCTCCCAACTTCCGACGATCAATTTCACCGCTTTGCTTCAGAATCCTGCGGCCGAATTCTTTGAGCACCTCTTCATAAGCCGGGCCATTTAGTGTGATTGTTTGATGAGCCAGTTCATCGGCATTGATTACCTCAATTCCGTTTTGAGCCAACAGCTTTGACACGCTTGATTTTCCACAGGCTATCCCGCCCGTCAGACCAATTGTCTTAATGTCGGTCACTCCTTACTTGGCTCATTTCTGACATATCGGACAAAAATGGGTGCCTCGGCCCCCAAAATTCATTTTAACAATCATATTCCCGCATTGGATACAGGCAAGTCCTTTGCGGTCATATACCCTAAGCTTTTCTTGATTGGAACCGGGATTGCCATTACCATCCCTGTAATCGCGTTTGGTGGTGCCCCGATTTTCAATTCCTTCCGTCAACACCTGACGAATGGCATTATAAAGTTGCTCCAATTCCTCGGCTGTTAAGGAAGGTATCAGCCGGGCCGGATGAATTCCGGCCAAAAAAAGTGCTTCATCGGCGTAAATATTACCAATACCGGCAATAATCTCTTGATCAAGTAAGGCCTTTTTTACGGCAATCTTTCGCTGATTCAACCGTTCCTTTAAGCATTGGACTGTAAATTCAGTCGATAAAGGTTCCGGTCCCAGCTTTTCGATTGCTGCAAGCGGATGATGAACATCAAATAAGGCCACTCGTCCAAATTTGCGTTGATCCCGAAAACGCAGTTCATTCCCGTCACCCAGGGTAAGCTGCATATAAGTGGCTTTAGCAAGTGGATTTACAGCCGGTTCAACCATTAATTGACCGGTCATCCGCAGGTGAACGGTTAGTACCAAGTCCCCGCTTAAATAAAACAACAGATATTTGCCGCGACGACTAAGCCGAACAAATTGTTTATGATCAATCTGTTTTAAAAAATCATCCACCGCAAGATTTTGAATTAATTTTTCAAAATGAACGGCAGCCCCAATAATTGATTTACCAATTAATTTCGGCTCCAAAGTTAGCCGGATTGTTTCAACTTCCGGTAATTCAGGCATAATTTCACTCCTCCAAACGCACCGGACTCATCTCGCCCCAATTACTACCCATTTTTAAGTCGACCACTAAGGGAACACTCAAACGAACCGCATTTTCCATCTCCGTTTTGACCATTCTTGCCAGCTCCTGCCATTTGGACTCCTCCACCTCAAAAATCAATTCATCATGCACTTGGAGTAAAAGTTTACCGAGCCCGGGATGGCTATTTAACTCTCGTGTAATGGCAACCATTGCTTTTTTTATGATATCGGCCGCAGTACCCTGGATTGGTGTATTCCTGGCCATTCGTTCCGCAAAAGAGCGCAAACTGAAATTGCGCGAATGCAGATCAGGAAGTTTACGAATACGGCCCAATAATGTACGGGCCTCTCCTGTCTGCCGGGCTTCCTCGATCAGTTGCTCCACATAAGTCTTTACCCCGGAATATTTTTCAAAATATGCCGTTATAAAGGAATCGGCTTCTTTGCGACTCACTCCGATATTGCGCGCCAATCCGAAACCGCTGATACCATAGATAATGCCAAAATTGACCGCCTTGGCTTGATTCCGCATTTCCTTGGTTACCTGAGATACCGGCACTCCGTGAACTGCTGCGGCTGTGTATTTATGGATATCTTCCCCCCGAAGAAAGGCTTCCTTGTATGCCTGATCCTGGGAAAAATGAGCCATCACCCGTAGCTCAATCTGAGAATAATCGGCAGCCAATAAGCGATGCCGCTCATCCGCAGGTATAAAAGCGCATCGGATGAGGCGTCCCTCCTCACTCCGGATTGGGATATTTTGCAGGTTGGGATCGGTGCAACTCAGCCTACCGGTAGTGGTTACTGCCTGGTTAAAAGTAGTATGAACCCGGCTACTTCGGGGATTAATCAAGGTAATTAAGGAATCAATATAAGTAGTCTGTAGTTTAGTATTCTGCCGATATTCCAAGATTAACGGGATCACCGGATGCTGGTCGGCGAGTCCCTCCAGTACCTCGGCGTCGGTTGAATAGCCGGTCTTGGTCTTTTTGGGAGCCTTTAGGCCGAGCTTTTCAAATAAAATTATCCCCAATTGTTTTGGCGAACTAATATTGAATTCCTCTTGAACCAGGGAATAAATATCCTTCTCCAGCTGAGATTGGCGCGTCTTTAAAACCCGGCCAAATTCGCGTAAAGTCTCCGGATTGACCTTGATGCCTTCCCGCTCCATCTGGAAAAGCGTCTGAACTAGGGGGGACTCCACTGTTTGAAAGAGTTCCGTTAAGCCGGAAGCGGATAGGAGTTCTTCCAGCTTTGGCTGGAGGCGTCGCATCGCTTCCAGACGGCCTCCGGCAATCTTCGCCAAGACGATGGCAGGCAAATCGGGCGGTAGATTAAAAACTGAAAATACTTTTCCTTTTTCATTACGCCAGGCCTGAATCGTTTTTTGGATATGAACCGCGCTGAGTTCTTCAAGCTCTAGTCCGCCCAAACCGGCGTTCACTAAATATCCGGCTATGAGTATGTCTTCCAGGTTAGCTTTGACGACAATGCCCAAATTAGCCAGGATCTGCAGTTGCTTTTTCAAATCATGTCCGCATATGGTTATGCTTTCATCTCTAAAGATATCTGCTAATTCCGCAGTTAATTCGATATCCGTAACGGATGCCAAGGGATAAAACCAACTCTCGGTGGCACTGCCAAATCCCAATCCTAAGAAACCAACTTGCGCCCAATTGGCGACTGTGGTAAAAAATTGAATATAACAGCGTTTTTCCTTACGGATGGCTTCAACAGCCTTGCTTATATCCGCCTTTTGAATGACTTCGCATTCAGAAAACAATTCCGGTAATTGGGAAACTCCGGCCCCGACTTCGCTTTCGGAAAATTCCCCATTATTGACCTCACCAGCGGACAGTTTACGGACCAATGTATGAAACTCAAATTGTTTGCAAAAAGCCAATAACTCAGTTTTCGAATAATTTTTGTGAAGGCAGCAACTGGCCGGGTCGGTGTCCACATCGATATTGATAACAATCTCCGCCAAATGACGGCTTAAATACGCTTGTTCCCGGTATTGAGTTAATAATTGCCGGTCGCGCTCTTTAGTTATCTGCTCGAGATGTTGATAGATTCCGGCCAACGTTTGATACTGATGTAAATATTTAAGGGCGGTTTTTTCACCGAAACCCGGAACCCCGGGAATATTGTCGGAAACATCTCCCATCAATGACTTTAAATCAATTAATTGTTCCGGTTTCAGTTGGTAGCGGTCAAAAATATATTGTTCGCCCACTCGATCAACTTCAGTAATGCCTTTACGAGTGTATAATACGGTGATTCCCGGCTGAACCAATTGAAAAGCATCCCGGTCACCGGTTATGATCTCCACTTCAATTCCCTGGCGGGCAGCTTTTTTTGCCATTGTGCCGATCAAATCATCCGCTTCGTAACCTGCTTCTTCAATAATAGGAATCTTTAAAACTGCTGCCAATTGTCTGATCAATGGAATCTGAACCTTTAAGCTGTCCTCCATTTTCAGACGTTGTCCCTTATATGCTTCAAATTCTCGATGACGGAAAGTGGGAGCTGCCACATCAAATGCCATTAATAGATAATCCGGTTTCGATTCATCCAGCAACCGCATCAACATCATCGTCATCCCGTAAACAGCATTCGTGGGAAGACCGGAACTGGTAGCAAGTGGCGGCAGCGCAAAGAACGCCCGGTTAGCTAAGCTAAAACCATCTAACAACATTAATTTCTCAGTCATGATCATACCCTTCTACTTTATTACTCAAAACGGCCCTAATGAACGCTCTTGCCAATAAATAGTCCGGCTTGATCAATTCAACTCCCACTGCATTGTCACCGGACAGGTTCTTGAATCAAATTTACTAAAAAAAATAGAGGTTAATCCTCCATTCTTGTCTCCACTTGTTTGGAATCTGTAATATTCTCTTTACTCCTTACCAGNTTTCCCAAAATACCATTTACAAACTTGCCCGATTCATCATCACCATANCGTTTGGATAACTCCACCGCTTCATTAATGGTGACTCCGGGTGGAATGTCCTCTAGATATTTGATCTCATAAATTGCCATTCGTAAGATATTCCGGTCGGTGTTGGCCATTCGTTCCAGCTTCCAATCCTGAGCGTATTGCATAATCTCAGCATCAATCGCTTGCAATTGCTGGATAGTGCCCTTCACCAACTGTTCTAAAAAAATCCTGGATTGTTCAGGCAACTCATTTTCGGCAATGGTTCGTGATAGAACCTCCTGCCAAGGGTTCCTACCAATGTCCGTTTCAAATAAAATTAGAAAAGCTAATTCTCTGGCAATATGTCTGCTCATCAGCTACCCTCAGTCATTGGGCGGAATAATCCGCTCAAGTATTCCCCGGAGTGAGCCGCGTTGGTCGATTTTTTTACCGAAAAAATACCCGGCAACGACGCAAACCAAGAAGGCGATCGCTCTCCAAAAGCCCAAAAAGGCCCATAACAGACCGGCTATTAGCCCGATCATACTTCCAATAATTCGCCCTTTATAATCCAACAATTTTGGCAGGTATTCCCGTAAAAAATCATCCACGTAAGGTACTCCCTTCATTCGCAATTGACAATTGAATTTGGCAATTGACCAAAAACTAATTATTTTAAACCAGATTGTCCAAATAAAGTTTAAATATAAATAAATTATTCAACCCTGGTGCGGTTTTCACCGGAGACTTTAGTTACCAGGACTTTTACAGAGTTTACCCGGATACCAACAGTCTCAAATATGTACTCATCAACTTTAGCGCGAATCTCTTCGGTGGTTTGGGGAATATTGAGGTCCGGATTGACAGTGATCTCGATAAAAATATCCAATCCGGTCAAATCAGCCCGCACACCCACATGGGCATCTTTTACCCCTTTAATCCTTTTGCTGGCCCGTAATGCTAAACTTTCGACCGCTGAAACCGCAATTCGAATCTCACCGAATTGGGTCTGGTTAATAATAGTTTTTTCTTCCCGGCGCATCCGTAAAGCCATTTTGATTGCAAAAAAGGCCAAGACAAGGGAAACCAGAGCGACTCCCGCGGCCCATAACTGTTCTTTGGTGGTTAAATTACTTAAATGACTTAGAATGATAGAAGCTTGTCTGATTGCCACCAAAAAAAAGACAATACCAATAACTGCTAAAATAATTCCTGCCAAGAGACTAACTAGCCGTTCCCAGACCTTCATTGAAATGGACCCCTTTCATTCTTTAACCTAAAGGACTTTCACCTCGTATGATTCGTCCTGTTTAAACTCAACTCCTTGAATATGAACATTGACCTCAATAACTTCCAACCCGGTCATGCTTTCAATGGCTTTCTTAACATTTTCCTGAATTGCATAGGCGATGTCGGGGATCTTGGACCCATACTCGATGATCACAAACAAATCAACCACCGCTTGTTTTTCACCGACTTCTACCTTTACCCCTTTAGCCAGATTCTTCTTTTTGACCAACTCTGCGAAACCATCCACCACTCCACCGCTCATTCCGATAACGCCTTTAACTTCAGAAGCGGCTAAACCGGCGATAATCCGGACCACTTCATTGGCGATCCGGATCGAGCCCGTTTCATATCTTTCAATATTCTCCAACTGAAAACGCCCCCCTCAATCATCCATCAACACCATTTTAATCGGAGTGGTCGTTAGATATGTCTGACTGATTAAATATTCTGGTTTGAATAAAATTCGTATAAACTTCACCTTTCCGGAAGTATTCATTTTTTAGGACTTCCATTTGAAAAGGTATTGTTGTCTTTACGCCTTGAATCTCGAACTCCTCTAAAGCTCTAATCATCCGGTCAATAGCCTTTTCCCGGGTATCATCCCAAGCAATTAATTTGGCAATCATCGAATCGTAATAAGGCGGAATCACAAAGCCTTCATACGCGCAACTATCGACCCGGATTCCAGGTCCTCCCGGCACACGATATACCGTTATCCGACCTGGCGAGGGCATAAAATTCTTGGCGGGATCCTCGGCATTAACACGGCATTCGATGGCATGTCCTCTGATGGCGACATTTGCTTGAGAAAAGCTTAAACTTTCGCCGGCAGCGATTTTGATCTGTTCACGGATCAGATCGATCCCGGTGATTAATTCGGTAACCGGATGTTCCACTTGAATCCGGGTATTCATCTCCATAAAATAAAACTTGCCGTTTTTATCAAGTAGAAACTCCACTGTCCCGGCATTGGTGTAACCGACTGATTTAGCACCCATCAGGGCAGCCTCACCAATCTTACGTCGCATCTCCGGGGTAACTACCGGCGAAGGCGCTTCTTCAACAACTTTCTGATGACGCCGCTGAACCGAACAATCGCGTTCTCCCAGATAAACCCCATTCCCATGTTCATCTAAAAGCAACTGCACCTCAATATGTTTCGGTTCCTCGATATATTTCTCCATATAAACTTCGGAATTACCGAAACAAACATCGGCTTCGGATTGAGCGGTATGATAGGCATTGAGCAACTCATCATGGCTATTGACTACCCGCATGCCCCGACCGCCGCCTCCGGCCGAGGCCTTGATAATCACCGGAAAGCCTATTTCTTCGGCCTTTTGTAATAATTCCTTATCATCTTTGATAATGCCTTGCGAGCCAGGGACAACCGGTACTCCGGCATCTCTCATGGTTTGTTTGGCAACGGCTTTATCGCCCATTTTTTCGATGGCATTCGCCGGCGGCCCGATAAACTTAATATGGTGAGTCTCGCAAATTTCGGCGAAACGGGCGTTTTCAGCCAGAAATCCATAACCGGGATGAATGGCGTCCACTTCGGCAATGGTAGCGGTACTAATAATATTGGGGATATTTAAGTAACTACGATTACCCGGCGCCGGTCCTACACAAAAAGCCTCATCAGCATAATGAACATGTAAAGATTCACGATCGGCTTCCGAATAAATCGCAACTGTACCGATTCCCATCTCCTTGCAAGCTCGGATAATTCTGAGCGCAATCTCGCCGCGGTTGGCGATAAGTATTTTCTTAAACATATTTCAACCTCCGGTTGTTTGGTTAGTTAATACAAGGTGCCGACGGCACCATTGTACTGTGAGGTCAAACTTTTTCCAATACCATTAAGGGTTGACCATACTCAACCGGATGCGCATTGTCGACCAAAATTTCGACTATCTTTCCTTTCCATTCACTCTCGATCTCGTTCATAAGTTTCATTGCTTCAATAATACACACTACTTGTCCTGCCTCAACCATTTGGTTGATTTGTGCATAAGGTTCTGCCTCCGGGCTGGAGGAGCGGTAAAAGGTACCAACCATCGGAGCAACAATTAAGACTTGGTTTGGCCCAAGTCCCTCACTCTTGTCTTCAACTGATGAAGTCTCTTGCGGGGTTGTCGGACTTGATGCGGGTAATTGCGTGATCACCGGATATTGGTAGGAACCCATCTGGGGAATAACCGGCATTTGACCGCTGATTCCTTTTTTGATGACCACCTTGCTTCCTTCGTTTTCCATCGAAAACTCGGTGATATCGGTACCATCCAACATTTTAACCAGTTCCTTGATTTCCTTAATATTCATCAAATGTCCTCCTTTGAGGGAATGGAAAAAATAATCAGATATTTTATTCACCAACAAGGTAATTATTCCTTCTTTTAATTAATTTAATCTGTAAAGTGACAAATATGCGGAATATATTGGCGGAACTGTGCTAAAAACGCGCTAAACTNAAGGATTGCTCTTTCACACTTGGCCAAAAATCTTATTTCTCCACTATTTGGATCTGCTCCAAATTAACAGCGGTTATCTCCGCGGCCAGTTGACCAATATCCCTTACTTCCTCCTGTTGCAGTTTTTTAGCGACTACAATCGATACCAATTTCTGGCTGATCGATACTAAGGTTTCATGAAATCCTTTGGCACTGAGTATATTCTCCAACTCGTGTTCTTTGGCTGAGCTTTGAGTCAAACGCCAAAGTTCCTTTTCTGCATCCTTTCTGACTTCGTCGGAGAGACCTACTTTATCTAAGAGCTCTTGGATTTTCTCTACTTCACGGCTTCTTTCCCGGTCCCTTTCGATTTTCAAGTCCAGCAGCGAATCATTGGGACTATATTCACGAGGAATGTTTAATGGAGCCGGTTCCTTAACCGGCGGCAACTTTGGAGCTTCAGTCGGGACTGTTCCATGGACAGCTGCAAAATAATATCCATAACCGAACAGGCCGGCCAGGACCAAAACCATTAATGCGGCCCAACTTTTACGCCGCTCAAACACATAAAAAAATTCTTTCATTTTCCCGTCCCCTCCTCGACTGTTCCTGGAATAACCATTACCCGATGTGCCGGAAGATCAAGAATTGTCATTACCGTCTGGATCAAAAGTTCTTTAATCCGGGCATCGTTGGCCCCAGTGGCAACGACAATCACTCCTTGAATCTCCGGGGCTAACTCTTCTTTTAAAACTGGTACATCCCGGCCATCCTGACTTTTAGCCAGTACCAATTGATCATTATTACTTTCTTCCGTATTTGCTGACCCTTGTTCCTGAGAAACCCGTTTGGTTACATTCAATTGCCGTTCCCAAACTTTACGGCTCCCGGATTTGATATTCAATTCCACTCTCACCCGGCCTACTCCATCGATGGCAGCAAGGGTCTTAGACAATTCCGCCTCCAATTGCCGCCTAGAAGCGACTGCCGAATCCGATGAATCTTCCGTTTGACTGTGAGTTACTCCTGAGTTCCCGCTAGAGGAATGATCCTGACCATTCCCAGTGAGTAACAAAAAGAAGCCCAGGCCGATGAGCCCCAGTATTAACCAGATCAGACTCGGTTTTCTTTGCAGATTTTTAAATAGCTCCTGATAAGAAAAATTAAAAATATGTTTATCTTCAGCCATTCCAACTCACCTCGATTTTGTCGGGACTAAGATTCGTAAGTAGTTGAACAGCATTAACGACTTTGCGTCGGATAATTGTAATGTTCTCCGGTGTTGATGAAACCGGCTCCAGCAATTTTAACTTCAGAACGGCTTTAATGGGTTGATCATCTTGAAAATCTACCTTTATCCCTTTCAATTGTACTTCATCGATTAATCCCACGATGTTTCTGAGCTTTTTCTCAAGCAAGGCGTGATTTTGCCGCTGTAATTCCTTAGTCCAGCTCTCCCGGATTTTTAAGCCTTCCTCAATGACCAGCTTGGTTGGCGGATTCGTTTTAGGAGCGGCTAAGGAAGGCAGGGACCAGTTAACCTTTTGCGGAAGAACAAAAACTTTGATCAAAGGTTGAATCAGAATCATCATAATTAACAGCCCCATCACCATTTTGGTAACGTTCTTCAATTCATTATTCGGAAGCAGCATCTCTAATAATCCGGCCAAAATAATGGCTGCAACTAGTTGCCGTAACCACTCCGTTACCTGGCTCATTTCTTCCTCCAGACCCTTTGATATAAAATATTAAACCGTTCTAAAATTGGCAGCTCCCACTAGAATGGCTAACGCAATAAAGAACATCAGACCCACAATCGCCACCGCCGCAAAGAGGTTAAAAAAGGTTGCGCCTACCGTCTGCAAAGCATCAGCCAGCCGGGTGTTACCCAATGGCTGTATCACAGCACCGCTGAGTTGATAAATCACAGCCAGTGCCAGAATTTTAATTAGTGGAAACACGATGATTAAAACCACCAAACCTAAACCGAAGATACCCAGGCCTCCTTTTAATACCATCGAACAACCAACCGCCATCTCCATCGTGTCGGAGAGCGCTCCCCCAACTACCGGCAAAAACGTATTGGAAACATATTTGGCAGTCCGCAAAGCTGTACTATCAGCGATAGAACCGGCAAATCCCCGAATGGTAATAATCCCAATAAAGACGGCCATGGCCAGACCCATCAGTCCTATAGCCGCCGATTTCAATAAATTAGCCAATTTATTAATTTGAAAACCATCCACTAGAAAATTAACCAAACCCAAAACCCCGGCAAAAAGGATCAGCGGAAAAACCAAATCACTCATCAGCCCCCCTATCAAACCGATGCTGGAGATCAAAATGGGGTGAACAATGGCGGTAGTGGCCACACCTCCTCCCGCTGCAATCAAGGAAAATAATAAGGGAATAATGGCATACATGAAATTGGTCATTTGCTGGAGAGCCTCTCTGGCGATTAAAAAAGTAACACTAAAACTTTTAATCACTAGACCCATCACTACCAGGAAACACAGGCTAAATGCAATTTGATTTACAGTTTCACTTTCAAAAGCATGCCGCATATTTTGAAGCAATGCTAATGCCATTGCCAGCAACAGCAGCTCACCCAATAATCGAAAATTAAAAACCAATTCCCGTAAAAAATAAGCGAGCACATTCCGGCCAATCTTAGCAAAATCCCATTCCGGACCGGTCACGCCCCATGATTTTAAATCGAAACGCGGTAATAAATTCTGGGTCTCCAAATCCAACGTTTTAATGAAACTATTCAATTCATTCAAATCAACCGCCTCAATGGTGGATGTGTTCAACCGGAAATCGGCAGCAAGGGCCGGATGAACCATTCCAATCAAGATGAAGGCGCTGAAGAATATTATCATAATGTGTTTCATGGTAATGCTGGACTTCTCCTTAAAAGTGGGTCGATTTGCCCTTTTGCCCTTTTGCCCTATTCTCGTTATCTATAATATTTTTAAAATTAGATCCAATAAGCCGACAATAATCGGAATCCCTAAGGATAAAATAAAAATTTTCCCGGCCAGTTCGATTTTTGCTGCCATGCTGCCTTCACCGGCATCTTTACAAATTTGGGCGGCAAATCCAGCTAAATATGCCAATCCCACAATTTTAACGACCAGCTTTAAATACTCGAGGTTGAATTGAGACTTGATGGCCAATGACTCAAACACCGTTACAATCTGCCCGATGCTCTTCAAAAGTGAAGCCAAAATTAAACCGGCGGCGGCAATCGCCAAAACAACCGCTATTTCCGGCCGTTCTTTACGTAAAACAAGTAATAACATCGTGATAATTAAGCTCACACCTAAAATCGTAAAGAAACTCATAATTGCTTGCTCCTTGCGGGACTATAATCCGAAAACAGCCCTGACATCCGTGAATAACCGCTGAATGATTTGGATGACCATTAAAAGCACGATCACCACACCGGCTAAAGTTAGCATTTGTGCTTGTTCTTCCTTCCCCGCCTGTTTTAAAACCATATTCAATACGGATATTAATATTCCAATCCCCGCTATTCGGAAAATAAGATTGATATCCAATTTCGTCCCTCCTGTGGGCATCGCTTAGATCAGCCATAACACCACAATAGCTCCCATTGCGAAACCTAAATAGCGATAAATCCGGGTCCTTTTGTCTCTTTCGACTTCTGCGGCTTGTAAATTAAAGGACAGACTTGCATGACAAGTTTTGATCTTTGCCAATTGATCGTTTCGATCAGTGATTCCCAAATAGTGTCCGAGTTCATTCAGTTCAAGATAATCCTCTTTGTGAAGGATACCCAGTCCGGTCTCAATCAGAAATTTTTGCCAAGCCTCTCCAAAATCTTGATCCGAGCCAAACTCCAGCGACGCGGCAAGCCAATTGAAGGCATTGCTAAAATAGCGGTCCTTAATTATCACAGCGGTTCTCCGAAAAATATCCGGTAATACCCGGGCTTCAAAATAAATTTCCGTTTGAAAAATGTCTAAAATCCGCAACCATAACTTTAATAAGGAACAACGTTCACTAAATCTTTGACCAAAAAAGAAACCGGCTAATGTGCTAATCCCAATAATAAGGATTGCTCCGACTATTTTAATCATCTGTTCCTCCCGGTCGAATAGCCGCCGCCAATAATTCAGATTCGCTGATTCCCGCCTTTATACTTTCAATGGTCCCGCTCCCCATCCGGTTACTCAAGGTGATTAAACGTTCGACCGAACCATTTTCCAAGATGCGTTTCAAACCCGGTCGTAATATTGCCTCGGTAATATTACGGGCATGCGCTGTTGCCAGGAAACTCACTCCGGCATTGATTACGTCTGCTATTGTCCGGACATCATCATCCGTTCCGATTTCATCCGTGGCAATTAAATCAGGGTTCATCGCTCGTAATAATAAATAAATTCCTTCTTTCTTTGAAGCTCCATCCAGGAGATCCGTACGCGGTCCCACATCAAGTTGAGGTATCCCTTGATAACTTCCGGCAATCTCCGAGCGCTCATCCACCAATCCCACATGAATTCCGGCGGAATTATACCGAGGATTCCCATAACTGACTTCACGAATAATCTCCCGTAATAACGTGGTCTTTCCGGCGGCCGGGGGGGAGATAATTAATGTTTTTAAAAAGCGGCCCTCTTTCCATAATAAAGGCATTACCGGGGTTGCTATCCCTTTCAGTGTTTTGGCAATTCGAAAATTAAGACTGCCGATATTTCGAATGAACCGGATCCGTCCGTTCTCCTGTAAAGCATGACCGGTAAAGCCGACCCGGTGCCCCCCCGGTAAAGTCAGATAACCCTGAACCGATTCCTCTTCCAATGCATACCAAGAACCTGCGCTGATCGATTGCAATAACTTTTTGATCATTTCCGGACTAATGAGCACCGCTTGGCTGATCTCGTTTACCGGTCTACCATCGGTCGCGATGAAAACCGATTTTGCGTCAAGATTAATTTCCAGCGGCTGATTGATCCGCAAGCGGATTTCAATTGCGCTATTTTGTATATTGACCGGGAACCTTGCCAGTATTTGCCGTAAATCGGTGGGGAAAAATTGCAGGATCTCCTGCCATTTACTTCCCGAAGTCTGTTTGTTCGTTGAATCCAAAGAATAGCCCTTCAGAATCGTCATCATTTCCTTTATAAATCAAAATAGCCCGTCCGATAATACTTATGGAGACGGGCCTTAATTTATGACAGAGAATGACCGGAATCAAAATTGGAAATCAGGAATCAGAAAAACCGTAAAACAGTAAAACAGTAAAACAGGGATCGGGGATTGGAGATTGGGAGCCTACTCATTTTTTCAATCATCATTTCAATTGTGCTTAAATCACATCGATATTTGCGGCTGACGCATTACTTAAACCCGCGCTATTCCATACCACTTTACCGCATTCCGGACAGATTACCTCATAGTCGCCGTTTTGATCCTCAAAATAGATTTCTTCATGGCAATGAGGACAAGAGAGTTCCATTACCCCTTCGCCCTTTTCGTCCTTGGAGAAGATTACATCAACGTTATCATCGGCTTCACCGTCATCGTAAAAATATTTTTCCAAGGTGCCTAAATCCTCATCAATCGCTTCCACATAATCTTCAAATTCTTCTTGCGAATCCGTCATCTGAGTTAACTCATCGGCCACCTCTTCACAAAAATTCATCAAGCCGTCCCAGACCAGCTTTTCTTTTTCGTCGCTGGGGAAAGCTGCCCCTTCAACCAGACCTCGTAAATATGCCGTTCTTTCTTTTAAATCTTGCATGAATTTAACCCTCCCTTAGCATGTATTATTTCTTACGGGAGGGTCCTTCATTCGCAAATAGCAAATGGCTTTAAATGGGAAATAAAAAAATTGGCCCCCTTTGTACAAGTCCAGGCCAATCTTTACCGCAACAATAAACAAATCGACTACTTTATACCGCTCGATTAATTTGATTTTTTAAAAACAACTGACTAGAAATTGACAAACCACAGCCACCAGAGCCAGAATCAGTATTTGAAAACCCCAACTCAATTCTTTACAGATTCCCATCTGAGCCGTTCCTCCTCATTATTATTTTAAAAGCTGGTATTGAATTCATTTATTTGAATTATCTATTATAGTTATCGATCATCGACCACTTTTTCTTTATAGGTTAACGCCATTAATTTTTAAAAAAAAGCCGTCCTTTTGAGACGGTTTTCCTTTACATATTTTATTAATTCAGAACCTTTTACCCGGTTCCAGAATTTTTTACTTGGTAACCCGTTTTAAATACTGGTTGGTTCGAGTATCAACTTGGAGGATATCGCCTTTCGAAACAAAAAATGGCACGTTAACGATAGTCCCGGTCTCCAGCGTAGCCGGTTTGGAGCCGCCGGTTGCGGTATCCCCTTTGAAGCTGGGATCAGTCTCAACAACTTCTAATTCAACAGTATTAGGTAGGTCAATCCCCAAAACCTCATTTTGATAAAACTGAATTTCAACGAGCATATTCTCTTTAAGGTATTTGGGAGCATCCCCCATCTTAGCGGAGGGAATATTAACCTGTTCATAGTTATCGGTATCCATGAACGTATATTCATCATCAGCCTTATACAAATATTGCATATCCCGGGAATCAATCCGTGCCTGTTCCACTTTTTCATTGGAATTGAAAGTACGCTCCACCGTGAATCCGGTTTTAATATTTTTCAGCTTGCTTCTTACAAAAGCAGCGCCTTTGCCCGGTTTAACATGCATAAATTCAATCACTGTATAAAGTTGCCCATCAATTTCAATTGTCAGACCGGTCTTAAAATCAGTTACAGAAATCATTGGTATCCTCCCTCAACATATAACAGGTTCAAAATTTGCTGTCTCGTTCCAGCTAGTCCAATAACCCTGAAACATTTTATCATATATCTATAGGCTTTGTCGAGCAGATTTATTAAAGCTCAATTAATTCCTTTTTCGGACTCGCGGTGAGATTACGAATACCGTCGAGCTTAACCACTACCAGATCTTCAATCCGGACACCACCCCACCCGGGAATATATACCCCCGGTTCCACCGTAATTACTGCTCCCGCCGGGATCGGATTCTGTTCGGTCACCGCTAACCTGGGGGACTCATGGATATTCAGTCCAACGCTGTGTCCAAGTCCATGACCAAATTTATCACCGCCATAACCGTGCTGGGAAAGAAAATCACGGGCGATCTTATCAACCTCGAAACCGATAAGGCCGGCTTTTAATGATTGCAGTGCCAATTCCTGCGCTTGAAGTACTACCTGGTAAAGCCTTTTTTGTTCTTCTGAGCCCTTCCCCACCACCACAGTCCGGGTCATGTCGGCATGATACCCCTGAAATAAGGCGCCCCCATCAATTGTAACTAAGTCACCGACAGCTACCTTTTTATCGGAGGCTTCACCATGGGGCAAAGCCGAACGGGCTCCGGATACGACTATTGTAGTAAAAGAGTTCCCTTCAGCCCCTTGCAATCGCAGTTGATGATCAAACTCCAGGGCAATTTCCCGCTCCTTAATGCCGGGTTTAATGATGGGTAAAGTTTCAGCAAATGCCCGATCGGTAATTTGCTCTGCAGTGGAAAGCAGCGCAATTTCAGCGGTATCCTTAACCCAGCGTTGATGTTCAACCAGATTGTTCTGGGGTATCAACTGTACATTCTTCGGTACTAAATTGCAAAAGGTCTGATAATCTTGATAAGTGAGCGTTGCAGCTTCAAATCCGATTTTAGTCCAATGTAACTTCTGCACTAAAGCTACAATGCTTTGCCAGAGGTTGGGCCCTTGTTTATACAGTTGGAAATCTTTAACCTCCTGAGATACTTGCTCCCAGTATCGAAAATCCGTAATAATGGCGGCCGTATCGGCCGATATTAAAAGTACCCCGGATGAACCGGAAAATCCGCTCAAGTAACGGCTATTTTCCGAATTGCTGATCAAAACCCCGTCTAAATTGAGATTTTTTAGATTTTCTCGAAACTTTTGTAAGCGCTCTATCATGTTCCCTCCATAAATAGCTAATTTTAGCTTAAATTTTGGAAAAATCTGTGCTATAATTAAAATTAATCCTGAATTATTTTTCTTTATCGCTTCTTTTATTCTTTGTTAAAAATTAATTTTTTAAGAGGCCCGTTCATGAAAGTTGAAGAAATCATCCATATCCTAACCAAAAATGGCTGGTTTACCGTTGAAGACCTTGGTAGTTTCCGTCAATTTAAGCACCCGCAACAAAAGGGGCGAATTACGATTATCGGAAATCTTAATTACGATCTTTCGGATGGAGCATTGGAAAGTATTTTAATCCAAACGAAGCCGCCCAAAGATTCGACGAATCAACCCCGTACTATTCCAAATACTATCCTGCAAAATTCTTTCGACAAACTTGATTCGCTCAATCGGAAAAATTTTAATGGTCTTGCCGAATCCATGAAGAAAGAGACCCAACAATGAAATATCTATTTGTTTTGCAAAAAGTAAACCAAAATTATGCCGCCTATGTACCGGACCTGCCGGGATGTGTGGCTTCGGGTAAAACAGCCGATGAGGCCCGCAAGGCCATGAAAATGGCTGTAGAGTGGCATTTACACGGACTGGCTGCTGATGGGCTGCCGATTCCGGCGCCGGCTATCCAAGACGATTATGATCCAAAGCAACATTCAAAGTCCAAAGCAAAAACTGAAACTAATGCTACAGAAACAGCTAAAACACCGACCGGACCAGCTAAAAGATTTAAATTTTTCAAATCTTAAATATTTATGGGTATTTTATTAATCTTTCCCCGGCATTCTTTGGAGTACTTGAAGCCCCAATAAATAACTGTCAAATCCAAACCCGCAGATCTGGCCGACTGCTATCGGCGCAATCACCGAAACATGCCGGAATTCCTCCCGGCAGTGAATATTGCTCAAATGCACTTCCACCACCGGCAATCCGACTCCGGCTAAGGCATCCCGCAACGCATAGCTGTAATGAGTATATGCCCCCGGATTGATTAGGATTGCCTCCGCCCAAACCGAATCTTCCTGAATCGTATCAATCAATTCTCCTTCTCCGTTACTCTGAAAAATCTTCAACTGTAAATCAGCTTTTTCAGCATACGCGGTTAAAAGCCGGTTTAAATCAGCCAGGGTTTGCCTGCCGTAAACCTCCGGTTCCCGTTTCCCTAACCAGTTAAGATTTGGCCCATGGAGCACCAGAATCTTCTTCACGCCAATCCCCCCATTGCTATCAAAGTTTCCGTAATTACCTCCGCCGGTACCTCACTGGTGTTCCTCATCAAGCCGGTTTTTTCCGGCAAGACCCAGTGCACCTTGTTGGCTTCGACTTTTTTATCAAGCGCGAGGGCCTGGATGATCTCCTTGATCGCAAGTCCCGGCAGTTTGGTCGGGAGTTGATATCGTTGATAGATTTCCAACAGCACTTCAAGTAAAGCGGGTTCCCGTAATAAATCAATCCGTGAGGCGATTCGACTTGCCGCCAACATTCCTAAAGCTACGGCCTCGCCGTGTTTATAGTAGGTATAATGAGTTACACTTTCCAGCGCATGCCCGATAGTATGGCCGAAGTTTAAAATTGCCCGTAAACCGGATTCTTTTTCATCTTCCTCAACGACCTGACCTTTAATCCGGCAGGAACCGCTAACTACAAAACTCATTAAGCCCGGGTCAAGCTTGCTAATTAACTCATACTCTTCCGTGACTAACCGCAAATAATTTTCATCTAAAATGATGCCATGTTTAATCACTTCGGCCATTCCCGAACTAAATTCCGCTTGCGGAAGGGTCTTTAAGGTCGTAACATCGCTAATAACTAAGGTTGGTTGGTAAAAAGCGCCGATTAGATTTTTACCCTTGGCATGATTTACCGCTACTTTGCCGCCGATACTGGAATCAACCTGTGCCAAAAGAGTGGTGGGGATCTGAATAAAGCGGACCCCTCGCATATACGTGGCAGCCGCAAACCCGGTCAGATCACCGATCACGCCGCCGCCCAGAGCTATCAGTAACGATTTGCGATCATAGACATTGTCAATCAATGTATTATATAAAAAGCCGGCCTGCTCCAGTGACTTGTAGCTCTCTCCATCAGGCACTTCCGCTACTTGAACGGCAAAGCCCGCTGTTCGTAATGAATCGACTAACGGTTCCCTATACCACTTGGCTACGGTAGGGTTGGTAACCAGTAATACTTTGCCGTCAATCTGACGTTGCCGCAAAATAGAACCGGTCTGCGCCAGTAATCCCTCTCCGATCAAAATGGAATAACTCCGCTCAGCTAAATTCAGTCTAACTTCTTCCATGGATCAATCCTCTTCTCGTAAGTTCTCCGACAATCTCCATTGCCAGCTCCTCTGGTTTTTTATCCATTGTTTCGATGATCAAATCGGCATTTTGATACAAAGGAGCCCTTTCAAGCAAAAGCTTACTAATCCTGGCTAACGGATCGGCCGTAGCTAATAACGGGCGCTGTGCATCCCCATTAACCCGCTCATAAATGACCCGAGCTGGTGCGGTTAAAGCCACAATTGCTCCCTCAGGTTTGAAAGCCATAATATTCCGCGGATTCAGTACAAAACCGCCTCCCGTCGAGATGACTTGGAGATTCTTGGCGGACAACTCCAACGCCAACTTAGCTTCCAAATCACGGAAATATGCCTCCCCGTCCGTCTCGAAAATCTCGCTGATGGTTTTCCCTTGTTCGGCTTCGATCTTGATGTCGGTATCAATGAATTGATAGCCTAACTGTTCTGCCACTATTCGGCCGATTGTCGACTTTCCTGTACCCATAAAACCGATCAATATAATATTGGCCATTCATCCAATACTCCTGATCTGCTCGAGATAATTCCGATAATTATGTAGAAGCTCCGGTAGGCTGTCACCGCCAAATTTATCCATTAAGGCTTCGGCTATAACCCAACAAGCCATGGCTTCGGCAACTACCGCTGCTGCCGGAACCGCACAAGTATCCGAACGTTCGATACTGGCCTTAACAGGCTTCCCAGTATCCATGTCTACAGTTTGTAAAGGTTGATACAGTGTAGGAATGGGTTTCATCGCCAGACCTAACCGAATTAACTCACCATTACTGATTCCGCCTTCAATACCCCCGGCATTGTTGGTCTGATGATAAAAGCCCTTTACCGAATCGTAATATATTGGATCATGTACCTCGGACCCCAACATTTCCGCTGTTTGAAATCCCAAACCCACTTCCACTGCTTTAATCGCCGGTATGCTCATCATTGCGGCAGTCATTCTGGCATCCAGCCTCCGGTCCCACTGAACATGACTCCCAAGTCCCACCGGTACCCCCTGAATAATCACTTCCACAATCCCGCCTAAGGAATTACCGGATTCTTTGGCCTGATCGATTTGAGCCATCATCTGCCGGGAAACTTGTTCATCCGGAGCCGCTACCTGCGACTGCCGAACTTTTTCCCGGTAAACTTTCAAATCAGCCGGGACCCTCTCTACCACTGCCTTACCGATCCGGATTACCCCACTAAACACTTCAATCCCAAACTCTGCCAATAGCCGACGAGCTACCGCCCCTACAGCCACTCTGGCTGCCGTTTCCCTCGCGCTGGCTCTTTCCAAGATATTGCGGATATCATTCTGCCGGTATTTGAGCGTTCCTGCCAAATCCGCATGTCCGGGCCTTGGTGAAGTCACCCGTCCCTTTAGCTCGGTAAGCTTTTCATCGGCAGCGATCTCTACTTTAGCCGTTCCATCGTCCGGTATGGTTTCGATGGCCATTACCTGCTGCCAGCGCGGCCAATCCTTATTGGTAATCTGCAAGGCAATCGGCGAACCCAAGGTCAACCCGTGCCGTACCCCGGAGAGAATGATCACTTCGTCCCCTTCAATCTTCATCCGGCCACCCCGGCCGTATCCTTGTCTGCGTCTGGTTAGATCGGTCTGCAAATCCTGGAGCGCCAGCGGCAATCCGGCCGGCAACCCCTCAACAATCGCGGTCAACGCCGGCCCATGCGATTCACCGGCTGTAAGAAAACGGAGCATTGTTATCCCTCTTCACCCTCATTTTGTTAAATTATAAATTAATTTTGGTAATAACGCAAATCGATCGAAAAGGGTTTTTGGGGTCTTTGGAGAAAACAGGAAATACAATACGGTAAAAATTCTGGGGGAAATTCAATGAATCACGTATTTCGCCAAAACGACATCCGGGGCATAGCATATCAAGATTTGACGGAGAAGTTTGTAGCCGAATTAGGTCAAGCACTGGCCGTGTTTTTTCAGCGCCATCAAACGAACACCGTTGCTCTAGGTTATGATTGCCGTTTGAGCTCACCGCATTTTAGAGATTTGTTGGCTAAGAGTTTGGTTGATTCCGGAGTCAATGTGATTGATATCGGAATGTGCCCCACTCCATTGCTTTATTTCGCCTTATTCAACCTGCCGGTGGGCGGCGGCGTAATGATCACCGGCAGTCATAACCCGACCAATGAAAACGGTTTTAAAATCTGTCTCGGTCAAAGCACTATCTTTGGCGAACAGATTCAGGAGATCGGCCGGATCATGGAGGTTGGGGAGTACCTTACGGGATCCGCTCAATTAACCAATCATTCTTTGACCCAAGAATATATTCATTATTTGGCGGGGATCTTGCAACCCGGTCCCCAAAAAATCAAAGCCGTGGTTGATGCCGGTAACGGTACCGGCAACCTGGTTGCGACGGAATTATATCAAAGTCTGGGCTTTGAAATCACTGATATCTTCTCGGAACCCGACGGCCATTTCCCCAACCATCACCCCGACCCGACCCTGCCCGAAAATATAGCGGCGCTGGCCGCTCAAGTTCAAGCCCATCGCGCCGATCTCGGGATAGCCTTTGACGGTGACGGTGACCGGATCGGAGTAGTCGATACCCGGGGCCGGATCCTGTGGGGTGATCAATTGATGATTATTTACGCCCGGGATATCCTAAAAAATCATCCGGGCGCCAAGATCATCGGTGAGGTCAAATGCTCCCAATCCATGTTCGAGCAAATCCATACAACCGGCGGCTGCCCCATCATGTGGAAAGTCGGTCATTCACTAATCAAAGCTAAAATGAAAGAAGAAAATGCGCTTCTCGCGGGCGAGATGAGCGGCCATCTCTTCTTTGCCGACCGCTATTATGGATATGACGATGCAATATATGCCGGTGCGCGTTTATTGGAGATCTTATCCCACTCCGAACTTACCCTGGCTGAAATAGTCGACCAATTGCCGCAGACCTACGCTACTCCGGAGATCCGTTTCAACTGTCCGGACGATCAAAAGTTTTCTCTGGTTGAAAAGCTGAGCAAGCAGTTTAGTGAAAGATATGAAGTAATCACGATCGACGGCGCCCGGATCATCTTCAAACATGGCTGGGGTTTGGTGAGGGCCTCGAATACGCAACCGGTTTTGGTGATGCGGTTCGAGGCGGATTCGCAAGAAGCGTTGCAACAAATCCAAGCGGAAGTCAGCGGGGAATTGGATCGATTGGTGAAAGGGTAAATATTTTGAAAGTTCAAATACTGGTAAAATCCAAAGCCGCTAAAAGGACTCCTTGCCTTTGAGGCAAATCGGCTTTGGATTTTACAATCGGCTAATTCCAGTTTTCATTCTCTTTAGTATCGCTATCGCTATTACTATTGCCATTTTCGCTTTCATCCCGGACTTCACCCAAACAATTCGGACATAAATTCAATTCCTCATCAGCGTCCGCTGCGCCGCATAATGCAAAAAGTCTACTCTAAATTGATAGCCAAATTGAAATCACAAGTCTACCCGATATAGCTGATACGAACTACCTGTATTCGATTGCCAACTCACTATTCTCTTTCAGCAGATATGTATAACTGCTTGCAATAAATTCCAAGATCTTATCCGCGATAATCTTGTGTCCAGCTTGATTGGGATGAATCCCATCCATACACAGAAACTTATTAAAATCGGGATATTGAAGAAACGCTCCCCGGATATCAATCCAGCGGGTTTTGGACGCTTCGGCGACCCGAATAATCGTGGAGCTATAGCGTTCCTGCCACCAATAGATCCGGGTAACGCTCCCCAGCCACTTCAAAATATTCATTTCAGCCAACGGGTTGTTCTTACTGACCCATTTTAAATAATGGTCTGCATTTAGCGGCGGTAATGTCATTAAGACAGGGATAATCTTATTTATTTTTAGAAATTCCACTGTTTCGGTCAGTTGCTTTTCGAATTGATAGAAATCCGTCTTCGGTTCATGGAGCGATTCAGGATGGTCCGCGATCTCATCCCAGTTATAGTCGCAATCATTACCGCCATACTCAATCAGGACAATATCGGGGCTAGTTTTTATAATATCATTCTTTAGCTTCCCGATTCCCTTAATCAAGGTATTCCCAAATTTGGCGGTATTCAAAACCGCTCCTTTGAGTCGGTTTTGAAGTAGCGCCACATAATTATCAGCCAAAATTACATATTTATTTTTCACTTCATCAAAGATAACTCCACGGGAGATGGAATCGCCCGAAACCAGATACGTATAAATACTTTGATTTGTAACTTCATTCATGGTTTTACGCCTCTAAAATAGTCTGAACTCTTAGTATTAAATATAGTATAGAAAGGCAAGCCCTAAAAGTCAATATTGATAACAAACTCTGACATAAAAGTTAACATATATAAAATATACAAACTCGGTAATGGAGTGTGGCAGAATAAAAAAGCAGACTCCGTGCAAAGGTTGATGGTTTTGATTGGAAATGGTAAAATTAACATTGGGTAAACTAACTAGCAGAATCAAACCGGAGCGCGCATGAATCATAGTACTTCTTAAAAAATATTAATAAAATGGGGCGTATACCATGAAAGTACTCTTTATCGGTGGAACCGGTAACATCAGTTCGGCTGTTAGCCGTATGGCAATTAGCCGGGGCATAGACCTTTATCATCTTAACCGGGGCATCCGTAAAACCTCTATCCCCGGGGTTACTACCATTATCGGAGATATCAACAACCCGGCCTCCCTGCCTGACGAACTTTTCAAAGTACATTGGGATGCAATTGTAAATTGGATCGCTTTCACCAAAGAAGATATGGAACGGGATATCCGGCTTTTTCAAGGAAAAACCCAGCAATATATCTTTATCAGCTCAGCCTCGGTTTATCAAAGCCCCCCTTCCTATCCAATCATTAGCGAATCCACACCGCTTTCCAACCCTTATTGGGAATACTCCCGCAATAAGATCCAATGTGAAGAGTGTCTGGGGCAAGCGTACAGAAATAACAGTTTTCCGATCACCATTGTCCGTCCATCCTACACCTATGATACGGTCATACCGGTTGCCATCGGCGGATTTGAAGAATATACCATTGTGGACCGCATCCTTAAAGGAGAAAAAATTATCATCCACGGCGATGGCACCTCATTATGGACCAATACCCACTCCGAAGATTTCGCCAAAGGGTTCATCGGCCTGTTAGGCAATGTCCAAGCCATCGGCCATGCCTTTCATATCACCTCCGACGAGATCTTGACCTGGAATCAGATCTACACCATCTTGGCGGATGCGGTGGGAAAACCCGCCAATATCGTGCATATTCCCTCGGATTTCATCTGCAAATTTGATGATTCTTACATTGGCGGCTTGCTTGGGGATAAAGCTCTCAGCGTTATTTTCGACAATACCAAGATTAAACGCTTTGTGCCGGATTTTAAGGCAACCATTTCTTTCAGTGAAGGAATCCGCCGTACCCTGGCCTGGTACGAAGCCAACCCGGAGAAAAAGATTGTTAAGCAGAGCACAAATGAATTAATGGACCGCATTATCCGCGCTTATGAAAAGGCTCTATCATGATATTGATTTTAGGCAAATTGATTGATTACAAAGCTCCGGAATAGTTCGGCTGAAGCGGAAAGAGTCCTTCCTTCCAACCATGCCAAACCAATCTCCCGCCCGCAGCTTGGTTTGGTAATGGAAATTCGTTTAATCTTATTGGAATCTATCCCCGGGAAGGATGGAATCAATGAAACTCCCAGCCCGGATGAGACCAGACCTACTATCGTTGCAACATCATCGCCTTCAAATTTAATCCGCGGGACAAAGCCCGCTTGTTCACAAAATGTCTCTGTTAAAGTCCGCATACCAAACCCCTTTTTTAAACTGATGAATGGTTGGCCGGCGAGTTCCGCCAAATCCAAACCGTTTCGCTTAGCCAAAGAATGATCCGCCGGCAGATAGGCAAATAACTCCTCATCCAGTAATTTATGCCAAATCAAACCCGGTTGATGATCAACCCGCCCGGTTAAACATAGATCGACTTCTCCCGCTTCCAGATACTTCAGTATAAACGGGGTCGCATTTTGATAAAGCCGAAATTCGATTCGCGGATATTGCCTATTAAATTTGCCAATCATATCCGGTAACAGATTCAATCCCAATGTCATGAGAAAAGCCAGGGAAATGGTTCCGGTTGCAGGATCATTCAATTGTGCGACTTTCTCCATCCCGGCATGTATCTCCTTCAAAGCCCGTTCCACATGATTTAAAAATATCTTCCCAAAGCTATTCAGTCGTACACTACGCCCCAACCGGTCAAAGAGCGTAACACCCAGTTCGGTTTCTAGTTTGGTGATCGATCGGCTCAAGGCCGGCTGAGAAATGGCGAGACGCTCAGCCGCTTTGGTGAAATGCTCCAAATCGGCTACCACGCGAAAATATTCGAGTTGTTGCCACTCCATTATAAAATCTCCCCTCCATTTATAACAAAAAGGTATCGTTTTCATACAAATTATATATTTGACGTTATTATATTGCAAGGAGTAAACTAACTGTTAGCAGCAACGATAAAGAGAGGATGGAATCTATAATGTCCTATATTAAAATTGGCAGCCGGGCTTACCGTAATGCCTTAATCAGCATGTTGCTGGGGAGTCTGGTTACCTTTGCAACCCTTTACTGTCCTCAAGGATTAATCAGTGTTTTTTCAGAACAATATCATGTCTCGCCATCCACGGCTAGTTTTACAATTTCCTTCACCACTGCTGCGTTAGCGATCAGTATGGTACTGATCGCACTATTTTCTAATGCATATGGGCGTAAATGGATTATGAGCGGTTCGTTATTAATCACCTCCCTATTGACCATTCTGTCATCCTTCGGACACGATTTTCATTTTCTTCTGCTGATGCGGCTATTAGCGGGAATTAGTCTGGCCGGATTTCCGGCAACGGCAATGGCCTATTTGAGTGAAGAATTTTCTCCGGCCAGCATCGGAGTGATCATGGGAGTATATGTAGCCGGGAACGGAGTTGGCGCCTTTGTCGGCCGCGTCATAATCGGCGGTTTGACGGATCTCTTCTCCTGGCAGATCGCCCTCATGAGTTTAGGAATAGTCAGTTTGGTATGCAGTTTGTGCTTCTGGATGCTGCTGCCGGAATCTCAAAATTTTCAACCGGGTACGGTCTCATTTGCGCAACTACGCGATAATATCAAAACCGGTCTGAACAATAAAAATCTCTTATACCTTTATGGCATCGGTTTTTTGCTGATGGGGATCTATGTAGTCCTTTTTAACTATATCGGGTACCCTCTTCGGAAAAAGCCCTACAATTTGAGTCAGACTGCTTTGGGCTTTCTTTTTGTGGTTAACCTGGTGGGATCTTGGGGGTCGGTTTACTTCGGCAAATTGGCAGACCGCTATCCCCGACCCTATGTTATTGCCGGGGCGATCCTTCTACTATTGACCGGGGCAACACTCACGCTTCATAACTGGTTGCTGCCGAAGATCATCGGGTTAGTGATTTTTGCTTTCGGTTTTTTCGCCGGACATACCATCGCCTGCGGCTGGGTTGGCATTGTTGCACCTAAAGGAGCAAAATCTCAAGCTTCATCGTTGTATCTGCTCTTTTATTATAGCGGTTCCAGTTTTATCGGCTGGGCAGGCGGTTTTTTTTGGAGCTTTTTCGGCTGGATCGGCGTAATCGGCCTAATCTATTTTCTATTGGGATTTACGGCTTTATTGGCATTTAAAACCGCCGACTCCGGCGGATTTGTAAATAAACAGTAACGTTTTCACTCTTTAACGCACCCCTATCCATGGTTAAACCGATAGGGTATTTCATCAACCCAACCCATTCCACCAAGTAATCTTTTGCGATGTCTTCTTCAACTATTCAAATAAAAGGCCAATTCCGAGCAATAATAACTTATGAAATTTCAAATTAGTAAATATTGTCGACAATTTCAAGGGGCAACCCGTGTTTGGTTGGTATCAGTATTAATTGAGCAACCCGTTCAATTAAACCAAAACAGGTTACGGCTAATCTTCTTCCTATTCCTTTGCCTGCTTTGCTGCAACGGTTGTTGGGATCGTAAAGAACTAAAAACCCAAGGCCTGGTGGCAGGAATGGGAGTCGACCTCGTCACTGGCGGTAGCACCACTAAATATCTTTATACCTTCCAGGTGATCAAACCGGGCGAAGTTGCCCAGCCCAAAGGCAAAGGAAGCGGTGGATCAAGTGGAGGGGCTCCGGTTTAGGTTGGCACCAGTGAAGAAAAAACCCCCTATGAAGCAGGCCGGGGACATTGCCTTTCAAAGCAGCCGCAGATTATTTTTCGCCCATAACCAAACTTTGATTTTTGGAAAAGACTTAGCCAAGCAAGGAATTCGGCCTCCATTAGACCTTGATCTGCGTTTCTCCCAAGCCCGGCTGTTAGAATTCATATTAGTTGCCAAACAGACTGCCAAGGAAATACTGGAGGTTCCGGGCGGTTTGGAAAAAATCCCCGTCTTTGATATCGCCGGATTAATTGAGGGGGCCAAATATACCTCCGAAGTACTACCGGTTATGATAGAAGATTTCTTCGGATACCTTATCAGTAAACCCGGGCACCGGTTGCTCCCCAGATCGAGGTTTTTACGGAAATTGCCGCAGGAAGATTGAATCAACAGCCATAAATTATATTGGTCGGCTGATTTGGTTTCGCTAAAATTAATCGCGCCGGAGCTTAAAAATGCAAATTCTTTTCGTAATTATCGTCTTTGCTTTACTTTATTTTCTCCGGTTGCTAGGTCTGTTGTCCAAGGATTATCGGAGAGATTTAATCGTTTTTACATTCTTGATGTTGATAGCATTTCTATTCAGTTTATTAGCTGTTTTAGGAGTTAATTTAGTTGACGGTTCGTCAAAAGCATAATAAACTATATTAATTAGCCGTCTAATTGTTTTTGAGAGAGGCCACAAATGGATCAAGAAAACTCGGATTCCCTATATACAGTATTCAGTCAGGTGATTCGTTTTCACTATTACCGGATGCATCTGCTTTTTGAAAAATTTGGGGTTTACCCTGGTCAGCATAGATTGTTTTTCATACTTGGCAAACAAGAGGGGTTGAGTCAACGCGAGTTAGCGGAGCGACTTCATATTAAGGCTGCAACCGTTACTGTGATGCTAAACCGGATGGCTAAGGCCAATTTTATCGAACGTCGACCCGACGCAGACGACCAACGGGTAACCAGAGTTTATCTTACGGGGCAAGGGCAAAATATTTTGATCCAAGTAAAAGAATCATTGAGAACCATCGAAACAGAATGTTTCACTAATTTTACTCCTGAAGAACAAATTCTACTGCGCCGTTTATTAATGCAAATACGAAAGAATCTAATGAATGCCTGCGAGAATCCAGGCAACCAACACTCAAATAATAGGTAGCCGTAAAATAATTCTGATTTTAATAATATAATAGCAATAAATCCCGACTTCCGTCGTTATTAAAATGTGAGATTGAAAGGCCCTATCTGTCATGCCTTTCAAGATTGGAGATGCTTCTAATGATTAAGCTATTTCGATTTTTAAAACCATACGGTATTCCAATATCTTCCATTGTAATTTTGGTTTTTTTCCAGGCGCTCTCCTCATTATATCTGCCGACATTGATGTCGGATATCGTCGATAGCGGTATTATTAATGGCGATATTAATTACATTACCGCAACCGGTGGTTTAATGCTTTTAGTTGCTTTAGCCGGTTCGATCTGTGCCATTACCGCCAGTTTATTATCGTCTCAAGTCGCCATGGGATTTGGTAGAATGATTCGAAGCGCGATCTTCGACCGGGTGTCTTCATTTTCTTTGCATGAATTCGATAAATTCGGCACTCCTTCCCTAGTTACCCGCTGCACTAATGATATCACCCAGATTCAAAACGTGATGATGTTTGCCATGCGGATGGTGATTTTATCGCCCTTGATGTGTATCGGGGCCATCATAATGGCCATTTCGAAAGATAAACATTTGGCATGGGTAATTATCGCGGTTGTTCCGGTCCTTTCCGGCGCAATATTAATTCTAGCCAGGAAGGGATTTCCTCTCTACCAGGTTATCCAGGCCAAACTGGATAAGATTAATTTGGTAGTAAGGGAAACTTTAATCGGCATTCGCGTTATTCGGGCTTTTAACCGGATTGAAAACGAGAAAAAACGTTTTCAGCTGGCAAACCTTGATCTCACGGAAACCGCAATCCGGGTTAATCAGATTATGGCCTTGATGATGCCGGTCATGATGTTGTTGATGAATTTTACTACCCTTGCCGTGATCTGGTTTGGAGGCATCAACATTGAACGCGGGTTTACGAATATCGGCAATATGATGGCTTTTCTTCAATATGCCATGCAAATCATGTTTGCCATTATGATGGCTACCATGATGTTCATTATGATACCACGAGCCCAAGCAGCCGCAGTCAGAGTGAATGAAGTACTGGCCACCGATCCGGAGATCGTTGATCCCGAATATACCAAACCGTTTGAAAATAAAAAAGGCTATCTCAAGTTTACCAATGTAACTTTTCATTATCACGGCGCTGAAGAACCGGCCCTTAAAAACGTTTCATTTGAAGCCTGTCCAGGTGAGGTTACGGCAATTATCGGGAGTACCGGCTCGGGCAAGTCGACTTTAATCAATCTGATTCCCCGTTTTTATGATGTAAATAGCGGCAAGATCGAAATTAACGGGGTTGACGTCAGAGAGATGACTCAAGAAACCTTACGGTCTAAAATCGGGCTGGTTCCCCAAAAGGCGGTCCTATTTAGCGGCACTATATCTGAGAATATCCGCTATGGCAAAGAAGACTCCACCGATGCCGAAGTGCAACATGCAGCGGAAATTGCTCAAGCCACGGAATTTATTTCCGACATGAAGGATGGATTTGCCTCGCTAATCTCCGAAGGCGGAACCAATGTTTCAGGTGGCCAAAAGCAGCGTCTATCGATTGCACGGGCCTTGGTAGGCAAGCCGGAGATCTATGTCTTCGATGACAGTTTCTCGGCGCTGGACTTTAAAACCGACGCCAAACTGCGGGCAGCTCTTAAAAAAGAAACCGCCGACTCCACATTAATCATCGTAGGCCAACGGGTCGCCACCATTATGGACGCCGACCGGATCATTGTTCTTGATGAAGGGAAAATTACCGGAATCGGAACTCATAAAGAATTATATCAAACCTGCGAGGTTTATCGCGAAATTGTCGCCTCACAGCTCTCAGAGGAGGAGATAGCATGAGTGCGGAACAGCGAGGGCAAAAAGGGGCGCCGGGAGGATCTTTTAGACCCGGCGGGGGACGACCGGGAGGTTTTGGCGGCGGGCCGATGGGAGGGCCCGTGGAAAAAGCCAAAAACGTTAAAGGTACGGTTAAGCGGATGCTGGTTTATTTACAGCCCCACACCACCCAATTAACAATTGTTTTTTTGTTTGCGATCCTGAGTACGATTTTTAGTGTGTTGGGCCCTAAAATCTTGGGTAAAGCGACGACTCGTCTATTAAACGGCATCATTGGTAAGTTGGTGGCCTATCAAAGTCATCAACCTGTCCCATCCATTGATTTTAAATATATCGGCACCATTATGCTGATTCTAATCGGCCTATATATTTTCAGTTCCATATTTACTTATATTCAACAATACGTGATGGCCGGAGTGGCCCAAAAGACAGTATTTGATATGCGCCGGGATGTAAATGATAAACTGGCCCGGCTGCCCTTGAAATATTTCGATGCGCGTTCCCATGGTGAGATCATGAGCCGGGTTACCAATGATATTGACAATATCAGCACTACCTTGCAGCAGAGCTTGACCCAACTGATAACTTCACTCTGTACCATTATCGGCGTAATTATTATGATGCTCACCATCAGTCCAATGCTAACATTGATTGCGCTGGTGACTTTACCAATTTCTTTCGGGGTGACAGCATTCATCGCCAAAAGCTCACAAAAGAACTTTAGCGCCCAACAAAAAGAGCTTGGAGATTTGAATGGTCATGTGGAGGAAATGTTTACCGGCCATAAAATTGTTAAAGCCTTTCGGCATGAAACGAAATCGATCCAACAATTCAGCGAAATCAATGATCGTCTGTATAGTGCGGGTTGGCGCGCCCAGTTTGTTTCGGGAGTCATTTTCCCTTTGATGCAGTTTGTTACCAATATTGGTTATGTACTGATCTGTATCGTAGGGGGAATTTATGTTATCAAAAAGAAAATTGAACTAGGCGATGTGCAGGCGTTTATTCAGTATTCCCAGCAATTTAGTCAGCCGATCGTCCAAACCGCCAATATCGCCAATATTTTGCAGTCCACCATCGCTTCGGCGGAACGGGTTTTTGAAATCCTTGATGAACCCGAGGAGATACCGGAACGGATTGACGCCCAAAGAATCGAATCGCCCCGGGGCGAGGTTAAATTTCAGCATGTCAAGTTCGGCTATAAGGAAGGCGTTACCCTTATCGAAGACATGAACCTTGAGGTCAAACCCGGTCAGACTATTGCCATTGTTGGGCCCACCGGTGCCGGTAAGACCACCTTGGTCAACCTCTTAATGCGTTTCTATGAGATCAACGAGGGAAAAATCACGGTCGATGGAGTTGATATCCGGGACCTAAGACGGGGCCAGTTGCGTACCATGTTTGGGATGGTGCTTCAAGACACCTGGCTTTTCAATGGGACCATCAAAGAAAATATCGCTTACGGCAGAGAAGGCGCGACTGACGAAGAGATCATTCGAGCCGCCAAAGCTGCTCATGCCGATCACTTTATTCGTGCTTTACCGCAAGGCTATAACACGGTTTTAAATGAGGAAGCATCGAATATTTCACAAGGTGAAAAGCAGCTCCTGACTATTGCGCGTGCTATCTTGGCCGATCCAGCCATTCTAATCCTGGATGAGGCCACCAGTAGTGTGGATACCCGAACTGAGGTTTACATCCAAAAAGCTATGAAAGAGCTGATGAAAGACAGGACTAGTTTTGTCATTGCTCACCGGCTATCAACCATTCGGGATGCCGAATTGATTCTGGTTATGAAAAACGGAACCATCATTGAAATGGGTAATCACCAGGAATTGATGGCTAAGGGCGGTTTTTATGCTGATCTCTATAATAGTCAGTTTACCGGCGCATACACGGATGAGCAAGCAGTTTAAATATCAGCAAACCTGAATATAGAAAGGAAGAATAGCTCATGAAAACTAAAATTGAAGAACATAAAAAACCGATTCTTACCGGAAGCATTGTTCTTGGCATTATCCTTATTGCAGGATTGGGGGGCCTATATTATTGGATTAGTACTTTTAGGTATGTCTATACCGATGATGCATCCATTGATGGCGATCATGTCTCCGTTAGCGCCAAGATGTTGGGACGAATCCAGAAGTTAGAAGTAGATGAAGGTGCCAATGTAGAGGAAGGGCAATTATTGGCCGAGCTGGACGACGCTGATTTACGGGCCCAAGAAAACCAATCCAACACCGGATTGGTCTCTGCCAAGGAAAACGTGATACTCAAAAGGGTGGATTTACAGAAAGCCCAGGAAGATTTCGAGCGGGCAGCGATTCAATTCAAATCCGGCTTCATCTCAAAAGAGGAGTATGACCATGCCAAAAATGCTTTCGACTCAGCCCAAGTCCAAAATTCAATCGCTGCTTCCCAAGTAAGCAATACCCAAGCTCAGTTAGGCGTGATTCAAACTCAATTAGGAAGTACCAAAATCTTTGCTCCAATCTCCGGAACCATTGCCAAACGTTCAGTCATGCCGGGCGAGGTCGTCCAACCCGGACAGGTCATCTTTTTAATCAACGACTTAAAGCACGTCTGGGTGACAGCTAATTTCGAAGAAACCAAAATCCGGTTGGTCCATCCTGATCAATCGGCAGAAGTGGATGTTGACGCTTACCCAAATCATCCTTTTAAAGGCAGGGTAACTCAAGTGGCGGCCAAAATTACCGACCCACCCTTTCAAATCAGCGATACCACCAAGACGACCCAGAAAGTCCCGGTTAAAATTTTATTGACGTCGCTGCCGGATAGCGTTAAACTGCTGCCGGGTATGTCCGTGGAAGTAAAAATCATGGTCAAATAATATCGCCAAAGCTTAGCCGGTTTTAGCGCCCTGGATTGTTTTCGCTTTTATGATCTTGGGTCACACCGGAAGGGGCCTGACTCCGTCACCGAATTGGATAACAATCCGGCTAATCCGGCTTGTCAAAGGCGGTTCACTCTCCAAATTAAAGGCTTAATTCATCAAAATTTTGGCAATTATACCGAATCCGCTTTAAGCGAAATTTGGCATAAACATAGTCACCGGTTTTAAAATGCCAGATTGCTTCGCCATAGGCAGGAACTTTGATGCCGTTAACCTCATGATAATCCCTAACCGGAGTTGACCATCTTACCTTTTGAAATGTTTTGCCGGTCGGTGAAAAATAGCGATCATCGGTTACAAAATTGATCAGTTCCCCTCGTTCATTAAAATGAAGTGTGGCTGATACTTTATTTCCTTTATACTGGAGGGTGCCTTTCACTGTCAACTCATCAATGGTTTTCCAGTGAATCCGGGGATCAACGAGGGCGGCAGGTGAAAAGAGACAAATATCATCAAACAAGGTTACCATTTCTGCTTTATCCATCTCGCTACCCATGGCATTGGCTACGGTAAATATACCGGCTGATTTAATGAGCATGTTACCTTTGCCGTTAATATAAGAATCCAAGCCATAAATAGGAATAGCAGCAACTTGAGCTTTGATAAAATACAAACGGGTAAGATCCACCGTCAAAAAATTATATTGGGCAGTTTGAACCCGAACCCAATCTTTTTGGGGGTCCAATTTCATTTTACCTTTGAAATTCATTCCCACATTGTGTAATTTCCCCCTGCCGATTGCTCCCACATAGCGCAAATATTTTTGCACCGGTTCAGGCAGGTCTTTAATGTCGTTCTCGGTCAAAACCAAATTCTCCGACTCGCTGTTTCGATCGAGTTCCCGTAGAACTTTCGTCTTATATATTCGCTGAATGGCTTGGGATTGGTAAAATAAAAAAGCAATCCCAATGCATAATAAGAGCGTTAGGATTGGAAATAAATATTTTGTATTCATAGCAACTCATTTCTCCATTTTGATTTGCAGTGGGATTACTGCTTTAACCCAAATTTCATTTCCATTTTAACACTCCTGTCAAGAACTGTATAAAAAGAAGCATTAGCCGACACCGTTAATTTTCTTGCCGTGACGAATGCGACCAACTATGAATCGGTTACTCCAGAAAATCTTTTAACTGTTTACTCCGACTTGGATGCCTGAGTTTTCGAAGGGCTTTAGCCTCGATCTGACGGATCCGTTCCCGGGTTACCCCAAAATGCTTTCCAACCTCTTCCAGCGTGCGGGCACGCCCATCTTCTAAACCGAACCGTAAAAACAACACCTGCTTTTCACGAATTGTCAAGCTTTCTAAAACTTCCTCCAACTTTTCCTGAAGTAAGCCGAAAGAAGCCGCATCTACCGGTGCTAATGCCTCCCGATCCTCAACAAAATCGCCAAGATGGCTATCTTCTTCTTCGCCAATCGGTGTTTCAAGCGAGACCGGTTCTTGGGCAATTTTTATAATTTCATTGACCCGTTCCACATCCAACTGCATTTCCGCAGCAATCTCCTGCGACGTCGGTTCCCTGCCCAATTTCTGAATCAGCTGACGGGAAATCCGGGTGAACTTATTGATTGTCTCCACCATATGAACAGGAATTCTTATGGTACGCGCTTGATCTGCAATGGCTCTGGTAATGGCCTGGCGGATCCACCATGTCGCATAAGTGCTAAACTTATAGCCTTTTCGATAATCAAATTTATCAACTGCTTTGATTAAGCCCAAATTTCCTTCTTGAACCAAATCCAAAAGCTGCATCCCACGTCCGATATAGCGTCTGGCAATACTTACTACCAAACGCAAGTTTGCCTCGGCCAAATGCCGTTTGGCCTTCTCATCCCCCTGTTCTACTCGTTTGGCAAGTTCAACTTCTTCCTCCATATCAAGCAGAGAGACCCTGCCAATCTCCTTTAGATAAAGACGGACCGGATCATCGAGCGGGATACCGTCGGGCAGCATATTATCAACCGGTAACGAAAGATCGGACTCCACCTCTTCATCAGGAGGAGTATCAGAGTCCTCCGAAATAGGTGTTTGGGGATCATTATCATTATCCGCCAAAGGCTCAATGCTTTGTTTAAATTGAGTCTGCTCAATATCCTCCTCAACATCAACATCCCGGTAGGCATTGAACCCGCTCTGTTCGTCTTTGCGTAAAAAATGTTCCCTATCCCTATCCATGCTGGGGATGGGATTTTTAGTAATCGTAGACCCCTTACCCTTGTCCACCCTTTATTCCTTCCTCCTCTGAAAATCATATATCATCTGGTATCCAAAAAATCATCATTAATCATCTTGACTTGCCAATAAAGCTGTGATATAATAATTTTAAATTTTTGTAAATATCATATGCATGAAGTGTATTTTTTATAATAACAAAATCTTAATTTTTATCAGTGCTACGATTTAAATCCTGTGGAATGTTTGCATTAACGTGTTCTTTTTAGTCGGTGTGTTAAAGCCAAAGGTTGATTGTCATTCTATCGCATCGATTGCAATAAAATAAATTGATTATTAAAAACCGGGACTGTCCAAAAAGTTCATTTTGAGGGCAGTTTTTTTATCCACTTACTAAAGCATTTAAACCTCGTTCCGGCAGTAAGTGACAATTTTTCTGTGATGTCAATCCGTAGTAATATAATCCTTGCTTAATTTTTGGTATACTTACAATCCGGTTTATCGCAAGGGTATCCTGCAGGCTCATCTACCAGCTGGATCCGCTCCAATTGATTTTGGACATTTCCTTTCATGATATCAATATATTGACGGCGCAATTCTGCCTGTTCGTGTTGTTCGGCTGCGGTTAAGCCCTCGGTTTGGCGCTTATGGTAAAGTAAATTGATTCTGGCAATCAATTCATTCATTTCCATATGGAACAACCTCCATCATTCATACATTCATACAGCGTACGGACATACTGGCAATTGCATCTTTTTCAGATTGAAATCGCCATAAATTATTTTTCACTATCCATGATGAGTATTATCCATAGTAAATATACATTCGCGTTTATAAAACAAAAACCCTGCATACCATATGTAACTCTAATTTTTTAATATAATCGTCACAAAAGCTATGCCGATCCCGGATTATGATTTCTCGACTACCTCTGCATATACCAAATTCATATTTGGCAAAAACATGCCCGCTGTCGGAATATAACTTGGATTGGGAGAAATAATAATTTAAGAAGATTTAGTCAAGTCGATTTCGGGGAAAAACCGTTCTTAAAAGGCCTTAATCAAGCGGTTTGAATTGAAGGAATTAACCAAAATTATCCATCTGCTTCCGGTTTTACGATCAGTTGGCCGCTTCAGGATGACCTTCAGAAATTCATTTTTTCTCTCCGGATGTCATGAATCCTTTCTTCAGCCTGCTGGTTAAAGGCTTCTTTGCCGCCATCTTTTTTAATGGCGGTGTAAAAATGGCGCAAAGCTTCTTTTTCATTACCTCTGATCAAATATAACTCGCCCAATAATATAAAACATTGTTGTGCTTGAGGAACAGTGAGGCTCTCCCCACTTTTATATAACACATCGTAATAATTCTTAAACGCCATATTGGAGGCAGTGTCGAACATTTCCTTATCATCCACATCATGGTAAAGCCAGGATAATTGCAGCCATATTTTGCCGAACTTTAAGGGGCTGGCATCATAAAGCTGAGCACTCACTAAAGCCAAGTAATAGGCGGAAAATACCTGATCAATTGTCCGAGGCACAGTAAACTCGAATGAAAACTGCTTTTTTAATTCTTCGGTCCTGGTCAGTACTTTCTGCTTTTTGTAAACGGGTATCGTGTCATACTCCGGATAAAAATTAGTATAATAACAATGAGGACATACCCATAACGAATACCACAGAGGCTCAAAATCGCTATAATGTTTGCGAAAATCGGGATCTGATCTCTCAAACTTTAATTTTGATATATATTGTTTTTTAGCCTCGAAAATCTCAGAACAGACCGGACATTTGGCTTGACTGGAAATAAGAAAATCTTTATAAACATCAGGGGCTACTCGATTATAGGTTTTATGCCTTTCCGGAAACAGATTGCCAAGTTCATTGATTTTGGGATTATTCTCTATCTTAATCAAATGCGCGGATTCAGCGTTAGTTGATTCCTCCGACATCGGTGAGCCCGTCTCAACCAATGCTGTCCAAGCAGAATCTTCTGTACTCTCGGTTAAGGTCTCTCCGCCTCCCTTACATTGGCTGAGTTCGTTATATAACTGATTTACCTGATGAATCAGGCCGATGAGTAATCGATACGGAATGGATGACGGATCACAGATGCTGGTTTGAAAATTGTTCTTGGTGATTGCGATTAACGTAGTATCCGTCTCAGCCAATGCTGTTGTATTGCGGGGAAGACCATCCAGCAGCGACATTTCACCTAAAAAATCTCCGCTTTCCAAATGTGCGATACAAATGGAGGTTCCATCCGCTGCTTTGATATACAAACTAACCTGTCCCGATAAGATGATATAGATTACATTCCCCGGTTCACCTTGGTGGAAAATATAACTTTCAGCTGTAAAAAACTTCATACAGCCCAAATCTTTCAGTTTCTGCAAATCAGTCGTGTTAACCACCTTATTCATTATTGAATTTAATAATACGATAAATTTCGCCATTACCAATATTAATCTCGGGATGGTACGTTCAAGGATTCATCTTTATAGCATAAATTATGTTCATAATAAAATTCCTTGTCATTTTCCAAATACCTGCTACTCTTTGGAAACTGATTACTAAAAAAACCGATTTTATTTCCGACCTTCACTACACGATTAACAAAAAAGGCACAACCCCTAATGATTGTGCCCATTGATGCTGCTTTATGCCTTTATTCCCAAAAATTCTCCGATTAATCTTCTTTACCTATTTCCGAACACCAGATTATCAATTTCATATTTTCCTTTTCCCACCAACTCAAAGCCCACCAAATTACCATAAAACTTCTCATATGCTATCTCATTCACCGGATTATCGTTAATCAGTATCTTGATCCGGCTTCCGACTTTTTGTAGCCCCAACTTATTCCTAACCGGTTTGGTATTAATAGCCGGCGATGGCGTCCAATCAATAATCGCTACTCGTTGACCTCCATTATTCTTGCCGACCATATATTTCCCATCCCCATTAATCCCTAGAAAATAAAAATTATCGGCATCCTTTGCACCCCAAATCAGATGAAACGGCACATTAGCGGATCCGGCCGTCTGGTTAATAATAGTCTCCGCCTTAAAATCCCGAGCTGGGTTCAAATCCAAGGGATGACCAATCAGATAACTGGTTTTATCGGTTTTATGCTCCAACAAATATTGGCCGGTCATCACTTTAGCGGTGATTTCCTTATCACTACCTTCATACCAATTGTTGCTGTTCTCAAAAAAATCTTCTTTTAAACCATCCAGAGTCAAGATCCGACTACCTTGAATCACTATCAGATTGTCAACTTGAAGTTTCAGCTTAGGGTCGATACTTACGCCGATATTGTTACCAAAGAACTTCTCAAACGGAACTTCGGCTAGTTGATGATCATTCACAAAAAGCTGTAGCTTCTCTTTAATTTTTTTAAGAGTCACCTTATTCATAGTATTTTCTTTTTTTATGTACGAAGCCAACGTCCAGTCGATCGATGCCTCGACTTTGTCATTATTATACTTCCAGCAAGAATAATAGCCGTCACCATTGATCTTAAAAACATAATAATTATTGGCATTCTGAAAACCCCAAACGATTCCAAAGCCGGCATCATTGGAGCCATCGGTTTTGGCAATATTGGCTTCGATCAAAAAGTCCTGATCCGCATTAATATCCAATGTAACACAGGAAGCATATGAACCTTTTTTGCCCTTGTTCTCAAGCGCATAATAACCATTGGCAACTTTCAATGCAACCTCATTACTCTTGGTCTCGGCCCAATTATTGCGATTGTCGAAAAATTCCTCGTTAAAAATCTCTTTGGCCGAAGATACGACCGGTTGTGAAACAGGGTTTGGCTTTGATTTGGTGGGGCGATTCTTAGCCTCACCAGCACCGCCCACGATCAACAAATAGATACCGAAAACCAATATAACCTTAAAAAACAACCTCATTTGTGGCTCCTCCCCAAACAAAAATAAATTCTACAGGAGTGGGTATCTCGTTGCCATGTTTAACGAATCGCAGTCACCCATATTTGATTTCAATAAAAATTGTGAATTTCCTGCAAATTATTAACTGCTAGATTCAGTCCCCCTCCTAAAAACAAAGACCGTCATTTTATTGACGGTCTTGTATAAATAAGTATTTAGGACTTTTTTAGGCTATCCTACCCAAAGATCTCTCTACGACTCAAATCACTCGCACCATATCTTTAAAGCTTTTACGGTTTCTCCGCGGATATAGTGTCTTCGATGATCGAAATAGCCCAAGGCGATTAACATCACCACGTCTTTGGCGGGTTCCAATTGAAATTCTTTTTGAATCCCCTCAAAGTCAATACCACTCATCGGATGGGACTCAACTCCATAATACTCGGCTGCATACATAATCGACGCCGCCAGCAACCCGGCATTGCTCTCAGCAAATTTGATGCGCCGTTCCGGTGTAGCTCCATAGAGTGAATAAGCATAACTTTGTGTTCGTTCAAACGCATCTTTATCAGGAATCATCTGTTGTAAATCCGCCCACTGGGGATTGCTCTTCTCCGCTCCCGCCCTGTCTCCGATGATCATTCAGATATCACTGAGCCCTTTTGTTCCTAGACTGTCAACCGCCTACCACGCCAACTTTTCCATTAAGTACTTCGTTAACTCGGCAATCGGGATCCGTTCCTGCTCCATGGTGTCCCGGTCCCGTACAGTAACCGCATGGTCCTCTGCGGTCTGAAAGTCAATAGTGACACAGTAGGGAGTGCCGATCTCATCCTGGCGGCGATATCTACGACCGATGGCTTTAGAATCGTCATAATCCACCATCCAATACTTACGCAATTCTTTTTCAATACTGACGGCAGTCTCAAGCAGCGGCTCTTTTTTAGATAACGGTAAAATTGCCACTTTATAAGGAGCCAGTGCCCGGTGGAGTTTTAATACCACCCTAATTTCGTCCTTGTCCGGTTCCTCATGATACGCATCAAGCAAGAAAGCTAAAGTTCCGCGGTCGGCCCCGGCCGAGGGCTCAATTACATAGGGGATAAAATGTTCATTAGTTTCCTGGTCAAAATAATCCATCCGCTGGCCACTGTATTCGGAATGCTGTTTCAAATCAAAATCCGTCCGGTTGGCGATACCCTCCAACTCCGACCAACCCATCGGGAAGAAGTATTCAATATCATAACAACCTTTAGCGTAATGTGCCAACTCATCCTTGTCGTGTTCCCTGAGCCGGAGCCGTTCCTGGGTCAGACCTAAATCAAGATACCATTGGAAACGCCGCTTAATCCATTCTTGATGGATTTGCTCATCCGTACCGGGTTTCACAAAATACTCGATCTCCATTTGTTCAAATTCCCTGGTCCTAAAAGTAAAATTACCAGGAGTTATCTCATTGCGAAATGATTTCCCGATCTGGGCGACTCCGAACGGTAGCTTCATCCGGGTGGTCGTCAGGACATTATTGAAGTTGACAAAGATGCCCTGCGCAGTCTCGGGGCGTAAATAGACCACTGCGGCATTATCCTCTACCGGGCCCATATGAGTCTTGAACATTAGATTAAATTGTCTGGCTTCGGTCAGCTCACCACCGCAAGCGGGACATTTATCGCCTTCCAAATGATCGGCCCGAAAACGTTGTTTACATGATTTACAGTCAACCATCGGGTCCGAGAAACCGGCCACATGACCGCTAGCCTCCCAAACTCGGGGATGCATCAAAATACTGGCATCGATTCCCACCATATCGTCTCTTTCTTGGATGACTTTACGGCGCCAGGCCTGTTTGACATTGTTTTTTAATTCTACTCCCAAAGGGCCGTAATCCCAACAACTGTTTAATCCGCCGTAAATTTCACTGGACTGGAAAACAAATCCTCGTCGTTTGGCTAAAGAAACAATCTTTTCCATTGTAGTGGTAGCTTGAACTTCTGACATTTTTACAAATCCCCCGTTTCAAATATTAATTCTTTCTTAAAACGATTATAATAGATTAAATTCCTTAGGAACCAGCATTTTTAACAAAATCGGGCTTACCATCACTTCCAATAGGGCTGCCGCTAGTAACATCAGCAGAATGAGTACCGCATAATAAGGCAAATCGTGGAAAAAATCCCGAAATAACGGTGGTTTTAAATTGATATCCTTCCTTACATCATGAACCATTAACCGCCAAGGAATCAAACCAAAGCGGATTCCCAGTGCTGAAGCCATGATAAAAGCCGGCAGTTCAAAAATTCCGTGCGGAGCTAGGGATAGATAAAACCAAAACGGCGCTATATGGGCCTTCGCTACCAATAGCTTCTGCATAATTCCTATTACTGCTCCATTTTCAATTAAGATCAATACCGGTGGAAAAATTAATATCCCTAAAATTACTGAGCTCACTGAGGCAAACAAATTATTGCCCCAGATTAATGCGATTTTTCCTATCAACGGAGCGTGAAGATACCAATTTCGCAAAGCAATCAGTTTTTGAAATGCCGGTTGAATCACTGATTTAATGAATGGGCTATCCGCAGGCAAATTAAAGCCGATTCCAATGCCCAAAATAATTAACCAGGATGTCCATAGAAAAAAACGCCAATCCCGTTTTAACATCCGAAGCAATTCTTTTTTAAAATCGTTAACTTTTAAAAATCTTAATTTCAAAGCAACCTCCCCCTGGTAAAAAAAAGAAACCTTCAATCCCATTCAGGGACGAGAGGTTCCCGCGGTTCCACCCTGTTTGACCTGCATCGCGCCTTGACGTGATGAGATCCGCTTAAAAAATATCAGCTCCAAAGCGCCAAACTATTTTACCCGGCCGGATTGCACCAACCCCGGCTCTCTTGGCGGACTTAGAATAGTTTTTCTTTTTCATTGCCGATTATTTAACTCACTACGAATATAACAAATGCTTTCCTTCCTGTCAATGGTGGAAAGAGGATTTAAATTCTAAACATAAATAGGGCTGCCTTATTTGATTAAGAGAGCCTTATGGGAGAATATAAGTTTATGTTCTTTAAATATAAATTCAAGAATTATATCTCCCATATGTACACGAAAAAGATGTGTGAATTGGCAATTACTAGCCTAAAAATCTAAATTATCCGGATGGAGTCCGGAGCCGCCAATATATGGCATAGAATTGATAACCGACATATCCTCGCCGGAAATTATAAAATCAAATATTTCAGTATTCTCCTTAATACGGGATGACGTTACAGACTTTGGAAGGGGAAGAATGTCATTTTGCAAACACCAGCGAATACAAAGCTGTGCCACAGACTTACCATATTTTTCTGCAATATCTTTTAGTTGTGGGTTTGAAAGCATTTTGCCGGTTCCGAGCGGACTCCACGCTTCCACAATCATATGGTGTTTTTTACAAAGTTCTACAGTTTCAATCTGCATCTGACCGGGATGGTATTCAATTTGATTAACCATTGGCTGAATATTTGCCTGATCCATCAGTGGAATGAGGTGATGCGGCAAAAAATTGCTGACACCTATCGTCCTAATGAAGCCTTCTTTATATAGATGCTCCATTGCGCGCCATGTCTCAAGATTAATACGTTGCCATTCGCTCAATATACCTTTTGCAGCAGGCCAATGAACCAAATACAAATCTAAATAATCGAGCTGTAAATCTTCAAGTGTCTGCTTGAAAGCAGCCAGCGTTTTGTCANAGCCACGCTCGGTATTCCATACTTTGCTTGTAATAAATAATTGTTTACGATCAACACCGCAATTTCTGATTGCCTTTCCAATGCTTCTTTCATTTCCATATACTGCGGCAGCGTCGATGTGGCGATATCCGTTGATAATTGCTGTATGAACTGACGAAATACCAATATCATCATCCGGGATTTGATATGTTCCAAAACCAATACATGGAATCTTATATCCATTATTCAGGGTATAGCTGTCGGTAAGTGATTTCATTTATTTTCCTCCAATATTTTCAAATTCTTAAGCGGATTTTATACCTGATTATTACCATCGGTTTTTGTTTTCATATCATTCATGAACGATTATTTATCATGGAATCGGATCAATACGTTACTAAAATCATATCATATATTAAATTTGCAATCAAATCTGAATTTTCAATAGTTAACTAATATTCATAAAAGTAGGTGAGGCTCTGATGATTATTTGAGCCACTGTATTAAAGTCGATGATTTGGATATCTCGCTCCTTAGTCTCCTTAAAGCTATCGTAAAGGTTTTTCAAGGACTCACCCGTTGTTCCCAAAATCGGAATGTTTACTTTGGTAATCCCGGCATGTATCCACCAGAAAACTCCGGCAATTGCCATAACAAAGCCGATGACCAGGTTCCGGCTGAGTTTCTCATCATGAGTGGTAAAATGGGCCACAATCGCAGTCAAAATCGGAGCAGCCGATATCAATAAACCGACATTGGAAGCCAAAGTATACTGTAGGGCGATATTTTCCACCAGAAAATATAAACAGATTCCCGTGAGTCCCAGACTGGAAAAAAGCAATTCTTCGCGAAGACTATTATCTTAGTAATTTTCGGATAAATCAGAAACAGTACGAGGTAACCGATGGCAAAGTGGTAAAACAAGATCTCTACCGGATCCAAATCGTGCAATAAGATTTTAGTGGAAATATACATGGTACCCTAGATCAACATGTCTGCGGGAGGCATGGATTCCCGATCGACAACGCTTGATTTCGAAAAAAGACAGGTTGGAATCCCGGTAATACTTTATCCCGGACATGGTCGGCCTCCATCTTTGATAACGATAACCTCATTTTATGATTTTCGGGGTGGTTTGTCAAAGCGGGGGAACGTTAACCCATGTTTACATTTAGTTACTTTTCAGTAAAATGATAGATTTATAATTCATTTATGAGTATAATAAAAATATCAAGCGGGACAAAAAATGAACTACAGGGACATATATTGACCCGCAATAAAGGAGGAATAGCAAATGAAGTGCCCAGATTGCCATCATGAAGTAAAGTTTCAACCGGAGTATTGCCCACATTGCAGCGGATTGTTAATTGGAAGGAACAAACGCCGGGTTGAACTAAACCGGGAAACAAATGGGGTCAATTTTCTGGTCGCGGGGATGCGCTAATAAATCCTCGCGTTTTTTTATTTTTAAGGCGCTGAATATCATCATGAACCCGGCGACCACTTAGGATGATGTCCGGGTCCGTCGGAGACCGTCCGGCCGATGTCGGTAATCCTCCGGGTGATGCAGCCCCGGCATTCGGCAGCTTCCTCCCCCAGACATATTTTGCCGGGATAAATTTGATAATCAGCTCGATGAATCCGGGGAGTCAAATTCGGCATCACCACATTGGCCCCGGCTCTGAGAGCCGACTCCCGGCCGAGTGTCGAAATACTGCCCAAAGCGGTGGTCGCCGGAATAAGGGCATACGGCAAAAAAATCCGGATTAAAGCCACCATAATACAAGTCTGTTCCAGTGTACCACCCGGATCTTTTCCAAGTGGCGTTGAGGGATGCGGGATAAACGGACCAATCCCTACCATCTCCGCCTCAAGTTGCCGGGCCAAATCCAAGTCTGCGAGTAGTGTTTCAGCGGTCTGACCGGGTAGTCCAACCATAAAACCGGTGCCCACCTGATAATTTAAGGATTTTAATGTTTTGAGCAGAAAAATTCTTTTAGCCAGCGTTTGGCCGGGGTGCAACCGGTCATATAAAGCTTCATCGGCAGTCTCATGCCGCATTAAATATCTCTCCGCTCCGGCGTCTCGCCACAACTGATATTCTTGGGGTTCCCGCTCGCCCATGCTTAACGTTACCACCAAACCTAACTTTTTAATCTCCCGGATAATCTCCGCCATGATCTCCCCACTAAAAGCCGGATCCTCACCCGACTGCAACACCACCGTTTTATAGCCTAATTGGGCGCCGTGCTCGGCAGCTTGAATAATTTCGGCCGGACTCATCCGATAGCGGCTAATCTGCCGGTTATCACGGCGCAGGCCACAATAGAGGCAGTTATTCCGACAATAATTTGAAAACTCAACCAATCCCCGTAAGTGAACCTCGGCTCCCATAGTTTCCGAACGGATTAAGTCGGCCTGTTCAATGACTTGTCGCGCCAAAGGACCGTCCGGACTAGAGATAACCTCCAGCAGCTTTACTCGGCTCAAAGATTGTATCCATTGTGGAACGGATTGGTTAAACCCGTTTTTATTTGCTACGTCCTGTCCCATGGGCCCTCCTTTTATGACTGCTTGGCCATTGTGGCCCGGGCATTCACGCCTTGAATATTCCCCAGTTTCCCCGTTAAGGTATTGATCTCGTTTTCGCTTCCTTCAACGATTAAGGATAAAACCCCCATGTTTCTTTCATGGTTCGGGATTCCCATCCGGCCGGTAACGATCCCGCCAAATTCACTGATAATACTGTTGACCCTGCCCTGGACTTCTTTGGGATTTTCCAGGATGATGGCGATAACACCGATCCGTTTTTCAGAACTCAAAGCCAAAAGCCATCCCTCCAACAATCAATTGATAATTAATTCTGTTCTAATGGTAACCTTATTAACAGTAGTTCGTCAATGGAGCTTTGACTCAAAAAATGCCTCTGCTTCCGGAAACGGCTCCAGAGCGCGTGGAAAAATACCTTGGAGATAGGCAATAAGTACCCCGTAATTAACGATTGGTATGGCCTGATTTTTTGCCATAGTCAGCCGGGACATCATCTCACGCCGGTTTAACATACAGCCGCCACAATGAATCACCAGTTTGAACCGGTTTAAATCTTCCGGCAAACTTTGACCACTGGACCAGGTGAAGTTTAACTCCCCACCTACCGTCTGACGGAGCCAACGGGGGATCTTAACCGTTCCAATATCATCCGACTGACGGTGGTGAGTGCACCCTTCCGCAATTAAAACTTGATCACCCGGTTGTAACGTTTCAACCGCCCCGGCCCCAGCCATGAGTTGCGCCAAATCTCCCTTTTGACGTGCAAATAATATGGAGAACGAGGTTAGCGGTATCTCCCGCGGTGTATCGGCCGCCACTTTTAAAAACACTTGAGAGTCGGTGATCACAATCGCCGGCGGTCGTTTCAGATTCTCAAGCGTCTCTTTCAGCTCATACTCCTTCGTCACCACTGCCGTTCCATCATGTTCGAGGATGTCGCGGATCACCTGTTGCTGCGGTAAGATCAGCCGTCCTTTCGGCGCCGCTTTATCGATCGGTATAACTAATATCGCCAAATCACCCGGGTGAATTAAATCTCCGACTAAAAACGGTTCCTCTTCAATTCTTTGGGCATTTCGGATTAGAGCTGTCTTCAACTGGGAGATACCCGTTCCGCTGCTAGCCGATATTTCGACTACATCCATTTGCAGTTGCTCTTGCCACTTTTGTTTCTGTTCCAAGGACAACGGTTTCAAGTCCACTTTGTTTATCACTGCTACCGTGGGAATATTCTTTTGCCGGATCACCTGGGTCAGCTTGGTTTCAAATTCGGTCAATCCGATTTGACAATCAATTACCAGCAGTGCTAAATCAGTTCGATCCAAAACATCATAGCTTCGCTTGATTCGTAGCTCACCCAAAGCCCCGATATCATCTAAACCGGCGGTATCAATAAAGACCACCGGACCTAGCGGCAGCAGTTCCATGGATTTAAAGACCGGATCCGTAGTGGTGCCGGGTTCTTCAGAGACCAATGCAATCTGTTGATTCGTCAACGCATTCATTAAACTGGATTTCCCGGCATTCCGCCTGCCGAAAATGGCGATCTGAATTCGTGAAGCGCTGGGGGTAGCATTTAGGTTGCTCATGATTTATCCCCTTTCCCCTTTTTCTTTCCCGGAATTCCCGGCTTTGTCAACTGGTAGGGATCCAAAATGCTCTGAAGTTGTTCTTCGGTAAACCATCCCGATTGCAGGGCTTCCTGCCGGATGGTACTTCGATTGAATCTTGCTTGTTGAATTAAAGCAGTAGCTCTTTCATAGCCGATGTAGGGAGTTAAAGCCGTGGCATAAACCATGCTGTTCTCCAGTATCGCTTGGCAATGTTCGACATTGGCCGTAATATCCCGGATACATCGTTCCATAAAAATTCCGGCCGCCCGGTTTAACAATTCTAAAGAAATAAATAAATTATCGGCAATCAAAGGGAGCATGGCATTGAGTTCCAGTTCCCCGGCCTGTGCTCCCATAGTTATTGCCCCGTCATTGGCCAGGACTTGATAAGCGGCTTGTCGCACCGCTTCGGGGATGACCGGGTTCACTTTACCGGGCATAATCGAAGAACCGGCCTGCAGCGGAGGCAGGTTGATCTCGCCAAAGCCCGCCACTGGTCCGGAAGCCATTAAACGTAAATCATTGGAGATTTTGGCCAGATTGACCGCGGCGGCTTTCAACATGCCCGAGACTTCCACAAACACATCATTGTTCTGGGTAGGATCCATTAGATACTCAGCCCGGGCCAGTCCCAAACCGGTAATATCCCGCAATTTTTCAATAACCGCAAAAAGATAACGCTTATCGGCGTTCAAACCGGTTCCGACAGCGGTGCCTCCTATATTAACTTGGCGCAGTCTTTCCTCTACCTTGTAGATTCGCCAGCGGTCTCTGGCAATGGCTTGGGCATAAGCACCGAACTCCTGGCCCAGCATCACCGGGAGTGCATCCTGTAGCTCGGTACGGCCCATTTTAATGACCCCGGAGAATTGTTGCTCTTTTTCTTGCAGCGCCATCTGCAAAGCGGCAAACGTTTCACTCAAAGGTTTTAATAACCAAATGGCGGCGATCCTGACCGCGGTTGGAAAAACATCATTCGTCGACTGGCTGAGATTGACATGATTCAAGGGATGGACCATCCGGTAGTCGCCTTTTTCACCATTTAACAATTCGATGGCCCGGTTGGCGATCACTTCATTGGCATTCATATTGGCTGAAGTTCCGGCGCCGCCTTGCAGAGCATCCACAATAAATTGATCATGCAATTTTCCGGCCATCAGCTCATCACAAGCTGTTGTTATGGCTTGAGCCACCGGCGTTTCCAATAAGCCCGCTTCCCGGTTGGCCAAAGCGGCGGCTTTTTTGATTGCTGCCAGCGCCAAAATGAGTTGATTATGAATAGGTCGCCCGCTGATGGTGAAATTTTCGGCGGCCCGTAGCGCATGAATGCCATAATAAGCTTCAACCGGGACTTGCCGTTCTCCCAATAAATCATGTTCGATTCGGTAATCCATACTGTTTATCCCCCATTTGTGGAAAAAGGCTGTTAGCTTTTGGCCTTTCGCTTTAAAACCACCAGCCCCAACTGAAGCTACTAACCAATAGCTACTAAATTCTGACTTTTGAGTTTCGACGTTTTAAATATATTGATCCCGCTCACCATTCTCTAAATTCCGTAACGCCTGATCCACAAATTGCCTGGTTTTAACGTCGCTGATCCGCGGCAAATATTTTTGAATCGCCGCTTCGCCTGCTTTTTTTGTCTCGGGACTGGCATAGTCCAACAGATATTCTTTCAAGGTGCAAATGGCATTGGGCATGCAAAAATTATGAACGAAGCCGGACTTGGCGATCCCCATAAAATGTTCGCCGGTCCGTCCTTTACGGTAACACGCCGTGCAAAGAGAAGGTATATCGCCTGTTTCACAAGTCTCGCGAATGGCTTCATCCAAAGAACGGGTATCGCTCAGCCGGAATTGTTCCTTATCCGGCATCGCATTGGCAGCCGCCGATTCTTGATAACCGCCCACCCCAATCCGGCTTCCGGCATCGATCTGGGAAATGCCAAGCGGAATGACCTCCCGGCGGAGAGGGGCACTCTCACGGGCCGATAAAATCATGCCCGTATAAGGGACACTAAGACGAATTATAGCCACCAGTCTTTTAAATTCAGCGTCACTGACGGCATATTCGGGGTTTAAAGCATAAGGAGTACCTGTAGCAAATTTGATGCGGGGAAACGAAATAGTATGCGGTCCCACTCCATTATATTTTTCTTCAAGATGCATTGTATGGTATAACAAGCCCATTGCCTCAAAGCGCCAATCATATAACCCAAACAAAGCGCCGATACCAACGTCATCCGCCCCTGCGTCCAACGAACGATCTTGACTATACAGCCGCCAACGGTAATGACTTTTAATTCCCGTCGGGTGGACCTTCCGGTATGTATCATGATGATAGGTTTCTTGAAACACCTGAAATGTTCCGATGCCAACTTCTTTTAAGCGCCTTATTTCTTCGCGGGACATCGGAGCGCAATTGAGATTAGCCCGCCGGATTTCACCATGCTTACTTTTTACACTGTATATCTGCTTGAGGCAGTCACAGATAAAATCAATTCCCGTTTCCGGCGCTTCACCGGCATCCATGACCAGACGTTTTTGACCTTCGCCGATCATAATCTCCACTTCGCGGGTAATCTCTTCCATGCTTAATGTTTTACGGTGCATCTTGAGATTAGAGCAGCGATATCCGCAATAAACACAATCATTGGCGCATTTATCGCTGACATACAGCGGAGCGAAGAAAACGATCCGTTCGCCGTAAATTTCCCTTTTCAGTTTATGGGCCAAGGCATAGATCTCAGTGAGCATTTCCGGGTCCTTAGTCTGGATTAAAATCGCCATTTCTTCCGGTTCCAGCCGGACCAGCCGGGCGGACTTTTCCAATACGCGCCGGACATCGTCCTTGGATGGATTTTCCCACTTGTTTAACTGCTGCCAAATCAGTTCGTCATCGATAAAATCCCGTTCCATGGCATCGTACTCTTTAAAATCTTCGCGATACTTCTCTAAAAAATTCATTTAGATAAACTCTCCTCCTCGCGGCATAATGCCTCATAAAATTAAAAACCCTTTTCTGAGAACGGAGTCCATTCTCAAAAAAGGGTATGAATTCGTTTCCAGAAAGGCCGCCTCAGGTACAAGCGTCGATTCTCGGAGGAGCCAAAATTCATAACACATATTTTTTCGAATGTTCTCCGGCTTCAGAACTTTCTTCAGCTTCAGAACAAAGACAATCGATTGGTTCGCCATTATGACGGACTGAGCTGTCCTTTCACAATGGAAAACCTGTTAATTAATTATAGCATATTGTGAAAAAAAGTACAAATAAAAATGGGGCAACCTCAATTTCGCAATAATTTATACTTTTCCCTCAATGATTGTGATCGGATCGACTTTTTTGAGCATCCGCCAGATCGGAAACAAACTGATAAAAGTGACAAATAGCAATGTGGATAACAGTTTGAAAATATAGCTCTGATCCCATAACAAGAGCGGCAGACCCCGCTCCATGAACATAAAACGATTTAAAGCCAATCCGCATATTAAGGCGCTAATTAACCCACCGGCGAATCCGAGTAAATTAATAATGATAATCTCTAAAAACGCTTTGCCGATGACCATTTGCCGGGTATGCCCTATTGCTTCCAACAAGCCAAATTCAGGACGCCTTTGGTAAAAATAAATATAAAACAAGCAACTAACACAAAGGGTCATCACACTAGTGATTACCAAATCAAAAATGTATAAAACCCTGAAGGTGGAGGAGTTATTAATATCAGCATTTTGATATATATATGCGGGATCCGATAGCTCTTTATCTTTTTGAATACACTTTGATAAATAACTTTTAGCCTGGTCTAGTTGTCCCTTTTTGGGGATGACCAACCATGATTCTGTTCCTTGTGAATTATGCAAATCGTTGTTATAGGTGTCCAAATCGGAAAAACCGGCGATAGAGTTTCCATCCAATAGACCCACTAATTTATTGTCGCCAAGTCCTGTAAATGTTGGAATAACCATTCCATATTTATAGTCTTTATTACAATAATTACCTATTTTTATGCCGTGATTGGCGGCTAACTTCCAATGGAGAACAATCTCATGGGTACCCGGAGCTGGCAGCCAGCCCGTGATTAAGGTAAGCTGTAAAGAGTTCATCACGGGCTTGATATCTTTTGATCTTAAATAAAGAATCAAGACTGAAACAGTACTCAACCTTGTTTGAACGAATGAAAACGGCAAGACTTTAGAAATTGCCGGGTGTTTCTCAAGTAAATGTTGTAAACGGTCCTGGTATTCCGGGGATTGTTGAACATTCTCACCGGTATGAAAAGCATAGGCAAACGATTGAAAAGGCCAAATGGCTTTATAAAGCTTAAGCTTGGTTGTGGTATGAATCAGGAGTGCACATTGTGCAAAGATACCAAGAAAAGTTATTATAAAGATAATGGTAACTTTCTTGCGATTATTACGATAATATCTCCAGATTGAGAGCGGTTTGGTCATTTTACTTTATACCTCCCCCTCAATGGCGGCAATCGGGTCGGCTTTTTTGAGCAGGCGCCAGACTATCAATAAACCGCTTAAAATGATCACGAGGGGGGTGGTCAATAGTTTGAAAGGATAACTGATACCCCATAATTCCAAAGGTAGGCCCTGTTCCATAAAAGCAGCGCTGTTTAAAGCCTGTCCGCTTAACCAGCCAACGGTTACACCAAGTATTAATCCTGCCAAGCTGATTCCGCTAATCTCAAAAAACACTCTGCCGAATATCATTTTCCGGGTATATCCCAACGCCTCCAACAAGCACATTTCGGGACGCCGCTCGTAAAAATAAATATAAAACAAAAAACTGACGCAAATCGTTACAATACAGGTTATTGCTAAATAGAAGGCGTTTAAAACAAAGATGTCGGTTTCTAAAAAAGTGCCTCTGTAAAAAGCATATAATTGAGGGCCTTTTCGCCTCCTTTGTTCTAAAAAATTAACGACTTTGTCGAATTGACCTTTGCGGGGAATAACTAAAAATCCGATATCTTCTTGCGCCAGATGAAAATCATGGCAATATGAATCCAGATCGGCAAAACCAATCAACAAATCTCCATCCAGCAGACCGACTAATTTATAATCTCCGATTAGATAGTCGCGCACAGCGTATTGACGGCCAAAATGATCGCCGATTTTTAATCCTTTGGCCGCAGCAAGCCTCCAATTGAGGGCTATTTCTCTAGTACCAGCAGCCGGAAGCCGGCCTTTGATTAAAGCAAGATCTAAAGAATGCAACGCCGAGTTCATGTCTTTTGAATGTAATGTTAAAATAAAGGCTCTCCCATTAGGCCTTGAGGTATATCCAAGCCTAAGCGGGAAAACTTTGGAAATTGCCGGTTGTTTATTAAGCAATTGTTGTATCTGGGATTGTTTTAGTTTGTGGGGATAGACATAGATATTTGAATTTAACTTGAACGGCTCAAGTGCGTATGCAAACTTTAGCCAGGTCGCCGTATAAATTAGTAGCGCATATTGTAAAAAGGCGCTAAGGGCGATTATAGTCAAAACGAGGACAACTTTCTTTTGATTATTACAATAATATTTCCAGACAGAGAGCGGTTTGGTCATTTTTGCTCCTGGCAACAAAGACATGCTTAACATCAAGTTTGCCTTAAACAAGTATATTTCTGGGACACCTTGCAAAATCCTGCCGAATACCCAATTCCGTTTGTAACGTTCTTCAGAAAGCAAGTATCAATATATCAAAGTCGAAAAACCTTGATGTCATTGGATTGGATAAAAAAAGCAGAGCCCTCGCAAGGCTCTGTTACATATACTAACTAGATTATTAAAATTAAAGTGTTGTTTCGACAATCTCGCCGATTGAAGGCGGAGACTGACTCAGATCTATAGGTACAGTTTCCATTACCTTTTTATTGGCAGTTATATCAGCTTGATCAACCGGGACAGTAAAAGTAGCGTCATAATCTTCCAAATTATAAGTATTAGTGCCATAATAAACAGTGTTGACAATATAATTTCCAGCTTTAGTTAATTTCACAACAAACTCTCCATTACTACCGCTAGCGGGTGAAGTGTACTGAGTAGTATCTGGGGCAGGGGCAGTATATCCTAGTTTCACGCCACTAATCGGGGAGTTGCCATCATTTGAAGCTTGAAAATGGAAAGTCACCGTTAGTGATTTTGTGTCGCCGCCACCTCCACCGCTGCCACAACCGGATAATATCAATGTTAATGCAACTACCGATAAAACCAAAATCATAAATCTTTTCATGATATTTATTCCTCCTGTTCCAAAAGATTTGATTTACGTTAAGAATATAACATTAGTGATAATAATTATAATTGTCCCAATCACAAATTTTGTCACAAGAAATATTATATGTGTCATATGACAAAAATGCTGAAATTTAAATATTTGAACCATTTGGTTTAAAATGTGACAATTAAATGCCAAGAAGATAATAAACAAAAAATGCCATTTTTTGTTTCACTCCAATTGAGACTTGAGGAATGAAAAAAATGGCATTTTTGATACGGCAACGATAATTTAAAAAATTTTGGGTGTTGAATACCAGCCTTAATCTCAAAGCTTTATCATCCGCTTGCAGCCGTTAAAACCGCAACCAGCTAAGGTCTTTCCCCCTAATTTATACTTCTCCCTCAATGATGGTAATCGGGTCGACTTTTTTCAGCATCCGCCAGACCGGAAGTAAACTAATAAGAGTAACCACCAGCGGGGTGGCGAGCAATCTGAAAAGATAACTCTGATCCCATAGCACCAGTGGCAGGCCGCGTTCCATATAAATAAAATGGTTTAAAGCCCATCCGCATAACAAGGCGCTAAGTAACCCGCAGCAGAATCCGAGTAAATTAATAATCGTAATTTCTAAAAACGCTTTACCGACAATCATTTGCCGAGTATACCCTAATGCTTCCAACAAACCAAATTCAGGACGTCTTTGGTAAAAATAAATATAAAACAAGATACTGACACAAAGGGTAATCACGCCGGTGATTATTAAAAAGAAAATATTCAACAGCATGACCGTGAAGTTGGTAATATTATTTTGGGTATTTTCATACACAGTCGAGCTATGAAGCTCTTGATCTTTTTGAATACACTTTGCTAAATAACGTTTGGCGCAGGCCAGCTGTCCCTTTTTGGGGATGACCAACCATGAGGCGCTTCCTTGCGAGAAGTGCAGATCGTGATTATAGGTATCCAGATCGGAAAAACCGACAATAGAATCCCCATCCAGCAGGCCCACTATTTTATTGTCTCCGGGTAATATTCCGCCAAAAACTCTAATAAAAGGCTTGTAGCCAAATTTTGAATCTTTGTCACAATAATTACCGATGTTTAATCCGTGATAGGCGGCTATCTTCCAATGAAGGGCAATCTCATGAGTACCCGAAGTTGGAAGCCGGCCCCTGATCAAGGTAAGCTGCATAGAGTTCATCACGGGCTTGATATCTTTTGGCCTTAATAGAATAATACAAGCCGGCACCCCGTCTATCTCGGTTTTCGTCATTGAGAATAGTAAGGCTTTGGAAATTGCCGGATGTTTCTCAAGCAACTGTTGTAAACGGTTCTGGTATTCCGGCGTTTGTTGGATATTTCCATCGGTAAAAAAAGCATAAGCAAACGGCTGCAGAGGCAACATGGCTTGATAAAGATTAAGCCTGGTTGTGGTATCGATCAGGAGTACACATTGTGCAAAGATACCAAAGAACGTTATCAAGAAAACAATGGAAACTTTCTTGCGATTATTACTATAATATCTCCAAATCGAGAGCGGTTTGGTCATTTTAACTCCTTTGCTAAACTGCCATAAAGAAGAACGAATGATGTTTTATTAAACTTCTCCCTCAATGGTAGGAATCAGGTCGGCTTTTCTAAGCAGGTGCCGGACAATCAATGAACTGCATCCAATGATCACTAGGGGGGTGGCCAAAAGTTTGCCGGGATAACAGATATCCCATAACTCCAAAGGCAATCCCCATTTCACAAACACCAAATTGTTTAAGGCGTATCCGCTGACAAAGCAGACGACTCCACCCAGTATAATACCGGCCAAAACGATCCCGGTAATTTCCAAGAACGCTTTGCAGATTATCGTTGACCGGGTATATCCCATTGCTTCCAACAAGCAATATTCGGCACGCCGCCCGTAAAAATAAATGTAAAACAGGCAACTGGTGCAAATTGTTGCAATACAGGCTATTACTAAATAGATTGCATCTAAATAGATGGCGTCCAAATAGAAATTCTCAACATTGACCGGAGCATTTCTTTGAACCACAACTAATCTGGGATCGTATCGAACCCTTTGGTGTAAATAACGAATTGCTTTGGCGAGTTGACCTTTTCGAGGAATAACTAAAAGGGATTGGTTATCTTTCGGGTTATCCGCATCCAGACCGGAAAGACCCATGAGTAATTCGCCATCCAATAGACCGACTAACTGGTAGTCTCCCATTAAATACTCATCCTCGAAATGGGGATAACCAAAATGGTCGCCGACTTTTAACCCTTTGAGCGCAGCAATCTTCCAATGGAGGGCTATCTCTCCGGTGCCGGGAGCAGGAAGCCGACCTTTGATTAAAGTAAGCCGTAACGAATTCAGCGCCGGATTCATGTCTTTGGAATGGAACAAAAAAATGATGGGTTTTCCATTAAATATCGAGGTAAGTTTAATCGAGAAAGGAAAAACCTTGGAAATCGCCGGATTTGTACTAAGCAATTGTTGTAATTGAGCTTGTTTTGATTTTCGGGTATAGACATAGATATTTGATTTGTAATACGTAAATGCTTGTTTAAATTTTTGCATCGTCGTCGTATAAATGAGCAATGTGTATTGTAAAAAGATGCTCAGAGAAATGATGGTCAAAATCAGGGCAACTTTCTGTTGATGATTATGGTAATATTTCCAGGCTGAGAGTGGTTTCGTCATTTTAGTTCCCCGATATGCTTGGGCTGGAGTTTTTGGTGATAGCGGAAAGGCTTGATGGAGGAGTCGTCTTGATGATCCGGCCATCCCACATTTGTACCACCCGGTCGGTTTGACCTAAGATCGAATGATCATGGGTAGCCACCAAGATGGTCGTCCGGCCTTTTAGCGTCGCCAAAATATCCATCACCATCCGGGCATTGTCATGGTCAAGCGAAGCAGTGGGCTCATCGGCGAAGATAATTTTTGGTTGAGCCACCAAAGCGCGAGCAATTGCCACTTTTTGGCGCTGACCAACCGACATTTGCCAGGTTTTCTTATCGGCCAGCCCGGCGATACCCAGCATTTCCAGACAGTCTAGAGCAGCCTTTTTCCAGGAGGGGGTGTTTTGATTGACCACAGCCAAAACATTATCGATTACATCTAAATAATCAATCAAAAAATGACGTTGAAAAATAAAACCATAATCTTTGCGCCGGAGCGCCGCCAAATCATTAAAAGATAGCGTTTCCAAAGAATTATTCTGATAATAAACCGTACCGGAAGTCGGTTTTTTAAGCCCTGACAGAATATAGAGCAAGGAACTTTTACCGCTGCCGGACGGACCAACCAGTCCCACCATTTCGCCGTGGTTGGCGGAAAAGTTGATGTCCCGAAGCGCATAAAACTTATTATTTCGTTCATTGCCATAAATAAGATTTAAATTTCTAGCCTCTATCATTGTTTTCTCCTGCGGTTGTTTATTACTGGCATATCGTGAACCGGGGATCACAAGCCTTGAGTTTTCAATAATAGTACGGCGTTAGTCCGGTCATTAACCCCGATCTTGCTATAAATAGTACTAATATAGTTGCGAACCGTGCCTTCGGAAATAAAAAGCGCCATCGCAATTTGTTTATTCGAGAAGCCCTGGGTCAGCATGGTGGCTATCTCCTTTTCCCGTTCAGACAGTTCGGCCAAAGCCGAGCATGGTTTTTGAGGAACAATTTTATGCAACCCCTCAGCCAGCTTAGCGGCGACCGAAGACGGTAATACCATTTTACCGTTAACAGCATCATCAATGGCTTCCACTAATTTTTCAATTTCAATATCTTTCAGGACATATCCGTTAGCCCCATAAGCCAATGCCTCAATGACATATTCTTCATCGTTGAAAGTTGTCAGCATAAGGACTTTAATCTCCGGGTGAGCCTCTTTAATATGCTTTACGGTCTCCACCCCATCCATTTCAGGCATCCGGATATCGAGCAATACCAAATCGGGAAGTGCGATTGGATTGAGTGATAAGAGTGCTTCTTTGCCGTTTGTCGCTGTGGCGATGACGCTTATGTTTTTCTCCAAATCCAGGACAGTTTTTAATCCGTCTCTGAATAACGGTTGATCGTCCACGATCATAATGTTAACCGGCATAATTGGTAACCTCCTGCAGTGGTAATGAGATGTGAATCATGCATCCTTCCCTTGGTTTGGAATCAATGCTGAAAATGCCCCCCAGCTCTTTAATCCGTTCTTCCATGGTTGTCAGACCAAAGCCGGGCGTGAGCTGTTCAACGCCGCCACCATTATCCTGAAGGAAAAATTCAATCCATTTTTCGGTTTTTTTCAGATTAAACACAAAAGCAGTGCTTTTCCCATGGCGAATCCCGTTAGTTATGCCTTCTTGGAGGGCATGGTAGAGCGCTTTTTCTTGCTGTGGTGTGAGCAAAGGCAATTTATCAATTTGATAGCGGATATGAATATCGCCATGCATCATTGTTTCATGAATTAGCGATTTGATCGAAGAAATAAAGTCCAGCGTTTCATGTCCGGAATTAAGCATTACAACGGAGGCGCGAATATCATTCAATCCTTTGCGGACTTGGCTTTTGGCAAGTTCCATTTTGGTTGTCGCCAGGGCGGGGTCAAGCGGGATTAAACGTTCTCCGGCTTCCAATTCCAGTAAAACCGTGGTCAAGGTGTGACCGACTGTATCATGGATTTCCCGGGCAATCCGGTTTCGCTCTCGCAAGACAGTAATATCTTCCAACTCCATGGCGGCTTCTTTTAATTTTTGATAGGTCTTTTCCAGCTCTTTGGTTTTGATTTTTAACTCGATCATCACTTGACGTAAATGTTCTTTTTGTTGAATCTGATAACGAATAAAAATCATCAGGATATAGGTGCCTAAAAAAATAAGTAAATCAATCAAAAGCCATGAAACAAAAAAATTGGAAGTAGGCTGCTGGAAACGGATATATCTTTCGAATCCATGTAAAATGAAACCGGCCAAAGTAATTCCGCCGGTAAAGACGGTTGAATATGCCAATGAAGCATCAATAATCAATACCAGATAAAATATATCGGCAAAAAAACCGTTGTCATTATACTCTAGAACAAATATCAATATAAAATCCAAGATAAAGTTGAATTTACCAAGAAATAAATATCTAGCTGAATCATAAATAATAGCCCGGCGAATCGTTATCGATGTAACCAACAAACCGGCAAGGAATAATAACAGCCAGCATCTTCCCGGATTCTTTGCAATAACTAAAACTATCCCAACCAATAATATTAAATACAATAATCGGGTAATCGTAATTTCGGTTTTTTCGTCGGTGGTAAAATTGGTTCCCGGACAGTTCATCCTTCTTGCCTCACAGACTCATAAAACATTATCAATTAAGATTACATAATTAATCGTTAATTTCTGGGACATTTCTCGAAATCCTGCTAAACTCAGTTAGCTTACCATGCTTTTTTCCAGTTAGACCGAAGAACCAATTCACTGAAACAAAAAAACCGTACCTGGTCGGGTAACGGGTAAGAAAGCATGAAATAAAAAATACTAACATCACAGTCAGCCGTAGGGTGATGGAAAGAACACAGCACAGACTCAAAAGGAACCTGATAGCTGCAATGGGCAATAAGATGGAGGATTTTTCTCCGATTCTATACAATTAAAAAACTCCTTCCTTTTCGGTCGGAGTCGTATTTAGATCCTGATTCCTTTGTCATGTAAAAATTAGTGATACACTTCCGTCTCATCCCTGCGTTCAATCTCAACCGTGCACTTGCTCACCAGTGCTGCGACAGCTCCAATGATGGCCAGTTGCGGGGCGAGTAAAGCACCAACCACTCCTGCAGTCACTGGAATTTCAATCAAAATCGTATCATCTTGTTTTACCCGCAGGCGGTTGATATTGCCTTTGCGAACGATCTCTTTAATCTTTTCCACCAGTTCATTGCCACGCACAAAGATCTCCTCTTTGCGATCCTTTTCATCCCGTTCGATTTGGATAATTGCCTCTACAACATCCCAATTGGTAGCTTCTAGAGCCAGTTTCGCCTCTTCATAGGTGACATCCATCCGCCCACGCACCATATCAATTTTCTCAATATTCTCCACTCATTTGTTCACCTCTTAGGGTAGATTTCCCAAAGTTTCACGATGGTATTCCTTAAAAGGGAAAGAGCGGATTTTACCGAAACTTTAATCAATCTTACTCCATAATCATTCCCAAGAAAGTCTGAGATTTTAGCGGATGATCAAGACGGGCCTCGATAAATTCCCTGAGGAGCTTCTGGATGGTTTTACTACTATCGGGTCTTATCTGATACTGCTCCAATTTCCGCAGATCGATACTGCCCAACTGTTCTACAGCCTGTATGTCGGCTTTATCAACCGAAATCAAATCCCGATATTGAGAACGGCAAGCCGGGCAAACCACTCCGCCGGCGATGGCCGAAAAAAATATTTCCGCCGGGTAATCACCACCGCAACCGGCGCAATGGTCGAGCTGAGGTTGATAGCCTAAATAATTTAAGAGCCGGATCTCAAAGGCCAGATTTAAAACCATCGGATTTGGGGTATTCTCTAACACAAGGAAAGCAGCTAGTAGAAACCGAAAAATTTCTTTAGCCTCCTGACGCTCAGGAATAAAGCCGTCCACCAACTCCACCCAGTAACTGGCGTACGCAAATTTAGTCAAATCTTCACGCAATTTCCCGAAGGAACGGACCAATTCCGCCTGACTCAACATATCCATGCTTTTTCCGGAAAGCAACATAGTTTTGATATAATTAAAAGCCAGCGTATTACCGATAAAACGGCTACGCTGCCGCCGGGCGCCTTTAACTACCGCTTCAAACTTACCGAATTCCTCACTAAAAAGGACCAAAACCCGGTCAGCTTCACCGAAATTACGGGTACGCAGTACTATGGCGTTGGTTCGGTAAAGGGCCATTATTTTCTCCCGAATAAAGCTAAAATTAAAGATAATACGATGCTGATAATGATGCAGGTGACGACCGGAAAGTAAAAGGTAAAATTGCCGCGCTTAATTAGAATATCCCCCGGTAATCTACCCACTCCCGGGATCTTACTCCCTAGCCAAATAATTACTCCCAAAGCCAACATTATGGCGCCGATAACCATCAATACTTTGCCGATACCGGAAATCTCGCTCATTTTGATCACCATCCAATCATTGTCTTTATCTTTATCCTTATTATTGCCTTCGTTTTTATTAATCCTTATAATAGCGTTCCTTCTCACTATAGATGCAGCCGCAATATTTTTGACGGTATAAGCCTAATTCCTTGGCCATTGCCTGGCTCTGCCGAAATCCCGGACGCAGATCCTCATCGTAAAATTGCAAACCATGCGTCTCTGCCAATTCTCTCCCGATGGCTATGATTCGGTCGCGATTTTGATAAGGGCTGATTAACAGGGTGGTCCCGAACAAATCAAAGCCCAACTCCTTCGCTTTGAGCGCTGTCTGGGTCAGACGATTGCGGTAACAAAATTCACAACGTCCGGCCGGATTGGCCGCTACACTCGCCAGAAACTCCTCCATGGGATAACCGGGCGCTTCGATCAACTCAAGCTTGCGAATGGCGGCTAACTGCCGTAGGCCCTCACGGCGCAGCAAAAATTCCTGGTAAGGGTGGATATTGGGGTTATAAAAAAATAGGGTCGGTTGGATACCTGCTGCCATTATATGCTCCGTGCTATAACAAGCGCATGGTCCGCAACAGGTATGCAATAACATTGACATCAGTCGGGTTTCCTTTCATTCGGATTTTTCAAAGAGTCCTTCCTGCCGAGAGTTCCCCCGGGAAGGATATCTCATTCGTAAATGCTCATATGCAAGTCGAGTGGCAATTCGACCGCGCGGAGTACGATTAATAAAGCCGATTTGTAAAAGGTAAGGTTCACAAACATCTTCGATGGTCTCCGACTCCTCACTGATGGAGGCGGCGATAGTATCAAGGCCCACCGGACCACCGTCGAACTTATCGATGATTGTTTTCATCACCATGCGATCCAATAGATCCAGACCCAATTCATCAACCTCCAGCATTTGTAAAGCCAGATCCGCTACGGCGACACTAATCAATCCAGAGGCCTTAATCTGGGCGAAATCGCGCACTCTTTTCAGTAAACGGTTGGCAATCCGGGGGGTTCCTCTTGATCTTCGCGCAATCTCAGCAGCTCCGCTTTTTTCAATTTTGATCCCCAGTATGTTGGCAGAGCGTGTAATGATCTGATGCAGCGCTTCGGCGTCATAAAACTCCAATCGGTTGATGATTCCAAAACGGTCTCGCAAGGGTGATGTCAGTGAGCCAGCCTTGGTGGTAGCCCCGATCAAAGTGAAACGGGGCAAATCGATCCGCACCGAACGGGCGCTTGGTCCTTTGCCGATGATGATATCCAATGCAAAGTCTTCCATCGCCGGATAAAGAATCTCTTCCACGCTATGATTGAGTCGGTGGACCTCATCAATGAACAAGACATCACCCGGCTCCAAGTTGGTCAAGATCGCCGCCAGATCCGCCGGTCGTTCCACCGCCGGACCGGAAGTCACCCGGATATGTACATCCAGTTCATTGGCTATAATATGTGCCAGTGAAGTTTTTCCTAAACCGGGCGGGCCGTATAACAAGACATGGTCCAGAGCCTCTCGCCGCTCTTTGGCGGCCTTAATAAAGATCTCCAAGTTTTCCTTGACCTTGTTTTGGCCGATGTATTCTGCAAAGCGCCGGGGTCGGAGACTGTTTTCAGCTTCGATATCTTCTTCCCGTTTGGTAGCGCTGATAATCCGTTCTTCTTCCATACGTTCATACTTCACTTTCTACCCAAATTTTTAAGCGCCAACCTAACCAATTCCGGACTAGTCAAGCCTTTATTCTCAGCTAATAATGTTTCTACAGTACTGACTGCATCCCGCCCGGGATATCCCAGGGAGACCAACGCATCAACGGCATCCCCGCTAATACTATAAGAACTCCCGGCTACCTTCAAACTCGCATCCCCGCTGCCGACACTCTTCCCCAATTTCCCTTTTAACTCCAAGGTCAATCGCTGAGCAGTTTTAAGTCCGATCCCCGGCACAGCGGTCAAGGTCCGGTGATCCTCATTTTGAATCGCCTCCCGAAAACGATCTCCCGGGAGGTTTCCCAATATCGCCAAGGCAGTCTTAGGCCCAATCCCTGAAACGCCGATAATTTTTTCAAAAATATTCTGATCGGCGCTGCTTAAAAAGCCGTACAAAGTAGCCCCATCCTCGCGTAGATGAAAATGAGTGTATACTTTCACCGGTCCGTCGACCCGACTCAGTGTTTCTAAGGCCGGGAGCGGCATAAAAACCAGATAGCCCACTCCGCCGACTTCGATAATACAGTTCTCCCCACTAACACCGGTTACAATACCGGTTAAAGTAGCAATCATTGGGATTTCCTCCTACTCTCGACTCCCAGATTCTGCAGTTTGCAAGAATGGGCATGACAAATCGCTATCGCCAACGCATCAGCCGCATCATCGGGTTTGGGAATTTCGGTCAGGCAAAGCAAAACCCGGACCATCTCCTGAATCTGTATCTTCTCAGCCCGGCCATAGCCGGTCACTGCTAATTTCACTTGGAGTGGCGTATATTCGGCAACTTCATACCCCGCATTGGCGGCAGCAAGTAACATCACTCCCCGGGCATGTCCAACCGCCAGTGCTGTTCGCACATTTTTATTAAAAAACAATTCCTCGACGGCAATGGCATCGGGTTTATATTCGGCAATTATTTTTTGCAGCTCTAGATAAATATGTTGTAAACGGCCGGTCAGCGAGAGCTCCGGCCCTGTCCGAATCGCACCGAAGGTTACTTTTTTTAAATGATTGCCTCCGTATGATACTAAACCATAACCGGTAATCGCTGTTCCCGGATCCACCCCTAAAATAATCACTTTATTCCTCCAATGGATAACCTTGCATATCACTTCGCGATCACTTCGCGCTTTAAAAGATAAAATCCTGCGTTTTGGCGAGACAATCCAAAGAGACTTTTACGCTTTATGCTTGAATACTTTATGCAACGGCTTTCAAGTAGTCATCCCCCTTGTCAGGTAAGCCAGCCAAAGGCGACGAAGTGAAGGAAATACGCCGGGCCGGCTGTTCTATTTAGAATTTTGAAGTAAAAATATTTTCTGGATAGTCCCCACTCCTAGCTAGCAAACTAGCTGAGAGGCACATGAAAGGATGAAAATCCTCTGTAAACTCTGTGTCTCTGTGGCTAATTAAATTGGCCACAGAGACAGTAGAGTTCATAGAGACAAAAAAGCATTTTCTAGGTAGGAGTTTCCAAACTTCAGTCGAATACCCATGATACTACCAAAACAATTGGTTCAAAATGATCATTGAATGTTTGTTGCAAAAAAGGAGCCAAAAGATGAATATTTCGGAGACCTTTCAAAAACTTGCCGCCGCCTATCCGGAACGCCGCCCCGGTTCCCAAGCGACCCAGACAGTTTTCGACTCAATTAAATCGGAAACAGCGACCACCGCTTGGGAATACAAAGCAAAGTCTCAAAAAATAAAGACTTACAGCTTCTCAGTGAGTATGATGTTCTTCCTCATTGGCAGTCTGCTGACCACCGGTTTAAGTTTTATCCATCCGCTCGGGGGAGTAATTATTGAAGCCATCTTATTGCTACTGTTCATCAGTGAACTGGTTCATCCCCGCTTGGCCAAGATAAAACCCCAGGCATCCGAAAACTTGATTTGTACGATCCCCGCGCGGAGTAAGGAGTTGCAAAGGTTATTGATTACCACCAGTGTTGTTACGGATAGTTTTAACGTCCGACCTTCTCAAATAATCAACCGGGTGTTCTTGGGATTAATTTATGGCTTAGGCTTAATCGTATTCCTGATGCTTCTTGGCACTCTTTGGTTGAAGTCGCAGCTACCTTTATACCTCGCTCTGTTTGCCCTTTTAGTGATGATAATTTTAAAGCTATGGTCCAAAGATCAGGTCCACCCTGCCGGACTCTCCAATTGTTCCATCTTATTGGAACTTGGGGCTATTTTAATGAAAACCAGGCCCAGCACTACTACGGTGACTTTATTCTTCTCCGGGGCTAATTCCTTGAACTCCGGAATACTGGAACTTCCCAAACTTTTAAAGGAAGGTCCGGATCTTAGTTATCTAGTGAATTTGGAAAGTTATCCTGATAAACGAATCAACCTGGTAACCGCCGACGGCCTGGTATTTCCGCAACAAAGCGACCCGCTGTTGATTGAGTTGTTAATGGAAGCAGCCAAAGAAAAAGATATTCCAGTACAGGCAATTAAGCTGAGTGAAATCAGCCCGACCTATGCCTTAAAGTGGAGAAAATTAAAAGTAGCCGCGCTCACTAGTCCATCTGAAGGAACAGCCGATGCCAAAAATATCCGCGAGTTATTAATCGGGCTCATTCGGAAACTGGATCATTAAATAAGAATAAATCAAGCTACATTAGCTTGATTTTCCGTAAAATTTTCACCATCAAAGGGGTCTTAATTGATAAGGCCCCGACTGGGCACATTTCTTGACAGCAGCAACAGCGGATGCACTGTGTCTGGTTGATCCGAATTTTTCCACGATAGTCGATGGCCTTGGCCGGACATTGAGTCTCACATCGCCGACACTTGGTACAAAGCCTTTCATTCAAAATCAACCGTTGTTTGAGCAAACCGGCTACGATATTACTGAGCACCCGGCTTTTGAGCATCACGGCAGGGGTGTGAAAAACCGGTATCTCAAAATCATTTATTTGACAAGAATGAATCGTATCGCCCAATACCTGAATCTCGGCCAAAGTGAGACCGGGTATTTTCATTATTTGCGCGGCCGCAAAGATCGGGAACTGTTCGGGCTTGTTTTGAATCAACTCCACCACGACTCTATCCATAGCCAACGGATTGGTCCCAGCCATCATTACATTGAGTTGTCTAGGCCGTCCGTTGGAAGGTCCGTTGCCTTCCATCCCGATAATTCCATCTAAAATATGCAATGAAGCATTCACCGTCATGGCAATCTCCACTAACAGCCGGGCAAATTCCAAAGTGTCTTTGCCGACTGTAAAATGCCATTGAGCTTTATTGTGACCGGCCACACAACCGAATAAATTTTTAGTGGCCAGGGTCAACCCCATCTGTCCATGGGTTTTCAGCTTGGGTAAATTAATAATCCGGTCAAAACCATTCAATTCCTTAGCCAACTGAAGATTTTTATAACGCCGCTCAAAAACAGCCGACCGTTTGGGGTTGAACGGCGCCAAAGTCTCTAATTCAACGACTTGGACCCCGCGATGTTTAAACTCATCCGTTAAACCCAATTTATGTACTACCGCAGCTGCGCTGCCCAGGCCCGGGCTATCACCCACCGCTACCGTACAACCTAAATCTTTTAATAGTGTTGCCAGAGCCAAAATAATTGCCGGATTGGTTGTAGCTGCGCTTTCTACACTTCGAGCCATGATGAAATTGGGTTTTAGCAGCACCCGCTCCCCCCGCCGGCAAAAAGCTCCCAAACCTCCCAGCGGTTCAAGCAATTGAATAATTTTTGCCGGGAGTTCCTGATAAGACTCAACCCGCAACAATGAGACCTGTTCCATGGTAAACCCTTTCTTAAAATGCTGAATACAGAAGCTAGGAGTCAGGAGCCGGACAGAATCGGAAAAGATTTGCGGAAATGCTTCTACAGCTCAAGTTTAATTCGACTCCATCGATTTTATCCGGAAGCAAACCGTTTTTTTAATTCTTATTCTGAATTCTGACTCCTGGATTCTTACTTCTTCACGTTATCAATCCATCTTTGTTTGCCCTCGCTGTTGAAGATAAGCTTCGAACTTTGCCACTGAGCTATTGATGACCAGTTCCTCGGGCATTTCCACTGCTTCCAACACCCGGTAGATTTGATCAAACTTTCCCACATCAAAACTAATATGGGCATCACTACCGCAGATAACCGGCACCCCATAGTTCTTGCATTTTAGGACGATTTCCTGACAATTCACAGCGCTGCCCTTCCGAAAATAAAAGGAACTATTATTGATCTCCATTGGTTTATGATATTCCCTGGCTGCCAGTAGCACCCTATCGATATCAATCGGATAGAGTGGATTACCGGGATGGCCGATGGCATCTACCAACGGATTTCTTAATAGATTAATGATTACTTGGGTATGTTCTTCAACCGTTCCCGGAATGATACAACCGTCGTGCAAACTGGCCAACACAAATTCCAAACGCTTTAAATAGGTATTCGGAAGATCCAAACTACCCGAATAATCCATAATATTGGCCTCGACTCCCTTAATGATTTTTACACCGTATATCGATGGCGGCAGAACTTTCAAATTGCCAAAATGATATAACCCCGGAGCTCCAATCATTGCTGGGCCGTGATCAGTAAGCGCCAACATTTCAATGCCGTTCACTGACGCTTCCCTGCAGTTCTCCTGAAGCGTACTGTAGGCATGACCACTGCTTACACTATGGGTATGCGTATCCACCACAATCTTCAAAATGAATCCTCCCAGTGTGCGTATTTAGCAATCATTCAAATAATAACACTAAACTAGCTGCGGGTAAAGATTATGACGTTGAATTCGACGATTATTATCAATGATTTTAAAAAAAACAACGATTTTGAGAACCCATTTTCCTAATCATTACCCAATTTATTGTGAAATGGATTGCCCTAAATAGTCCTATCGATTATAATACATTTTGAAACTAACATTCGAAGAAAGCAGGTTAACCGAAGTGATCGATATCCAAAGCATGAAAGATGAGCGGGGAATTGAAATTCAGCGGGTAGGGGTTAAAGATGTGCACCTACCGTTTCAAATCCGGATGAAAAATGGCGGTTATCAACATGTTCAAGGCAATGTCACGCTTTCGGTCAGTCTGCCTCATCAATTCAAAGGTACTCATCTCAGCCGTTTTATGGAACTCCTGATGGTTTGGAGCGAAAAACCAATTTCGGGCAAGGAAATCCGCCAATTATTAACCGAACTTTGTTCCAATCTGGAAGTGGCGGCGGCGGATATTAGTCTGAAATTTCGTTATTTTCTCCCGCTAGCCGCTCCGGTAAGTCAAACCATCGGCTATTTGGATTATCTGGGCGAGTTTAGCGGCAGTTTGCGCCAGTCGGATAATCTATTTGATTATCGGTTAGGGGTTGAGATCCCGGTTCTTTCACTCTGTCCCTGCAGCAAAGAAATATCCCAATATGGGGCTCATAACCAACGCGCAATCATTCGCAGTTCCGTCAAGTTTAAATATCCCGGCAAAATTCTCTGGTTGGAGGAGCTGGTGGAAATTCTTCAAACCCAAGGAAGTTGCCCGGTTTATCCGGTTTTGAAACGGGATGATGAAAAATTTGTTACCGAAACTGCCTATCAAAATCCCAAATTTGTCGAAGATATCCTGCGGGATTCCGTCCTTGCGCTGCGTTCTGAACCGCGTATCGAGTGTTTCCAAGTGGAAGTTGAGAGTTTTGAATCCATCCATAATCATAACGCTTTTGCTTCGCATGTAGAATCCTTGCCTTAAAAAATTACTTGGCCGTGGCAAAATTGAAAAGCCCACCCCATGAATGGAAAATAAATACATTTGTCTAAACATGTCGAATCCTTCTCTATAATTCGACATAATCGTCCATTGATTTGCGCTATAATGGGATCCATTAGGTAAATTTTGAGGGGGACTTTATTTGGTACCGTGGTTTTTACTTATTATAGCAGCGGAGATAGGAATCTTGCTGGGGTTTCTAGTGGCAACCATCGTAACGATATTTTACACAAAACAATTTGTGCGGCAAAATGTCGCGCATGAGTTATCTTCCAAAGCCGATAAAGACTTTGAGCTCATATCTGCACTGGAAAAAAGCAAGCCGGACCATTTGCAAACCGCCAAAAGGATTGCATGAGTTCTGTTAAAAAGAGGAGAAGCCCCAATAGTACTAACACCTTAATTTTAACTTAGGGGCAAGTTGGGTTTACCCGCAAACACCCTTATACCCGCAATATTTGCACTGTTTCCCCCGCGCATAATCCTGCCGCCGATACTGATCATGTTCCTCGATAAACTGCATAATATTTTGCACATCCCGCCTGGTCTCATTGAGTGATGCTTCATCCAAAGGAACAGCCACGGTTTGATTGGGGTAAAGGAAATAAAGCAAGGCCTGATCCGGCAAACGGCCCCATAAAGCCTCAATCGCCAGCGCATAGAGTTGCAATTGCCAGAAATACGGCCGGGCCTTTTTCTCAACTTCACCGCCGCTAATATGGTGAGACTTATAGTCCACTAAGGTTAAAATACCGTCCCGGCTTTGAATCAGCCGGTCAAATCTTCCCTCTATCTTACGGTTCGCCATCTTAAGAATAAACGGAACTTCATCCCAGCACTTTCCATGTTCCTTGGTAAAGCGGCTGTTGCGGAAATTTCCCCACATCTGCTGCAGATCCGCCTTCAAATGCGAAGACTCGGCAGCTGCCAGACCTTGAAAAGTTTCCTTCCATAAAACCTCCGGCCACTCAGCGTCGCCTGCCTGAAATACTTGATGTAGAAAGCTTCCTATCTTAGTCCCCGAACTATCTCTATTTCCAGAGCCTTTTTCGGATTTTTCCGAGTAGATCTCCTCCCTATCATCGTTAAGACCCCATTCATACTGCCAAAAATATTTCCGGGCGCAATCTTTAAAGACTAATAACTCCGTGACCTTAAAAGATTTAAACGATTTACCCGGTAATAATTGAGTAACGGCTGTTTCTTGCTGGGCATCCGTACGTAAGGCAACCTTTTCGGATAATAAGCCGATATTTTCAGCTAAAAAGCTGAGAGCCGCAAAATGTTCTTGCAGTAACGGCACTTCCCGAACAATGTTAATCTTACTCCCTTGATAATCCAAATAGGATTCGCTAGTATCCAAAGGAAGCGACAACTCAAACCATTTCATCCAATTATTGGCCGTTGCGATTGTCTGACCTTTACTATGATTGCACCCTGAGCCGGCCAAGATTAGTTGTTGCTTGGCCCGGGTTAACGCCACATACAGAACTCGTTTTAGCTCCGAAAGCTCTTCTTGCTTGTCCAAATCTCTAATTGTCTGCCACAGGGAGGACGGGGCATTCTCAGCTTCCCCAAAACGAATATTCAAACCTATGCCCGCCGACTTATGAAATGCCAGTCGTCCCTGACTGGAGCTGGGAAACTGCCGGTCCAGATCGGGCAATATGACAACCGGAAATTCTAAGCCTTTGGCACGATGAATCGTCATCAACCGTACGGCATTACTGGTCTCGGCTTGAGTTTGAGCCTCTCCCTCAACTACCAGAGCCTCCTCCAGTTTCTCAATAAACTCTAGAAATCTGTGCAAGTCATTAAAGCCTTTATCGGTGAATTCATCGGCCTTCTCCAACAACTTGTCCAAATTAGCCAGGCGTTGTCCGGCGTGCGGCAGGCTCCAAAGCACCTCGCGGTAATTGCTGTTTTGCAGGGCAATCCTGATAATTACCGCTATATTAAGATATTCCCGATTTTTTTGTAGTGCCAGGATAAGTTGGCGGAATCGTAACAAACGAAGATTTTCGGCATCCGGAATATGCTTGGAAAATTCCTCCCGGTCATAGAATTCTTCCAAGAGTTCGCGTCCCTCACTCAGCCATAATAGACTCTCCGCCGATAAACTGACATACGGCGAGTTTAATAGCCCGAGCAAAGCGACACCATTGTATCGTTGCTCTACCAGACGGAGTAAATTCAATTGATCCATGATTTCCGGACGATGGTAGAATCCCCCGCCGCTGGCGGTATAATAAGGAATAGCCAGTCTTTGCAATGCTTGTTGATATAGGTGCATCGAGGTGCTGGCCCGAAATAGCATCACGATATCCCCATATTTCAAGCCACCTTTGCCGGCTAGGACCAATTGTTTGATCCGCTCGGCTACCATCCGGGCTTCAACTTCGCGAGTCCCCTCACTGCCGGTAAGCAGAAATTCAATATTTCCTTCTTGATCCTGATGCTGATGCTGATGCTGCTCCTGTTCCGTCTGGGCTGCTTCTAAAGACTGGTAGTCAAAGGATTCCTCCCGGAATAATTCGCTGAAAAAAGAATTTACAAAATGAATAACTGCAGCATTTGAACGGTAATTTTGGACAAGCGGGATGATTTTGCCTTGACGCGCCGCCAGACGCGCTGCAAAATCTTCAATTAAATCAGCTTCAGCGCCTCGAAAACGGTAAATGGATTGTTTAATATCTCCAACCACCATCAGACGGCTTATACTATGGCCGGTTCCCACCAATAGTTCTACAATCTCCGCTTGCAAGCTGTTGGTATCTTGAAACTCATCAACCAACAGGTATTTTATCTCTTGTTGAGCTTGAGCCAAAATTTCCGGATGAGTCAATAGTAAGTCTCGTACCAACCGGATCTGATCGGTGAAATCCATCAAGCCCTGCTCTTTTTTTAGATTGCTATACGCCTTATCGATCTGTTGTAATAAATATCCCAATACCGTAGTTCGCAATATCGCCTCCTGATCTACCAGCTTTTGGCTGTATGCGTCGATCATTTGATGGATGGCAACCACCCGGTCTTTAATCGTATTGGGCAGGGTCTTGGGCAACCCCTTTTTAAGTTTCAGCAAAGTCGAAATCATTGTGTCGCTGGTGGGATTGCCGCGCAATACTTCTTGTTGTTCCCGGTATTCTCTACGAAATACACCAATCACTTCGGTGGCTTTTTCGGTTAACCGCACGGTCTGACAAAAAACTAGAAAATCACCGATCTCCTCATCAATATTTTGGAACTCATACGCAACCTTGTGGATAGCATCCTGCAACCGTTCCACACTTTCCTGAATGACCTTGTCGAAATGATTGCCGCTCTCCCGAATCCGCCGGTATATCTCTGCTAAACTACGGATAAAAACATCCCAACCGAAATCAAGTACCAACCGGGTCAGGGTTTGACTATCAAAAGCTTCACTGTGAAAGCTTTCCAATAGCGACTGCTCAAGGGCCTGGTTTAAATAAATGGTTTCCTCACCTTCGCCTAAAATATTGGTAACCGGCGCGACACCGATGTCTAACGGATGTTCATGAAGCATTCCCAGACAAAAACTATGAAATGTAGTGATCCGGGCACTCTCAATCGCCAGCATTTGCGCTTCCCAAAAATCATGTTCCGCTGCTGTCGCCGTTTCACGAGCATGAGCCAAAATCTCCTGTTGGATGCGACTACGCATCTCGGCAGCGGCTTTTTTAGTAAAGGTAATGGCTACAATCTCCCCCACGCCGGCCCGGCGTTCCTCTAACAATCGTAGATATTTGTTAGTCAATACACTGGTTTTACCAGTGCCGGCCCCCGCGGTTACCAATAAATCAACATCAAATTCGACCACTGCTTTAGTTTGCTGCCCGTTCAACGGATGTTTCATCGCCCGCTGCAACCTCCCTCTCATTACACCGACAACAGCCCTGATATTCACAGAAAGATGGACATTCCAAGTTGGTAGGAGAGAATTCTCCGTTTCGGATTGCGCTAACAGAAGCAGCCAGTGAGGTTTTAACGGCTGTTAGCCAGTCTTGCCACTCAACCTCTCCGAGCAGGCATTTGCCGTTTAAATCCAACCGTAGCCGTTCGGTATGCCATATTCCACCCCGGCTGCGCGATGGTTCTTTAAGCCCGAGATAACTCCCGCCGACTGACTTTTCAGCCCCAAAGCGCAACTGTTCAAGCGCCATTAGATATACCGGAATCTGTAAATAGTCGACGTGTAGCAGCTCTTTAGTGGACGGGCCTCGCCCCGATTTATAATCATAAACCACAAAACCGCCCTGATCATCGGCATCGATCCGGTCGACCTTACCCCAAATTTTTATGGGAATCCCAGCTATCTCAAATTGATACGGCTCTGCGATTGAATCGGGATCAAAATCACCGCGGATCAAACCGAAGCCAAATTCCAAAAAACGAATCTTAAAACGGCGGTTCGATTCCACCGCCCAATCAAGCTCCGTTTTTAACCAGCGTTGCAAAATCCCCCAAACCTGGGTTTCCTGCAAACTGAGGACCAGTTTGACCAAGTCATTAGCTGCCTCTTGCTGCCATTCGCGATAAAAATTGCTAAAACAATCCTTTAAAAACCGGTTATACTCTTGGCTGCGCTCGGGAGAGAGGCTTTGACCCTTGAAAGGTTCAGCAAACTCTTGCAAAACATGATGATACAAATTCCCTAAATCCAAATTATCCGGTAACATTTGGGGCCGGGATAACGGTTTTACCTTCAGCAACTGCTTTAGGAAAAAACGATAGGGACAGGAATGGTAGTCTTCCAACGCCGTAATGGCGAAAGTGTGATCCGCCCCGAAGATTTTGGCCACCAATTCTTTCGAATCCGGCTTATCGAACAACGAGTTTTGAAATCTCATCCGCCAACTATACTCCTGCCATATTTGCATGGCCAACTGTTGATATAAAGGAGTTTCAAGTAATTGTCGGCAATTGGTCCGTTCCAACTCGGTCATCTCGGTAGAAGCCGTTGTTAAGCGTATGGCTAAGAAGCTGCCCAGCTCCGAACCGGAACAACACTCCGCCAAACTGGACGGTGGTTCCAACGCTAATGGATAGCATTTGGCCCGTTCCCACAATTCAGGAAAACATTGTTGTATTTCATCCAAGAATGACGATGAATTGAGGGGCTGGCCACTACTATCCTGAATTTGATATACCAGGTACAGACGCTCTTCAGCGGTTTGCAATCCCCAGTAAAAGGCCATTTTTTCCTTAGTTTGATACTGTTCGCCGGTCTCCAACCCGACTCCCAAAGCTTGTAACTCTCGCCGGTCTTTGAGAGACAATTTCCAGTCATTCACATAATTGCGAGGAAAGGTTCCTTGTTCGAGGCCGGTGATAAAAACAATTTTAGCTTTAATTCCCCGGGCTTCCCGGGGGAGCAAAACCTTAACGACAGCCCCGGATGATTGCTTGGTTTTTATTTCACCATTCAAAATATAAGTAAGCCAAAAATTGCGAAAGTCGGCGAGACAGATTTCCCGATCGGATGATGGGAGCTTATCAAGGTAAGCTGCCGCTTCATCGATAGTCTCCGTCACCTGTTGCATCGCCTTTAAATTTTCCACCTGTAACTCGAGGTCAATACCGCTGTTAAATAAGTTTTCAGCCCGCGCTTTCCGAGCGGCGTTAAAATAGCTCCGGGCAAACGCCAGATAAGTTTTTAAGCGGGCAGTTTGAGGTATACTCTCAAGTAAAGTGATTACTTGTTTAAAAGGCTCAAGGAGCAGGCCTTTTTCAGAAAAATAACGATGAAAATCCTGATTTCGAAGTAGGCGGAGCCACCGTTCCTTGCCCGACAATGCGCCGTACCTTTCACCGAGTTCAACCAAGACCCGATCTCCCGCCGCAGCGGATTCCCCGTTATATTGCTGCCGGAGCAAAACCTCCATCTCCGGCCACTGCCAATCTAAATCACCGGCAGTTAACGCTTGGGTGAACAATTGTAGCCCCGGATATTCCCCCACCGGATTGTTCCGAGCCGGCAATGCTAAATGATATTCCGCAAAAACCGGGTAGGCCGCCTTTAAAAAGGCTTGCGGTTCGGGTGAAAGGATTAAAAAGTTATCCAGACGCTCATTGGGGTTATCCCGCAAAAGATTCACGATCTCACAGGCAATGGCCGTTGCTTGTTTGGACCAACCGGCTGTCTGTAGTATTTGCACCGATTTGTCTTCTGCCCCAATCGGGATAAACCCCTGAGTCGCGGTTCCATAACGGCACTGTAATTGGCTTAACGCATTACTATCGGGTGTCTGCGGCATTTCCGGCAATTTACGACAAACAAACTGCCGGGCAATAAATTGACGAATCTCCTTTACAGGCGTCGGGTCCAGAATAATCTCAAAATTAAACCAGGCGCTCAAAGTCTCCAAAAATTTATTTTGCAAGGGCGTTAGGTCGGTAAAACCATAAAGAATCGTCAAAGAACGCTCAGCCACAATCCTACCCACTGCCGCGATTCTCTCCAGTTGATTAAGAATCAAATCTTCTTCGTAAAAACCGTTTTCAACCAGCAACTGTTGATAAGTCTGATATAGTAAGGCGAGTTGCTGTTCCTTCTCTCCCTTGGCAACTGCCCAATTCATAAAGAGAGCGGGGGTTAGGCAACTCCGTTTCCATTCCGCAATTCCTGCTAAAACCGCCTGGCGATAACCGACGGTGAACGGCGCTCTACCCAAATAAGTCAATTTGTTTTGGCTATTTAATGATTCAAAAGCCTTGGTAATCAGCAAATCCCGAACCAGCGGCGATGGCGCCGTTCCTTCCAAACCCAACCGCTCCCCAACCTCCTGGATAAACCCCTCAAACAAAAGGAACCGAATACCACCGACTCCATTAACGCCAGGCTCGTCCAACAGTTCATCCTGAAGTTGATGGAATAAGCTAAGGGTCGGAAAGATCACCCGGAGCGAAAAATTCCTATCCCGGATAGCCTTTTTTAATTGTTCGAGGATCCAGCGGTGATCGCCAAACTCTCCGCAGATTGGATGGATGGTGGGCAAATTAAAAACCTCCGCTAAAAATATATTGCGATTCATAAGAATCATTCGTCAATACTTATAAATTACCCTCTGTCGAAAGATAGTTTTCAGGCTTGGGGATCAAAATTATTATGATTGCCATTAAAATAGGTGTATAATAACAGATAACGAAAGGGGTGAGCGCCATGAAAGAAGGCCATTTTCCCTACGTTCCGGGTCTTTGACCCGTCCTATATAGATGGTTGTCTCTTGTGAGACAACCATCTTTTAATTTTACTTTTCCAATAATCATATTTAATATTGAAATATCAACTCCAAACCGATATAATTTTTCTAAAATTAGGAACAGAGGAGGCTAACTATGGACCGTTTTGAAAACGTCACCATTGTTAAAAAAGCCAATGCTTATTTTAGCGGTAAAGTAACCAGTCGTACCGTATTATTCGGCAATGGCGAAAGGAAGACCTTGGGAATTATGCTTCCGGGAGAATACGAGTTTGGAACCGGGGATAAAGAACTGATGGAAATCTTAGCGGGAAGACTGGACGTGCTATTGCCGGGCAATGAGCAATGGTTAACATTTCAAGATGGCGGTACTTTTGAAGTACCTGCCAACTCCAAGTTTAAGCTGAAAATAACCGAATTAACCGATTACTGCTGTTCGTATGTCAAAGTTAGCTGATATGATGCCATAAAAAAGCTGCGAATAGGGAACTTCCTGTTTTTCCATATTCGCAGCCATGCCCCTGTGGGTAAAAATTATTGGAGCCGACGGGCTTATTTCCGTTGATTGGCCTTATTTTTTATAACATCTACCCACCGTTCAATCAATGCCTGCCCCTGAATATTATTAATACATGCCGAACTTAAGATGGGAAATTGGTGGGTTTGCTCAGTTTGTTCCATCCCCTGAATTCGATTTCGCCTGTCATGGATTTTGACCTGCAAAACAGCCATCTAGGACTCACTCCTTTCAAAAATAAGGGATCTAAACAATATATGAATCATCTGAATGGCTCGAATTACGATATTGGAATGAAAGTATAGTCAATAGTTGTTTTTTTAAAGCGACTTTTGTAATAAAGCCGATACCGTAATAAACCGGTACCCTTTTTCCTTCAACACCGGTAGTAATATCTCCAGTGCTTTTATTGTGTTGGAATGATCACCGCCCTGATCGTGAAAAAGCAAAATATTGCCGGGTTTGATCGTTTCCATAATCCGCAATGCAATCCTTTCCCCGCTTACTTTAGTCCAATCCCTGCTATCTTGTCCCCAAGTCCAGATCACCACTTTATAATGGAGCAAATTGGCAACTTTAACGACCTTTTCGTCATAAAATCCACTGGTTGGGCGAAAGAGCTTCATATCGGCGCCGATTATGTTGAAGATCACCTGGTGCGCTCGGATTAGGTCGGCCTTTAGCTCATGAAAGGGAATTTGATTCACTTCCGGATGATTATAGGTATGATTTCCGATCTCATGTCCTTCGTTAAACTCTCGCTGGATTATGGCCGGATACATTTCGGCTTGTTTGCCCATTACAAAAAATGTCGCCTTGGCGCCGTATTTGGCCAATAAATCTAATATTTCTTCGGTAAAAGTAGGGCTGGGACCATCATCAAATGTAAGCGCCACTACTTTTTCCCGGACGTTGGCCTCCCAAACGACAGCCCCGGTCTTCTCCCATTGTTCCCGGTCCCTATAAACAGGTTTATGGTAGAGCGGGGCCATCATAAAGCAAAAGCCAAGCACCAATCCGATTAATATATAATAAACGGCTGATCGTTTCAAACAAATTATTTTCATTATCCATATCCATGCTTTCTACCGCGACGGTGATCCAGAATATCTTATGAAGTAAAATCAAGACCATCTCGTTTACATTCATTAAATGAACAACTGGATTCTTTACAATTTATTCGCCATGATCCGCCGGATATGATTTATTGAACCAAATTTTTGTCCCGCTCGTCGATTTGATTGACCAGCCAAAAGCATAGACTCCCTAAGATGCGCAAAATAGCGCAAACAATGAAAGCCCAGCGAAAACTCATCAGGTTTAGCAGCCCTACTCCCACTATTGGCGCTATAATCGCTGAAATTGTAATTGCCGTATTGTAATATGCGATATATGATGTTTTGCGTTCTTCCGGAGTTACCTCCAATAAAGCGTTAAAAAGAGCCAGATTGACTCCGGAGAAAATCGCGCCCACAATCAAATTAAAAGCTGCTACAATATAAAGGCTATGGGAAAATGCATAAATCGCCGGTACAATAAAAATTACGCTGGTGGCATAAAACAGAGTTTTAAGGTTACCATGACGGTTGAGTACTTTCACCCAAAATCCATAACCCACTAGTGATCCACCGGTATTCATCAGGCTCAACAAACTGACCCAAAGATTATTGGCGCCCAATACTTTCACTTGGTACCAACTGAATAATGGCCACGCAATTTGCCAGCTAAAATAAAACAGGATCGAAGCCAACATATACCGTATGAATCGCGGATGCGCAAGGAACTCCCGGATAAAATCACGAAAACGCGTGTAGACCCCAGAAATCTCCTCTGAAGTTGAAGTACGGTTAACAACCGGCGATTCCTCCGCCGGAGTCTCTTCCAGCTTATTAAAAACCCAAAGCTCAAACATTCCGATTAAAAAAGCGCTGGTAAAAAAAATCTGGTAACCGACGGGATATTTTAAACGGTCCAATACTAAACCGGCGATTACCGTGAGCGTAGTACCCACCAGATTCATCAGCCGATTACGCGCTGCAAATGCCGTTACCCGGAGCTCCGGGGGGATAATCCTTGAAATGAAAGATTGCCAGGCTACATTGCCGATTGCGCCCGGGAAATTCATCACCGCAATCAGAGCTACAAATAACATAGCCCGGATCGAGGCATCAAAAAAAGGAATGCAGGCAATGAAGAGAAAAAAGATCCGGTGTGCCAATAAAAATAGAAAGGTAAGGCGTTTTTTGCGCGTACTGCGATCAACGTACCCCGCCAGCGGGATCATGGCCAGCAGACTTACCGCAGCCGGCGCCGATGAAAGCATCGCGACCAAAAACTTGGATGCTCCCAGTTTAATTGCAAAAATCCCCAGAAATGGATTGACCATGTCCAAGGCGGCCACATTAAACATCCCGTGAATGATGTTAATCCGGATATTCCGCTGTAATCTATCGTCGTAGGGATTTTCCGGATTTTGATGGGCTCCATGGCCCTGGAACAGACGGTCAAATGATTTAAAAGCCATCGAATAAATGATTTCCTCCCCGGCAAACTATATATCCCGACATAACGTGACCGAGACTTTTCACAATCCCTTTAAACCTCGATCCGGCAAGTTCTTATTTAATATGAATTAATGAAGTTACTTGCCGTATTCAGGTTAAAACGCATAACATCAGAAATGTAACCATAATAGCAGCAAAAATCGATAAGATAACACCGGCCTTAAACCAAGCACAGAGTACGGCTGTTCCCAGGCCGGCCAATGCCGCTATTGGTTTACCGGGTGTTGCATTGACTACTCCGGGAATAATCAACGCCCCTAACGCAGTATAGGGGATGAACTGTAAAAATCGTCTGCAAAAAGGCGGTAACGTATTGTCCGTGATCGTAATTAGCGGGACTAACCGCGGTATATAGGTTACAGCCAACATCCCCAAAATAACCAACCAAATTATCATTGCGTCTGCTCATCTCCATTCTTCATAAATATGGCTCCCAGCACCGCAGTTAAAACCATTGCAACAATCAAGCTCCAACCGCCTGAAAATACCTTTAACGCCCGGATAAGCCAATGGAGAACCCCGGAACCCAATGCCAATATAACAATACTGCCGGATTTTTGAAACTGGGGAACTAAAATCGCTGCAAACATCGCGTACAAAGTAATACCTAAACTGGCTTGAACCGAAACCGGCAAGGAGGCACCAACCGCATATCCGGCGATGGTACCCGCCACCCACCCGCTATAAGCTATGCCTTCCAAACCCAATAAAAACTTGGCGTTTGGTTTATCCGTTAGGGTTGAAGCGACTGCAAAAGTTTCATCGGTGACTCCAAAAGCCACCAGCGGTAACCAACGGCTTTTTCGTTCCTTTAAGTGGGCTGCCAGTGACGCGCTCATCAACAAATGCCGAAAGTTTAATAAAAAAGTAGCCAAAATAATTTCGGCAGCCGCCGCTCCGCCAGTAAGTAAATTTAAAGCCATAAACTGGCTGGCTCCTGCAAAGACCAATACTGAAAATGATACGGTTGGAATAAAAGCAATTCCGCCGGCCTTTCCAAGTAAACCAAAAGCCATCGCCATTGGAAAGTAACCGATAAAAATCGGAAAACCGGCTTTAATTCCTTGACTAATTCCCGCCTGATTGTCTGCCATGCTTTGAGTCTCCTTACGTAAAACGTTTTGGATAATTATCCCATAAAAATAATTTCAAAAAAAAACGCCCCTAAAGCGGTTTCCAGGTATAGACTAGATATTATCTACCATGAAGAACGGAAGGTCATGAAGAAAAACAACAATCTTTCGCCGCTTTTCTTCATGTTCTTCATGACCTTCATGGTAAAAAATTTTTTGGGTTAGAATTCATTTTCATCCTTTTGATTGCTTTTAACTAGCTTGCGTTCTTTAGGGTGGATGACTACCTATCAACTGTCAACGCTCTGGAATAATTTCTAACCAGTAGCCATCGGGATCTTCAATAAAATAAATCCCCATCTCCTGATTTTCAAAGCAAATACAACCCATTTTCTGATGGAGTTGATGGGCGGCTTGAAAATCGTCCACGTGAAATGCCAGATGAATCTCATTATCGCCTAAATTATACGGTTCATTGCGATCTCGCAGCCAGGTTAACTCAATCTGATGCGGAGTCCGGTCATCGCCCAAGAAAACAAGCATAAAACTACCATCCGCAGCTTGGTGCCGTCTGATCTCGGTTAAGCCTAAAGCCTTCTTGTAAAAATCGAGACTCTTTTGAAGATCCAAAACGTTAAAATTATTATGATTAATTGTAAATTTCATGGGTTCCCTCCTAGAAAGATTATCGGGTATTGATTGATTATGAGAAAATTAGCAAGACCGGTGGACTTTTTAAAAGTAAGGATTCTTTCCACCGCCAGAAATCGCTATTCAGTCCATAATATCACTTTTGTAATTCCTTATGCAAGCTGCCGGGACACCTTGGGTCGTCAATATTTTTGGGGATGCGTCACTTTTTACCGTCGGTGTTGGGTAAATAGCCATCGAAGCAACTCCGGATTTTTAAAGGCTTTGATCCAACAACTATGCCCGGTAAACGGGTATTCGGTATAACGTGGGCTTCCACCCGCCTTCAAGAGTGCCCGATACATCATCCGCGAACAACTAGGATTAACCGCCAGATCGAGAGTGCCGTGAAAAAGCCAACATGGTGTTTGAATCAGCCGAACCGCTTGAGCTTCATCGCCGCATCCCGCGAAAGGCACCGCCGCTGCAAACATTTTAGGAAAACGGGAAACCAGATCCCAGACTCCGGAACCGCCACTGGAAACACCCATGATATATATCCTTTTGGGATCGATATTTAACTCACGTCTCAGCTTTACGACCAATTGAAGGGTTAAGCTTAACGGCTCGGTGGGTTTAGACGATAGCGCAACTGTGCCGAAGTATTTCTCGCTATTAACCCAGTTTTGCCGGGTCGGACATTGTGGGATAACCACATAGCATGGATATTCCCTCCGGTTAAATGGTTGATTAAAGAACGGACCTGCATATTTTAATTGACTAATATTGTTATGCCCGCGTTCTTTGGTACCGTGCAAGAATACCACCAAGGGATATTTATGGTTTGGATCATTCGCGAGCGGTTTCAGGTAACGGTAAAGCATGGTCCGCCCGTTGCTATCTCGAAATACCTTCGCGTCAAAATCCGGTGCTGATTGCACTAACATTTGCAGGGATTTATCCGGCTTAACTTGTAAGGAGGCATATATTTTAAATCCGATAGTTATAATCAGACCTAATACTGCTAAGAAAAGGACTATGCCTATAATCGGGTTCAATCGGCGATAATTTTTTGTCATGATCTCTGCGCCCGGTAGTTTATTTATTCAATACCCAATGAAAAAATAAAGTTCGCTCTGGGTTACATATTTTCTCTCTACCAATTATTTAATTTACTATGGCTGATTATGCCCTCTTCAGTAGATTATTAGCCATAGCCCGTAAAGCTTTTTGCATTAAAAAATAATTTACAAACCCCTGGCCCCGTTCCAATAATCTTCATTCCTTCAATCCATTGTTAAGGACGAACGATAAATTCAAATTGCTTCGAATCTATATTGTGTTATAATACTTTTTAGTGGATCAATCCGATACATTTTCTTTCGGGTGATTGAGCACCTAGTCATAAAGAATCGAAGGCCTTAGCCGATGAGTTTCAATTATTTATCACCCAAAGCCGAAACCAGGAACAGTGACATTTCGAATCGCGGTACATTTGCCAAACAACCAATCATCAGGGGAGAGTTGATTGCCATCTTCGGCGGTTATGTAATGGACAGCGCCACCGTTCAATCTTTACCGGAAGCAGCCCGCTTTATGGTATTGCAGATTGCCGACGACCAATTTATCGGTTCCCGGGCCGAGTCGGAATTTGGAGCTGGTGACTTTGTGAATCATTCCTGTGATCCCAATGCCGGGATCAAAGGCCAGATCTTTTTAGAGGCAATGCGCGATATCGCCGTGGGTGAAGAAATTACTTTCGATTACGCCATGACCATCTCGGCGGAACTTTTTGCGACGATGAAATGCTATTGCAAGAAGGATCTATGCCGGGGAGTCATCACTTGTAACGACTGGCAAGATAAAAGCCTGCAAGAGAAATATGCCGGATATTTTTCTTATCACATTCAAGCAAAGATCGATGCCCAAATAAAATAAACAGCATTTCGGCGTTAAAATTTTTGGCTCTGTCTAAGACAATGGTTGTTCTAAACCTCTCTCTTGCTCTCCCCCTAAAGTGGGAGAGTACCCTCACGCACGTTGTGCGTGTTGACTTTGGGGCCCAAATGTTTTTAGACGACAGCGGTTAGGGTTGCCCTTCCACTTGAAATCGCCACTTTTAATTGCTTCACAGGGGAAGGGCTAGGGTTAGGTCAAAATAAGCCCTGGTTTTTCAACAATGTTCTCTGACAGAGCCGAATTTTTAGAATTCGTCTCATAGATCCTCCTCACGACAATCCTATTATCAAAGGATACTATGCAAAGCGCAGTCACTAACCAAGTTTTAATCCTGTTCTTACTGATGATTGTCGGTTTTATCATCAGAAAATGTAATGTATTAAATAATTCGCTGAATGACGGCATCAGCGAATTACTCATCAATGTCGCTGTTCCGTTTTCGATCATTGTTTCTTTCAATATCACCTTTTCCGTCAAGATTTTACACAATATCGCCATTGCCTTTTTGGTTTCGGTTTTTATTCATCTTTTCGCAGTTTTGATCAGCCGAGTCCTTTATTTCCGATATCACAGGGATATCCGTAAAATCTTAGTATTTGCCACAATTTTTGATAACAGCGGGTTTATGGGTCTGCCTGTTTTGGGAAGCTTATTTGGTCCAATGGGGATTTTTTACGGCTCCATTTACGTCGTAACTTTCAATCTTTTCGTATGGACCCTGGGTGTAATGATTCTTAACGGCAAAAAAGAGCTCCATATAGTCAAAGCATTTACTAATCCGGCGTTGGTTGCCGTATTGGTCGGCTTCATCCTTTTCTTTTTCTCCATCAAGCTCCCGGTCACCATCTTTAAAACTCTGGATATGATCGGTTCCCTCTCCACTCCGCTATCGATGGTCGTCATCGGTTCAATGCTGGCTGAGTTAAACTTTAGAGCACTGCTGAATGATTTTTCGGTTTATTACAGTACAATGGCCCGCCTCTTAATTGTACCGTTGGGAGTAGCTTTCATACTCAAATTTTGCGGAATAGAGCCCCATCTACTCAAGGTTTGTATCATGGCGGGTGCAATGCCGGCGGGCACTATGACGGCGATTTTGGCCAAAAAATATAACGCCAACACCTTATTGGCATCCCGTATCGTCTTTATGTCCACCGCATTTTCCATTTTAACTATTCCGCTGGTTTTCATGCTGACCTAACTCCATTCTTAAACTGCAAATATATTAATTGAATGAGTCGGTTATATTTATCAATTATACGTTGACATTGGATTTGATTGTAATATACTATTTCTTGTAAATATACAGCTTGACGGGGCGAGATTATGAGCATCAAACGGGCTTTATTATGGGTCGCATTTTGGACAGGCATGGCATTGCTATTTTGTATGGGCATTTATTTTTGGCCTGCTAAAGAAATAGCCACTCTTTTTCATATCGGCACTTATAGCTGGAACGGCAAGGAATATGCTCTGCAATTTCTAGGCGGTTACATCATTGAACAAAGTCTCAGTGTGGATAATCTTTTTTTATTCTTGTTGATTTTCAGCAGTTTTAAAATCCCGGCTTCGTTTCAAAGGAGAATTCTTAATTACGGAATCATCGGCGCCGTCATCCTCCGCTTAATCTTTATCGTAGTGGGTGTCGCCGCCGTCAGACGTTTTCATTGGATACTTTACATATTCGGTGTTTTACTGATTTACAGCGGTATTAAAATGTTTGTTAAAGAAGAGAAAACCCCGGATTTTAATGCCGATCATTTCATCTTTCGTTTATTGGGAAAAGTGATCCCAGTTTCCGCCACGTTGACAGATGAAAAATTCTTTGTCCGCAAAAATAGATTACTTTATGCCACCCCTTTACTAGCCATATTAATCTTAATTGAATGTTCCGATATTTTATTCGCAATTGATTCGATCCCGGCAATTTTCTCGATCACTACCAACGCGTTCATCGTTTATACTTCAAATATCTTCGCGATTTTGGGTTTACGAAGCCTATATTTTGTTTTGGAGAGACTTCACAATGCTTTTCGTTACGTTAAATACGGAGTCGCTCTAATTTTGGTCTTTACCGGTGTTAAGCTCGCGGTTCTTTATTTTAAAATCGAGATTTCGCTTGGTTTATCCATTGCCATTATTTTCGCAACTTTGGTGCTCAGTATCTTGGTTTCCGTACTTCTTCCGCAACGGGAGCTCTAACACCCAATGTCATCAAGCTAAGCTTACATAAAATGGGACATAGATCAAGTTTGCTTATTTGACCTAACTCTTGCTCTTTACACAAGAAAGTCTGCCAATTTCTTATCTCTATTTCCGTCATACCGTCTCGCTCTATTTTGGGATATTGCCGTATTCCGCAATGTCCATTGGCCCATCCCCGCTATATAAAGATTCAACCGATGATAATTAACCAAAGTTTGGCGGTGTCCGACACTGATCAATACCGAATCCGGCAATTGTTCGTGAAGCATCCGGTACATTTGACCTTCAGTCGGTTCATCCAACGCCGAAGTCGCTTCGTCAAGGAATAACCATTTTGGACGTTGAATCAGAACCCGGGCAAAAGCAACCCGTTGCTGTTCGCCCAAGGATAAAATATGGGACCAGCTGTCGGTTTTATCCAACCGATCGGTAAAATCGCCCAGCTTACACTGGGTCATTATTTCTTTCAATTTCCCTTCGGATATACCAACCGCCCCGCTGGGATAAAACAAAGCATCTCGCAAGGTTCCCAGCGGCAGGTACGGCTTTTGCGGTAAAAATAACATTTGAGGCCTGGGTGGGATATTGATCCGACCTTCCGCAAAAGGCCAAAGTCCGGCCAAAGTCCGGATCAGAGTGCTTTTCCCGGTGCCCGAAGCGCCGGTAATCAATAGACTATCGCCCCGTTTCAGCTCAAACTGTAAATTATCGATTAATCTCGTTTGATTGGGAAGACCAATCTGCAAATTCATTACCGCCAATGATGGAAGCTGAGATTCCTTGAAACACAACGCCGAATTTTCCCGCTGGTTATGAATCAGCTCAATATTCCGGTTAAAACCCGCCAACCGTTCGGTGACTGCTTGCCACTCCGCTAAAGAGGAGTAACTATTTACAAAGAATGATAATGAATCCTGGACCCTGCCAAAGGCGGAAGCGATTTGGATCAAACCGCCGAGTTGGATTTGGCGGCTGAAATACCGTGGCGCGCCGATTAAAAAAGGGGCGATGATTGCAAACTGAGAATACCCCGAAGTAAACCAGGTTAACTTCTTTTGACGTTGCATAAGTTTACGGAAATTAATGAATACTTTCTTAAAGTTGTTGCTGAAATTGGTTTTTTCCTGTTCTTCTCCTCGATAGAATGCTACGCTTTCACTATTCTCACGCAACCGAACCAGACTAAAGCGAAAGTCGGCCTCATAGCGTTGCTGCTCAAAGTTGAGTTTTACCAAAGGCCGGCCGATTTTTGAGGTAAACCAGGTTCCAAGCGCAGCATAAATAATTGAAGCCCCGACCATATAGCCCGGGATCATCATATGATACTGCCCCAGCCGAAAAGATAGTGTACCGGAGAGCCGCCATAAAATGATTATAAATGATCCCAAAGTAACGGCAGCTTTCAAAAATCCCAGGGCCAAATTCAAAGATGAAGAGACAAAGAGCCTTACATCTTCGCTGATACGTTGATCAGGATTATCGGTCTTGTTGTCGCTATTGGCAATTTGTAAACGGTAATAACTCTGCTTACCCAGCCATTTTTGCAAAGAATGTTCAGTCATCCAACTACGCCAGCGAATCTCCAACATTTGTTGAAAATACTGTTCATAAACTGAAATAATGATATAGATTGTTGCCAACAGGGCAAAACTGCCCAAAGCACTAAAAAATACACCTTTCGTATAGCGTTGCAAGGCATTATAAAAGGTGTTATTCCATTCGTTTAATAATACCAGGATATAAACGTCGCCCAGATTGAGCAGGATAATGATTGCAAGTAAGAATCGGGCCCGCCATTTTTCTTCCGAGCGCCAGTAAACTTTGGTTAATTGTCCCATATTTTTAAGAAAATTAAACTTTTCCTTTAAAAAATCACGCTTTATCATGATTGAAATTCCCTTCAAAAAAATCATCTGGGAAATATAACGATATGGTTCTTCGCAGGTTGCAGGTGAATTATGCCAATAAAAAAATAGCTTCGCTTTAGTCAAGCTATTTCTCTTTCTTAATTAAAAGAATAAAAAAGGAATCCTGAAAATTCTACCGAAAAATAATCATATAAATCCAAAAATGATTGACCATCGGGTGATTGTTTTTAATAACCCCCCATCTTCTATCATTGTTTGAATATCAATAGTAGGCGGTGAAAGTGCATGGATATTGCAGGTTTAATCACTCATATGACTCCCTTTGCAGCCAGTTGCTTTGGACTCGGTGTTCTTTTACTGCTGGTGGAGATGATTCACCCCGGATTTGGAATTCCCGGGCTAACCGGCATTTTTCTGCTTTTTCTGGGGGTATTTCTGGCGGCCCGTACCTGGTCGGAGGTATTGGCGCTGACTTTAATCATCCTCGGCCTGATCGGTATCGCTTTATCCTTTGTATTCAACTCCGCTAAAAATGGTTTTGTGGCCAAAAAATTAATTCTCCATAACAAATCCGTCAAAGAATCCGGGTATGTTGCAGTGAACGATTCAAGCCGGTTTCTTGCCAAAGAGGGCCGTTCCCTGACCATTTTGCGACCCGCCGGCAAAGCAAATTTTGATGAAGAGACCGTGGATGTGATTTCCGAAGGAGAATTTATCCCAGCCGATACTCCTATCCAAGTAATCAAGGTTGAGGGCGGTCGAATCGTGGTTCGCTCTGTAAATTAACCAATTTGCAGCATAAATGGTTATATATTTTTGATTGGTACGTTGGTATAATTCACCCGATTCATAATTACGGTTATGAATGCAAAATATACGGTAAAGAAGACCATCTATTCAGTGAATATAAGAAGGAGGTTTTAAAGTAATGGAAATTCTGGGACCCATTCTAATCATCATCGCGATTATTATTTTTCTATCGGTGTTTTTCAGCTATTTTCCACTCGGTTTATGGATTTCGGCCCGGGCCGCCGGAGTTCAACTCGGGATCTTTAATTTAGTCGGAATGCGGTTGCGGCGGGTTATTCCCAGTCAAATTGTGTTGCCTTTAGTCAAAGCGGTTAAGGCCGGATTGGATGTGAATGCCAATCAATTGGAAGCTCACTTCTTAGCCGGCGGTAATGTCAATAAAGTAGTCGATGCTTTAATTGCAGCCCACCGGGCCGATATGAATCTAAAATTTGAACGGGCCGCAGCGATTGATTTGGCCGGACGCGATGTTTTGGATGCCGTCAAAATGAGTGTCAACCCCAAGGTTATTGAGACTCCAAATGTCTCCGGAGTCGCCAAGGACGGTATCGAATTACTGGCTAAAGCCAGAGTAACAGTCAGAGCCAATATCGATCGCTTAATCGGCGGCGCCGGAGAGGCCACAGTGCTCGCCAGGGTCGGCGAAGGTATTGTAACTACCGTAGGTACATCCAACTCCTATAGTGAAGTACTCGAAAATCCGGACCGCATCTCCAAGACAGTATTGAGTAAAGGTCTTGATGCCGGGACTGCCTTTGAAATTTTGTCGATCGATATTGCCGATGTTGATGTAGGAAGAAACATCGGGGCACAGTTATTAACTTTACAAGCAGAAGCTGAAAAAAATATTGCGCAAGCTAAAGCTGAAGAAAGACGAGCCATGGCAGTCGCCAAGGAACAGGAAATGAAAGCGGTAGTCGAGGAGATGCGCGCCAAAGTTGTTGAAGCTGAGGCCGAAATACCAAAAGCAATGGCCACGGCTTTGCGCGAAGGAAAAATGGGAGTCATGGACTATTATAATTTACAAAATATCGTGTCCGATACGCAGATGCGAAATTCCATCTCCAATACGGAAAAACCGGAAAAACCAGGGAGTGACAAGAAATGAGAGACCCCTGGGAATCGGATGAACCGGTCCGGCAACCCGAGTCCGAGCCGGAATCGGATTTTGAATCCACACAAACCGTAAATAAACCGATTCCATTGGCTGTAGCAGGAATTGCGTTGAAAACAGCCGAGACGGTTTTGTCGCAACGGACAATAAAGCAACCTGTCCAAGTTCCGCCGACATCCGGATTAAAGCAAACAACTGAATCCGGGAATGCGCTCCAATTCAACCGGACAAATTTGATCCAAGGAGTCATCTGGGCCGAGATTTTGGGCAAACCGAAGGCTCGCAGGGATAGAAGCCGATTTAGACCCTAGTAAGGAAAAAAGGGCTGTGGTTGAAATTAATTTTTAAGTTAATTAATTCACCACAGCCCTTTTTTAACTTGAACCTCGATCCGGCAAGTACATGGCAATTTTTCCGTTATAACGCGGAAAAATTGGCCGGATCGGGTTTATTGTCTGAATCCGGCAAGTTCTTATTTGATATGAATTAATGAAGTTACTTGCCGGATTCAGGTTGAATCCGGCAAGTAACCCAAAGAACCTCATTCGCATTTAAACTTGCCGGATCGAGGTTTAAATTATTTCGGCATCGTAAACCAATCAAACGGTTTAAGGGTTTGTCCTTTTGCTATTTCATCCACTTGGCCAAAAATCCCGTTTTCACTTGCTATCAGTTGAATCCGGCCAATATATTGGTCATCTCCCCGGTATAAATCAACCGTGGTTTCAGTGGCCAATTTAGGGATTCCGGCAAAAAATAAAATGATATTTTTGCGCTGTCTTGGATCAAGGACGCATCCCTGCGCCTTCTTATCTTTCAAGAAAAAATTCAGTGCGTACTGATAAAGCTTTGCTTCGGTTAATTTATTCTCATCGTTTCTCAGTTGTTCCTGGAGGCGAATGATCTCTGCTTGCTTTTTAGCAATCTGCGTTTCATAATTATCCTTCACTTGATCCAGTTGCTTCTGCCCTTTTTTATCCAATCTTTGCAATGCTTTTTTATCGGTATTCTCCAGATCGGCTTGTTGTTGAACTTCCTGTTTAATTCTTTGGACTTCATTATTAAAATGATTATGTAAGTTACGTAGTTCGCCTTTTTTGTTCTCAAGTTCTCTGGCTTTGCTATCCAACTCGGTGGTTTTGCGGTTTAACTCCGCTTCCTTTGCCTTTGCTAGGTCCAGCGTTTCTTTTAATCGCAGATCCTCAAATTCGGAAATATCCACCTTAATCTGTCTTGATTTCTCCTCCAGGTAATAGCCGGTAAATATAGTCGCCACTATCAATAGCAAGATGAATCCGAAGAAGATCAGATAGGGTTTGATATCTCGGTTTTTCTTTGCTTTGGCAAATTCCTCTTCCAAGGAATAGATATTGGGTTGCTCGTACTCAGCCAGGCTGTTCTGTAAAAAATAGTCTTTGCTCGAAATATCGTTCATTATTTTGTTTCCAGGTTCCATGTTCCGCTCCAATTCCCAGGAGCCTCGCCGCTCCTTGTCCTTCTGACGAATTCTTCAGCAAGCGGTAGGTTGATTTGCTCGAATTGTCTATGGGCTTCCTGCCACCGACCGGCATAATACAATGCCAAACTTGCCGCAAATTTATCCATTTCGGCCTGCAAATGGTCATCGACCATTTGCCCGGGTATCGGCCAATAGATTTTCTGCCCGACAGTTTTACCTTTAACCTGAACCGTATCGAGGGCCAGGAAATAAAAGCCATGACCCGGTTGATTTCGTTCGATATCATTTTTTACATACTCTGAGCAGATTACCGGGACTTTATAAATCCGGGTTAAGCCTTCCAAGCGGGAAGCAGCATTGACACTGTCGCCGATAACGGTATTGGTCATCCGTTCATAAGAGCCGATATTACCGTAAAATACAACTCCGCCATCAATACCCACACCTACTTCGACTAATACCGCCTGGTAAATACGTTCCTCTTCCGCGGTCAACGTACCCTTATGATTTATGATTTCATTACGGCGCTGTTCCATCTCCATCCGCAGTATTTTCGTAACTTCTTGAATCTCATATCCAGCCTGTACTGCCTGATAGGACTTATTCTGCGCCTTCGAATCATCATCGATGGTAATTCCAAATACCGCTAAGACCGCATCACCGATAATCGAACCGATGATACCGTTATAATGAAAAATAGACTTGATAGCCCGGTGATAATGAAGATTTAAAACATTGATGATATCCGTCCCCAAAGTCTCGGTCATAAAAGTAAAGCTCTTAATATCGGAAAATAGCACCGTCAATTCCTTTGAGGTTCCTTCTAAAAGAACCGTTTTTTGGCGATAGGCTTGAGAGGCAATATCTTTATTGACGAAACGCCGGAAAACGGTTAATAAATTATTAATACTACTGGATAAAGAATTAAAAGCCATCCCCATAAAAGTAATATTATCATTGGTGGCTCCCTCAAGCTGGATCAACTCCAATTGCTGATTTTGAGTCATCCGCATGATGGAATCAGTGATAATATTGATGAAACGCGTAATATGGCGAATAAAATAGATGCCAATCAAGGCCGAAATCAAGGTAATCAATCCGATAATCAGTGCGATATCCCGAAAAATCATTCGGGAACTATAATAAAATTCGTTAAGTTCCTCCGCCCTGATCATAAAAGCGTCCCATTTGGGAATCCGTTTGTAAACTCCGTAGTATTTCTCGCCATTGAAGGTAAAAGTAATCGTATCCTGATCAATACCTTGCCGGGTTCGCATTACCATCTGTTCCATGGCGCTTTTATCTTTGAGAAAAGAGGACCGGGGGATTTTCGAAGCTTGGAAAATTATCGATGCCCGGCGCAAGTCTCTGATCCGGATACCAAGCATAATCGACTTATGATTCTTTAGTTGCGGTAGCGCGCAGGACTCAATTGCTTTCATCGAGGATTGAAAAGCCCCTGGCTCCGCTTGGGAATATGCGTAGATGGTATACTGGGAATTGCTAAAATCATATACTTCCTTTAAATCTCTCACCAAAAGCTCTTTCATCATTTTGATCTGCTGAGCCCGGTTTAAGGCCAAGTTGATATAATTTGAAGATAAACAAGCCGCCAGTATCGATAAAGTAAAAATGAAAATAATCCGGCTGGTGATTGAGGTAACTTTGGTATTGCCGAACTCAGTAGGATGATTTGGGGTTTTTGATTTTTTATCCATCTCGGTAATCAATCCATTTCTTGTAAGATAGATTCTATTATTAATGCGTAACGAGAAATGTTAGTATCCTAACGATTAATTAATTTCCGGAAATATCTCAAAAAATGTTATATTTTATATACAACAAAGAGTTAATAACTCCTTTTAGGAGAAAAAATAATTATCTAAAAAATCAAAATGTACATTAATAAAAAAACCCATTGTCGCTAACTATTTCACGTTTTAACGACAAATGGGCTGTTATTATTGAAGCTGAATTTTTATGAAAGAAAAGAAGTTTACGAATGAAATATCCGGAGAATCGAAGTTAACCATTAGGGCCCTTAATCACGAAAATATTACCAATCACGCCAAACCCTTATTCCCAAACCTGTTATAGTGCGTAAAATCACCCACCTCGCGGCGCACTCTTAAATACTCCGAACCGGAAACGGGATACCCCAGCCGAATCGCATACACAATTCGCAAGGAATCCGGGATACCCAAAATGTGCTTGACTTCTTTTTCGGCCGAGCCGCTCGCCAATGAACTCACAACATGAAAACCTATCCCTAATGCTTCCGCCATCAACCACATATTCTCGGTTGCGCAACCCAGGCTG
>WSSedL1CaDRAFT_10000018_pt1 | contig 99697 bp, 87 predicted proteins | sample WetSurSL1Cattail_FD_9464 | JGI IMG/M metagenome (IMG submission 9464)
TTCCATGCCGTACTCGCCTTCTTCTCTGTGCGGCGCGCCTTTCGTAAGTCCCGTCGCAAGATATAAGTGCAGCACTTCCGAACAGAAGCCGGGAGCTGTTGGCATAGCGGTTAGCTTCTTAATGTTTTTGGCGGTATAGCCTGTTTCTTCCGTTAATTCTCTGGTAGCGCACACTAGCGGATCTTCTCCTATCTCTAATTTGCCTGCAGGGAGCTCAATCAGCATATCCTGTAAGGGGTACCGGTATTGACGGACAAGAACTATTTTCTTTTCGTCTGTATAAGCTACAATTACGGCTCCGCCGTTATGCAGAGCAGTTTCTCTAACGCCTTTATTCCCGCTTGGGTATTCAATCTGGTCGACTTTTAAATCGAACACGCGTCCTTTAAATATAAGATCGCTTTTAGTCACCTTAAAATTCATCATTAATTTATTCCTTCATAATACGGCACAAGTTCGCCGCCTAAATATTTTAATAGCGCAACAATTACGCCCATATCGTCAAGATAACCAATTATTGGGATAAAATCAGGTATAGCGTCAATAGGAGAAATAAAATAAATTAACGCCGCCACAACTACCGATTTACGGTACCAGGGCACGTTAGGGTCGCGCATATAATGATAGAGAGCTTTAACGTCTTTAGCAAACGAAATCTTTCTGCCAGTTTTTTCTAATTTAGTCCACAGCTTTGCTTCAACAACCGCCGAATTTTTAATTACGGATTCCTCGTCGTCAAATTCAAAATCGGAATACTTCATTTCTGCATCGTTCATACTTTAGCCTTTTTTCTTAAAATTATTTTTTATGTTTAGCAAACCATTCAAAAAGAGTATTCCACCAAAGCTGCGCGTTTTGCGGTTTAGAAACAAAATGCGTTTCGTCAGGGAAATATAAAAACTTGCTTTCTATGCCTAAGCGCTGAAGCGAAGTAAATAGCTGAAAAGCCTGTTCTTCCGGCACTCTAAAATCATTTCCTCCGTGCACAATTAGCATTGGAGTTTTGCAGTTCTGAATAAATTTATGAGGCGACCATTTGGCATACAATTCTCTGCTTTCCCATGGAGTTCCGCCGTTTTCCCATTCAGCAAACCATAATTCCTCAGTAGTTCCCCACATGCTTTCTAAGTTAAATACGCCGTCGTGAACAACTAAAGCGTTAAACCTGTCGGTATGCCCTGCAATCCAGTTAATCATATATCCGCCGTAAGAAGCTCCAGCGGCAAATGTATTATTTTTATCAATAAAATTAAAGGTCTTTAATGCGTAATCATAAGAGTTCATTAAATCCGTATAAACTTTGCCGCCCCAGTCTCTCGAAATCTCATCAGTAAATTTTTGTCCGTATCCCGTGCTGCCTCTTGGGTTAACTTCTACAACCACGTAGCCCTGAGCTGCAAATACCTGCGGGTTCCAGCGGTAATGGAAATCGTCGTTCCAGGCTCCCTGCGGGCCGCCGTGAATTAAAAAGAGCATTGGATACTTTTTAGCCGCGTCAAAGAACGGAGGCTTTACTAAAATCGACTGCACCGGGGTTCCATCTGCGCCTTCCGTAGTAAAAGTTTCAAGCGGATTCATTTCTAATTTATCGAGTCTTTCTTTATTAATAAAGGTAATTTGTTTTGCTTCTTTTTTACCCAAATTTAAAGTAAAGAGCTCATATGGTAAATTTGTTCTCTGTTGTTTGAAATATAGATTTTTACCGTTGGGCGAAACAATAAGGTTTGTATTTATATGCTCGCTGTAAACGGGCTCAATTTTACCCGACTCAATATCGGCTTTATAAACAGCTTCATAGATTTCATTTTCTGCGTTAAAATAAATGGTTTTGGAGTCAGGCGACCAGACTATTTCCTGAACCGAACGGTCGAAACTGCCGCTAAGGTTACGCAGAGTTTTAGCCGCTCTGTCGTATATCATAAGTCTTTGTTTATCAGCTTCAAATTTTGCGCGTTCCATAGAGCAGAAGGCTATATATTTGCCGTCAGGCGAGTAAACCGGCTGGTTGTCGTTCCCTTTACTTTCTGAAATTAGAGTATGAGGAGTTTTTTCGCCGTGTTTAATATCGCTTACGTTAATTAAATAAATTTCGTTATTGGTGCTGGTAGAAGCAGGAGCGTCTGGATTCATGGTAAAAGCGATCTCTTTTCCGTCGGGAGAAAAAGAATAATCTTTATCGCTTCCTAAAGCTATTGGAGGCACGTCGCTTTTGCTGAATAAAGTCAGGTCGGTAGCTTCTTTTGTTTTTATATCAAATAAAAAGAGATGGCTTCTAAGTCCTTCCCGCCAGCTATCCCAATGGCGGTACATTAGTTCGTCAAAAATACTTGCCTTAACTTTACTGTCTTCTTTTTGTTTGGCTTTAATTTTGTTTGCTGCGTCGTCGGCGCATTCAGGATAAACGGAGGAAACAAAAAGCATTTTGGTTCCGTCCGGCGACCAGACAAAATCGGAAGCCTTTGTAGAAATATTGGTCAATTGTTTTGCGTCAGAGCCGTCAATATTAGCCAGCCATATCTGACCGTCGTAAGTATAGGCAATTTGTTTTCCGTCAGGAGAAAATTTTGGTTCGCCTTCGTTTTTATCGCTGTTTTTGATTGCGCGTAAATTTTTACCGTCAATATCAACTAAATATATATCGGAATTTCCCTTGTTTAGTTCTACGCTGTAAGAGGTTAAAGTAAAAGCGAGCGTCTTTCCATCTGGAGAAAGAGTTACAGTCCCAACCCTTTTCATAGCCCAAAGATCGTCTACGCTAATAGGCTTTTTAGTCTGCGAAAATCCAGAAGCGGAGAATAAAGCGGTAATTAAAACAGGGAGCAGAAAAGTAAAATGATATCTTAACATTTTTTCCTCGATATATATAGTTCTTTTTTGATCTTAAAATTAGCAGAACTTGCGTAGAAAGGCAATGATTAAAGACTTAATTAATTTAATTAAAACGACTATTTTTCATTATATTTGTTTATATGAAAATAAAAAACGAAATATTTATCCCTGGCGGGTACAGGCAGTTTGAATTGCTTATTCAAAATTATAAACCCGAAGACAAAACAATCCTTATAATTGGCAGCGGAATGGAAGAGATTACCGAGTTTTTTGCCAAAGCGGCTGAAGACGGCAAGGTGTATCTTATTGTAGACGATAACGATATGCTGTTGAATGCAAGAATTAAATTAAACGCATATAAAAATGTGAGCGTCCGTATGATGGAATATGCAAATACGGATTTTAAGGACTCATTTTTCGATTTGGTCTTTTCGCAATGTTCGGTTTCGAGCATTAACAGAAATAAGATTGTAAAAGAAATTAAACGGATTATAAAACCGGATGGGACTTTATGCGCGGGCGAAATTGTAAGTCTTACAAAAGAGGTTCCGCAGGTAATTAAAGACTTGTGGGAAAGATCTGAACTTGATCCTCTTTTTTATGAAGAACTTAGGACTTATTATCCTGAACATGGCTTTACGATCCTATCGGAAAAAGATTTATCCTATGCATTAACTAATTTTTACCGGGTTTGCGAGTTTTTAGCGGCAAACCGCAATACGAATCTTACAGAAGACGAAGTAAGGTTTAATAAAACAATTATTAATAAAATATCGCATGAAGCTAATGTTTACCTCAAACAAGGGGGCGATAAACATATCGGCTTTTATGTATTTATGCTTCAAAAAGGAATTTTGTGAAAAAAGGAGACGCGTTAGATTTAGAAATAACCAAGTACGCTTACGAAGGGAAAGGCATTGCAAAAGTTAATAAGGGCTTAATAGTAGAAGGCCCTAAAAATGAAGAAGCCGCAATAGAGAACAACTATGTGGTTTTTGCAATGGGCGGATATCCGGGAGACGTAGTCAAAGTATCTCTTACAAAAATTAAGAAATCGTATGCCGAATCAAAAGTAGTAGAACTGCTAAAGCCTTCTCCTCTTAGAATTAAAGCGCGATGTAAGTATTTTGGGATCTGCGGAGGCTGTAAACAACAGGATCTGCAATATGAAGTACAGCTTAAGTATAAACAGGAGCAGGTTTCTGATATTCTGACAAGAATTGGCGGATTGAAAGATTTTGAAACCGAACCCATTGTAGCCGCTGAGAATACATTTTTCTACAGGAATAAAATGGAGTTCTCGTTTGCTGAAAAAAGATGGCTTACGCAGGATGAAATTAATACGGATACGGAATTTGACAGAAATTTTGCGCTTGGTCTGCATATACCAAATATGTTTGATAAAGTTCTTGATATAAACGAATGTTTCTTACAATCAGAAGAAAGCAACGCAATACTGAATTTTACAAGAGATTTTTTTAAGAGCCGAGGCGTATCTATTTATTCAACAAAGACAAACTCAGGTTATCTGAGAAATCTTGTTATAAAGCAATCGCATCACACAAACGGTTTAATGGTCAATCTTGTTACGTTTAACGAAGACGACGAATTGTTTGGCGAGTATACAAAAGAGTTAGTCGCTAAGATTCCGGCCGTTACTACGGTTATTAATAATATAAATACAAAAAAAGCCCTGATAGCTCTTGGCGAATACGAAAAAGTATTTTACGGACCCGGTTTTATTTATGATACCATCGGCGCGTATAAATACCGGATTAGCGCAAATTCGTTTTTCCAAACGAACTCGTTGCAGGCTGAAAAATTATATCAGACCGCGCTTGATTTTGCAGAGCTTAAAGGAGACGAAATAGTTTACGACCTATATTCCGGAGCCGGAACAATTACAATTTTTGTTTCCGGATTTGCAAAAACGGTTTATGGTTTTGAAAGCGTTGAGCCGGCTGTAGCCGACGCTAACGAAAATAAAAATCTGAACGGTATTGATAACGTCGGTTTTTTTACTGCGAATTTAAATAAATCGTTCATTCCGTTTATAGAAGAAAATAATTTACAAAAACCAGACGTAATTATTTTAGATCCGCCGCGCAGCGGAATGCATCCTAATACCGTTAAAGATATTTTGGAACTGCTTCCTGGCAGATTAGTTTATGTAAGCTGCAATCCGGCAAGCCAGGCAAGAGATCTGAAACTTTTATGCGAAGAAAAATATAAAATAATTAAAACGCAAAGCGTCGATATGTTCCCGCATACATATCATATAGAAAACGTAGTCCAGTTAACATTAAAGTGAAGAAATGAATGGGACTAACTGATTTTATTAATAATCTGAAATACAATTATTTGGGGAAGAAGATCTTCAGAAGAGAAGTAGAGGCGCTGTTCTATTCGGGTAAAAAAATAAATCTGCCTAAAGTTCCTCCGGTTGACGAAGGCGGTCTGAAAGAGTTTAAAGAAAAATATCCTCTGAATTTTTATAATAACCGCGATGAGTTTGACAAAGCTAAAGAAGAGCTGCTTAAGCTTGAATCTGAAAACGATATACTTGCTTTAGCGGAAAAGGTAATTCAGAATAAATACGACATCCTTAGTTCGGGCGAAATTTATTTAGGCGAAAAAATAAACTGGAACTGCGATTATAAAAGCGGGTACGAATGGAAGGCCGGACTTTATTGGCAAAATGATTTTTACGACGTTCCTAAAGGAACGGATCTAAAATATCCATGGGAGCTGGCGCGCTTTCATCAGGGGCTTTGGCTTGGCAAAGCATATCTTGTAACGCGGGATGAAAAATATACGCGTAAGTTTTTGGAACTGTGGGAAGATTTTAATCAATCGAATAAGCTTTGCGGCTGTGTAAACTGGATGAATTCTAAAGAAACGGCAATTAGGTTGATTAATATTGCGTACGCTTTCGGATTCTTTATGCAGTCTGAATTAATTACCGTCTCAGTAGTTAATAAATATATAGAGTTGCTTTTACTGTACTCTTACTATCTTGAAAATAATTTAGACTATTCGTCAAAAAGAGACAGCAAATATTTAGCGGCTCTGCTTGGGCTTGCAGTAATAGGTTTTATTATAAAGGATCATCCGTACGGGAAGAAAAATATTGACTTTTCGTTTGGCAGATTCGAGCAGGAAATCAGACTTCAGACGTATTCAGACGGCGTAAGCTATGAACAGTCAGTCCCATACCACTCAACTATTTTGGAAATATTTTATAACGCAAAAGCGCTATACGAAAAAAATGGTTTCAAATTTTCAGAAGGATTTAACGATAGACTGCGAAAAATGTTTACGGTTCAAAGCTCATATTTACGCAAGGATAACTCGGCTCCCGTTATAGGCGATATTATTAGCAGCAGAATTTTAAGCTATAACAACAGAGCTGGAAAAATAGATTACTCGTACACATTGCCAATTGGCGCGTATCTTTTTAATGATGAAAAATTAAAATATTATAATTCTTCAGAAACCGCAGACCTTATATATCTATACGGCGTTGACGCATTGGGAAAGTATAAGAATATAAAAATAGAAAGCCCCGATTTCCGTTCTATTGGATTTAGCAAGGGCGGACATTTTATTTTCAGAAATTTTAATCTTCACTTCTTTATTGAAGCTGGAGAAATTGGCAAAGAAGGACGCGGCGCCCCAGGGCATGACGATACTTTTTCTTATGACTTATTTTACAAAAACAAAAATATAATTGTCGATTCGGGAACATATTCTTATTTTAATGATACTCTGTTGCGGAACAGGCTTCGTTCAATAAAACATCATAACTCGGTTTATGTAGATAATGAATATCTAACAGAGTATAAGGGAGTCTTTGAAATAAAAGAAGACCTTACAAAGCCGGAAATACTTGAATGGAATACAAATAAAGACGAAGATATTCTGGCGGTTCAGCATCATGCGTATTTACGTCTGGTAGACCCGGTAGTATGCAAAAGGACTTTTAATTTTCGTAAACAGAAAAACATAATAACAATTAAAGACGAGTTTGTCGGCGGAGCAAATCATCAGGCGACGGCCAGTATACATTTTCATCCTGATGTAGAAGTAACGAAAACGGCAGAACTTGAATATTTAGCCATTTGCGAAGACGCGCAGATACTAATAAAGTTCAGCGCTTCTACGGAAAATATATTCGCAATAATACAGGATACAGAATATTCCGCGGCTTACGGGCATCTGACAAGCTCTAAGAAATTAATGGTTTCTATAAGCGCAGTCTTCCCTGCTTTTATTAATACGGAGATTATTTTAATATGAAAATCTTAGTAATTGGGCATACGGTCGAAGATTATATCCATTATCCGGATAGATTAGAAAACAAACCTGGCGGAATATTTTATTCCACGTCAGGCTTTAGATTTATAAAAGAAGACGACGATGAAATTTTGCTTTGCACTTCTGTAACAGAAAGCAAGAAAGGCCTGTTCTCTTTTGTTTATGATTCCATAAATAATAAGTATTTTGACGATGTGGACGCAATTCCTACAATTCATCTTAACATAATTGAGGGAAAGGAACGGCACGAAAAATATGAGAACATAACCGATAGGATAAATTTAAAATACGACCCGGCAGACGAACCGGACGGCATATTTATAAATATGATAACCGGTTTTGATATAACAATAGAAGATATAAAGAAGCTAAGAAAAACCTTTTCCGTCCCTATTTATATAGACCTCCACTCGCTTTGCCGCGGAATTGAAGAAGGCTATAAACGGAATTTCAGGCAGATACCAGATTTTAAGACATGGGCGGAAAGCGTCGATATAATTCAATGCAACGAAAATGAAGTTTTTACAATTAGCGATAAAACAAGCGAACAGGAAATAGCAAAAGAAGTTTTAAGTTACGGGCCTAAATATTTAGTAGTAACAAAAGGAGCGAGCGGCGCAAGGTTGTATTCGTTAGCTAATAATGAGCTAGCTTCATATTTTATCCCTTCGCTAAAAGTAAACGCAATTAATAAAGTTGGATGCGGAGACGTATTCGGCGCGACTTTCTTTTATTCGTATTTGAAAGAACGCGATGTAATTAAAGCGCTGCGGTTGGGCAATGCAGCCGCAGGCGTATTATCAACTTATAAAGAAATAACTAAAATAAAAGATTTAAAAAATGATGTTCTCTCACGATATAATTAAGAAAAGAGTTTTTGTCGCAGGCGCAACAGGAATGCTGGGGCAGCGGGTAATTCAGCATTTTCTGAACGATGCTAATTTTGAAGTTTTTGCCTGCGCGGTTGAAGATAAATATTATGACGATTCTGTTAATTACAAAAGCGTTGATATAACAAAACGGGAAAGCGTTAAAAATACCGTATATGATTTTTATCCGGATTTTATTGTTAACACAGCAGCCTTTACAAATGTAGACAAAAGCGAAACAGAAAGAGAACTTGCATGGAAGATTAACGTAAAAGGGGTTGAATACTTAGCCGAAGCTGCGCGCGTAATTGACGCGCATATGGTTCATATTTCTACCGATTATGTTTTTGACGGCCTTGCAGGCCCTTATGACGAGCGCGCGACTCCAAACCCGCTTGGTTATTATGCCCGCACAAAACTTGCAAGCGAAAACGCCTTGCGTATCAGCGGCGCAAGTTATACTGTGCTGCGCACCAATGTTTTATTTGGCGCCGCCAAATACGGCAGACCCGATTTTGTTAAATGGGTTGTGAATTCCTTAAGGGAAAATAAAACTATAAGAATTGTAGCCGATCAGATTGGAAATCCGACTTATCTTGACGATCTTGTTCAGGGAATTGCAAAAACAATTCGCTATAAAAAGAACGGCATTTTTAATATTGGCGGAAGAGATATAATTTCTCGCTATGACTTTACTCTTTTAATTGCCGATTTTTTTAATTTGGATAAATCGCTAATTCAAAAAATCTTAACAGCCGATCTAAATCAACCGGCAAAACGTCCTCTTAAATCGGGGTTGATTACTCTTAAAGCAGAAACTGAATTAGACTATAAACCGCATACATTGTTAGAAGCGTTAAAACTAATGAAAGAGGAGCTCAATTTATGAAGAAGATAAGCTTTTTTTTTGCTCTGCTAATTCTGCTCGGTAACTTCACGATAGCCCAAAAGAATTTTCCAGACTGGGCTAAGGGAATAATATGGTATCAGATATTTCCTGAACGATTTGCTAACGGCGACATAAATAACGATCCTGCTGCTGATAAAGCGTTTGCAAACTATCCTGCGCCAAAGGGATGGAAAACAACGCCATGGACGTCAAACTGGTTTGCTACGTCTGACTGGGAGGCTAATCGTTTTAGTGGGAAGAATGATTATACGTCAAGGAGATATGGCGGAGACATTCAGGGGATAATAAACAATCTCGATTATATTAAGTCGCTTGGCGTTGGCGCAATATATATCAATCCGGTTTTTGAAGCGGAATCGATGCATAAATATGACGGTTCCACATATCACCATATAGATATTAATTTTGGCTCTGATCCGGAAGGAGATAAAAAACTTATCGCTTCTGAAACTCCCGACGATCCTGCTACCTGGGTATGGACGTCGGCCGATAAATTATTTCTGAAATTAATACGCGAAACTCATAACAGAGGGATGCGTATAATAATTGACGGCGTGTTTAACCATACAGGAACGCTGTTTTGGGCTTTTCAGGATATTATAAAAAATCAGCAGAAGTCGAAGTATAAGGATTGGTACAAAATAAAGAGTTTTAACGATTCGGTTTCAGGAAGTAGATTTGACTATAAAGGATGGTGGAATTATAAATCGCTTCCAGAGTTTAACCGCACAAAAGAAAATCTGAACGACGGCCCGAAGAACTATATAATTAACGCATGCAAGCGATGGCTAAATCCAAATGGCAATGGCGACCTGACGGCTGGAATTGACGGATGGAGGCTTGACGTAGCGCGCGAAGTTCCGATGGGTTTTTGGAGAGATTGGAGCAAAGCCGTTAAAGAGACAAACCCGCATGCAATTATAATTGGCGAGCTGTGGGAGCTTTCAGGAGATTTTGTAGGTAAAGACGGCCCGTTTGACGCGCTTATGAATTATAACTTTGCTTTTGCCGTAAACAATTTTATTATAGCCGATAAACAAAAAATTAAAACGTCGGAATTTATAAAACTTCTTGAGGCCATTGATACGACTTATCCGGCTGAAAATTTAAATATTCTACAGAACTTACTTGATTCGCACGACACAGAAAGGCTGATATCGCTAATCAAAAATCCGGATAGAAAGTTTGATAGCGACGCCGACGAGCGCAATCCTCTTTATAATCCGGCTAAACCGGATGAAAAGGATATTAACAAGCTGAAGCTGGTTGTAGCATTTCAAATGGCTTACCGGGGAGCTCCAATGATATATTATGGCGATGAAGTGGGCATGTGGGGCGCGGACGATCCGCATGACCGCAAACCGATGGTGTGGGATTATCTTAAATATGACGACGAAGTTATCGATTCGACTTCCGGTTTTAAAACCGGGTTAGGCGTGTACAAAGTTGAACAGAACAAAACAGTTCTTTCGTTTTATAAGAAAATTATTTCAGTAAGAAATAATAACGCTGTTCTTAAAACCGGCAATCTTAAATTTATTTATTCAAGCGACGCAGATAAGACCTTTGCTTTTAGCAGAGAACTTAACGGTGAAAAAATTATAGCAGTTTTTAACGTTGACGCAAAACCTCACAAAGTAGACCTTAACGTCAAAGTAAAATCATTATATAATCTTATGGATGACGGGAATATAAAAGTAAAAAATAATAAACCTCAGCTTAAATTAGAACCAGAATCATTTTTAATACTAAAGCAGAAGTGAAAAAGCAACAGGAGAATAAAGTTTTAATGAAAAAAAATATAGCAGTTTTATGCATTATCATCTGTATAATTACAGTAGTATCGGCTATTGCGCAAAAAAAAGAATATACAGTAGACATAATACAACGGAACCGGGATTTTTATGGCAAAACGCTGGTAAATGTTCAATGGTATGCAGCGGGGGAAAAATATTCATACTTGAAAATTGATACGGCTACTTCACGTCCCGCTATTTTTACGCACGATGTGAAAACAGGAGAGGACAAAATATTAGTTAGCGGCAACGATCTGAAATTAAATGAAGACGCCGAACCGTTTCTAATTCAAAACTATAGCTGGTCGCCTGATGAGAAATACATTTTATTTACGGGCGTTTTATCGGCGCGTACGCTTAAAACCGGCGGAGCGTTTTATATCTACAACATAAGCGACAAGAAATTTTTTCTATTGGCAAATTCTGAGCAGGAACAAATGAACGCGCAGTTTTCGCCAGACGGAGGAAAGCTTGGATTTGTAAGAAATAACAATTTGTTTGTGGCAGATATAAAAACAGGCAAAGAAACACAGCTTACTTTTGACGGCAGCGAGACTGTTATAAACGGGCATTTTGACTGGGTGTATGAAGAAGAGTTTAGTATTATAAACGGATATGAATGGGCTCCCGATAGCAAGTCAATCGCTTTCTGGCGTTTAGACCAGAGCGCTGTTCCCGAAATACAAATAGCTAAATGGGATTCATTGCATTTTGATTTTCTGAAATATCATTATCCTAAAGCCGGAGATAATAACTCGACTGTTAAAATAGGGATTGTAAATATTGCCGACGCTAAGACCGTTTGGGCTGATCTTGGAGAAGATACTGACATTTATATTCCTCGTATAAAGTTCACAAATGAACCGGGCGTTCTATCTGTACAGAGATTAAACCGTCTGCAAAACAAATTAGACCTTTTGTTTGTCAATACGGCAAACGGAAATTCAAATGAAATTTTATCGGACTCTGATCCCTGCTGGTTAGAAATAAACAATTCTTTAACGTTCCTTAAAAAGAGCAAAAAGTTTATATGGGAGTCTCCGCGCGACGGATATAACCATTTCTATTTGTATGATTATAAAGGGAACGTAGTAAGCCAAATAACAAAGGGGCAATGGGAAGTTGATAAATTACTTGGCGTAGACGAAGAAAAGGAAACTTTATATTATACTTCTTCGGAAAGAGGATCTATATACAGAGATATTTATTCAGTAAAATTTAACGGGCAGGAAAAGAAGCGGCTTTCTGAAAAAGCAGGCTCGCACGATATTACTTTTTCTAACGACGCAAAATACTATATTGATAAATACTCAAACGCTAACGCGCTCCCTGCAATAACAATTTATAATACCGAAGGCGAAAAGATAACAGAAATTGCAAAATCGGATATGTCGGTGTTTAAAGAATATGGTTTTAGTCCAATGGAATTTTTACAATTCACATCTTCGGACGGAACTGAAATAAATGCGGCAATGATAAAACCGGCCGGCTTTAATCCCGCTAAAAAATATCCGGTATTAATTTATAATTACAGCGGACCAGGTTCGCAGTGCGTGTTAGACCAGTGGAACCGTGAAATGTGGCATCAGCTTCTTGCGCAAAAAGGATACATAATTTTTATGCTTGATAACCGGGGAACAGGCGCGCGCGGAAAGGAATTTAGAAATCTGGTATACCGTAATTTAGGGCGTTGGGAATCAAACGATATGATAGAAGGCGCGAAGTATTTGGGTTCGTTAGATTATGTTGACGCGCGCAGAATTGGAATTTGGGGATGGAGCTACGGCGGCTATATGTCCGCTTTAACTGTAATGAAGGGAGCTGAGTTTTTCAAAGCCGCTATAGCGGTTGCCCCTGTAACAGATTGGCATTTTTACGATAATATATATACGGAAAGGTATATGTCTCTCCCTTCTCTTAATGAAAACGGCTATAATACTTCTGCCGTAATGAGTTATGCGGATAAGCTGAAAGGCAAGTTTTTGCTTATACATGGCACTGGAGACGATAATGTTCATTTCCAAAATACTGTAACTCTTGTTAATGCACTGATTGCAAACAATAAACAGTTTGAAACAATGTATTATCCTGAAAGAGAACATAGCATACGCGGCGGAAATACGCGTCTGCATTTATATACGTTAATGACAAATTTCATTCTAAAAAACCTGTAATTTACAGGTTTTTTATGCGCGTTGATTTTTAAATTCAAAATTTTGCAAAAATGTTCGATAATACTATATACGAATTTCGTAAACGATGAAATCAAATGAGCAATACTATTAATCTTGAAAAAGTAAAAGATATACTTAGAGGGAAGGCAGAGACATTTACCGACCAGGTAACCGCTTTATACAGAGCTTTGGACTGGAAATGGAATATTAATGGAGAGATACGAACGCCTAATGAAGAAGATGTTTTGATGAAATTATTTGAATTGGTTGACGCGCTGCAATTAAACGAAAAGGGGTACTGGGTTGGGATATACGGGTTAAAACTACAATACAAACCTGTTGGAGACGAAGTTGAAGTCTCGATGACCTTTACTAAGGAATTAAAGGACGAAGGCAAATATAAGTTGTAGGGCTGTAGTTTTTTTTCTGCCATTCTGAAAAGCCGCAATAAAATAATCTGTATAGAATAAAACATATAAGGAATCGCTATGATCATTATCGAAAGAATGAAATTTGCGAGTAAGCTATGGATGTTAATAGCTTTCTTTGCAGTTGGTTTGATCGTTTTTAGTTACTATGCGCATCAGACAATCCAATATCTAAAAGTCAACGGACCAATTTATGACGAAATCGTGCAGGGGAAAGACCTGATAGCCGATATTCTCCCGCCTCCAAACTATCTGGTTGAGTCTTATTTAGTTACTTTGCAAATGCTTGATGAAACGGATAACTCTAAGTTACAGGAATTAGTTAAAAAATCTGAATCTCTCCGAAAAGACTACGATACCAGGCATGAATACTGGACAAACGCGCTTGCGGAGGGGGATATAAAAGACCTGATGGTCAGGCAATCTCACGAAGCAGCTGAACGCTTTCTTGATATTAGAGATAAGCAGGTGATTCCAGCGGTTCTGAGCGGTAAAAGAGAAGAAGCAAAAAAAATTGCCAACGGTATTCTTAAAGAAGCCTACGAACAGCACCGCGCTAAAGTGGATGCGATAGTTGAAAAAACAAATGTTAAAAACGCCGAAGTTGAAAAACAGGCTGCGGCAAGTATTTCTGCAAGAACAGCATCGCTGTTTTTTATGGGGATAGGAATATTATTATTAAGTATACTAGCGGCTTATTTCTTTATAATCAAAAGGTTGGTTGGTAAAATCAAAAATCTTGTCGATTCGGCTGAAAGTATAAGCCAGGGCGATATTAAAAAAGCGGAACAGTTTTTAGACGACGGTAATATTACAGACATTGAAACAAAAGATGAAATAACCGTTCTCACAAGGTCATTCTCTTCGATGGTCGATAATATTAAAGAACAGGCTGTCGCAGTCGATATGATTGCTCAGGGAAATCTTGATATAGCAATTGAAGCAAAATCTGAAGAAGATATTCTTGCAAAGGGCATCATACAGGTTGCGTCAACATTGCGCGGCCTTATAGATGAAACCGGAGAACTTGTAAATGCAGCTAATAACGGCAATCTTTCGGTAAGAGGCAATACTGATAAATTTAAGGGGGGATATAAGGAAATTGTTACCGGCATTAACAGCACTTTGGATTCATTAATCGGGCCATTGAACATGGCCGCAGAATATATAGACAGAATAAGCAAAGGGGATATTCCTGATAAAATAACCGAAGAATATAAAGGCGATTTTAATAATATAAAAAATAACCTTAATATCTACATTGATAACCTTACTCTTATGCTGGCAAAGATGGAAGAGTTTTATATTAAGCAGAAATCAGGGGATATAGAATTTTTTATAGACGAGAAGCAATTCCAGGGCGCATACCGCCAAATGATAAAAGGAGTGAACGAAGGGGTTAAGCTGTATGTTGATATAGTTCTTAAAGTTCTGAATACCGTTTCGTCATACGGCGAAGGCAATTTCAAGGCGGTATTAGAGCAGTTACCCGGAAAGCAAATTATAGCCAACAAAATAACAGATCAAATCAGGACTAATTTGCAGGAGCTGATTGCGGAAGTTGAGCAATTAACAAAAGAAGCCGTAAACGGAAACCTTTCGGCAAGAGCCGGATCAGATAAATTTAAAGGCGGCTGGGTAACTTTGATCGACGGAGTTAACGATACTCTAAACGCGCTTATCAACCCGCTTAATATGGCCGCTATGTATGTGGATAAAATAAGCAAAGGTAACATTCCTCCTAAAATAACCGAGGAATATCACGGCGATTTTAACCTGCTAAAAAATAACCTTAACACATGTATTGATTCTATAAATAATTTAATTTCGGACGTTAACCTGTTATCTGAATCCGCTGTAAACGGAAAACTATCAACAAGAGTCGACGTTACAAAACACTCCGGTGATTTTAGAAGGATTGTTCTGGGAGTTAATAATACGATGGACGCAATTATAGATCCGCTTACTGTAGCGGCCGATTGTATTAAAAAAATCTCTAAAGGCGAAATACCGGATAAAATTACCGAGGATTACAAGGGCGATTTTAACGAAATTAAAAACAGTATAAATTATATAACTGAAATAATAAACACATTCGTTGAAGAAATAGGCATAGTTCTTACCGGAGTTAAAGAAGGGAATCTGGGCGAAAGAGCTAACGATAAAAAAGTTGAAGGCGTGTGGAAAGAAATATTGCATGGGAATAACAATATTATTGACGCATTTGTAAAACCGCTGGCTCTTACTTCAGAGTATATTAAAAAAATATCCAACGGCGAAATGCCGGAAAAAATAACCGAACAGTATAATGGCGATTTCAATATAATTATTTCAAACTTAAACAAATGTATTGACGCAGTGAACCTGCTGATTAGCGATACTAATAAACTTTCTCAGGCGGCGCTTGACGGCAATCTTTCAACGCGGGCGGACGAAACGGAACATAACGGCGACTTTAGAAAAATAATACGCGGAATAAACGAAACGCTTAACGCAGTTGTAGAGCCTGTTACAGAAGGCGTTTTGGCAATGGAAAAAATGGCGGACGGCGATTTAACTGTAAGAATTACGACTGAATATAAAGGCGAACATCAGTTAATTAAAAACAGCATAAACAAAGTCTGCGAAGCTCTTAGCGTTGCATTATCCGACGTAAAGGAGGCGGTTATTTCTACTTCCAGCGCCGGAGAACAAATAAACGCAAGCGCGGAAAGAATAGCTTCCGGTTCAATTTCTCAAAGCGAGCAAGCTTCGGAAATTGCCAGTTCGGTTGAAGAAATGGCTAAGACGATTCTTGAAAACGCAAACAATGCAAATAATGCAACTGAAGCCGCAAAGCTTGCAGGCGGCAAGGCTAAAGAAGGAGGCCGTATAGTTGAAGAAACAATCGGCGGAATGTCGCAGATTGCAGATGTAGTTAAAAAATCCGCAACGCTGATAAACGAGCTTGGTAAACGAAGCGACCAGATTGGCGAAATTGTTCAGGTTATTAACGATATTGCCGATCAGACAAATATGCTTGCACTGAATGCGGCAATTGAAGCTGCAAGAGCAGGAGAACAAGGACGCGGATTTGCCGTAGTTGCCGATGAAGTTAAAAAACTGGCCGATAGAACTACTAAGGCTACAAAAGAAATTTCTGTTATGATAACTCAAATTCAGGATAGCGCCACAAGCGCGGTAAATTCTATGGAAGAAGGAACCACAAATGTAGAAAAAGGAATGGAGCTGGTTAATAAAGCTGGCGCCTCCCTGAGGGAGATTATATCGGCTTCCGAACAGGTTGTAGGAATCGCTTCGCTTGTGGCTAACGCAAGCCAGGGGCAGTCTGTAGCTTCTGAACAGATAAGCAAGAGTATTGAAACTATAGCGTCCGTATCGCAGGAAAGCGCGGACGGCGCAAATCAGGTTGCGCAGGCGGCTGAAGATTTAGGACGTCTCACGATAAATTTAGAAGAACTTACTAACCGTTTTAAGATAGACGAAAACGGCGAGGGTTTTAGAAAAGCCATAGATATTCAAAGAAATTAATTCTTGGACCGAGAGCTCTCTAAAATATGTTCCCTTGTAAAGGGCGGATTTTTAATCCGCCCTTTTTTATTTCTTATCCCAAAAACCATATTTTTTTATATGTTCATAAGCCGCATAACCAACGGCCGCTCCCTGAGCTATACCTAAAATATACATATAAGGCGCCGCTTTTTGCTGTTCAAGATATTGAAGATGAAGAGGCGTTAGAAAATCCGAAGGCATAGCTGAGTTTTTTCCCATAAAGGAAATAATATCGGCAGAGGAGCTGAAATCGGCAGTATACCGTAAGCTGTTAATCGGATTGTAGAGGGAAAAATCGCGCCTGATTGAACGGTTAAGGTTTTGATTAGAGTCGCTTATCATCGGTGGAATTTTTAGCGAGTCGTTTTTAAAACTTTTTTCCTGCTGACCAAACAAAACCAAAGGAAAAAGAATAAGTGCGAATAATGGTAATATTGTTTTCATAGCGCCCAATTAATTTTTACAAAAAAAATATAACTACAAAGAGTATTTATTTCAATTAAATAATTAATCTGCAAAGCTAAAACTGAAAAATGAACAGCGGCGCAAAGGCGTGTTATGCGGTCGTGCTATTAGGCGGCTTATATGTAATTAGATTTAGCTCTTACGTTTTAACAGATCATTAATATTGCAACAATTGACATTATGCAAAAAACGCTTTACATTTTATCTGTAATTAAAAATCATGTTCATAAAAAATAGGACAAATAAATAGTTTGACAACAGCATGATAAATTAATTATTCTCTTAGGATTTATTTAAGGATTCTATTTTAAGTGGGAGATTGGTTGTGGGAAAAAGTGAGGGAAAGCTTTTCAGTTGAGTAATATTAATAAGGCCAAAATGAAAAAGCTCTTTTTTATTAATCAATATTGCAAATTTACTTTGATGGCTCTAATAATCTTTCTGTTTTTGAGCGGTCAAAAACTTTTTGCGCAAAACGAAGACTTTACTGTTTCTTGGTCCAGTCCCATGATAAATGCTTGGGCGTCAAACTATACTCCAAAACTAAACGAACCTGTAACATTTACTGTTGAGTTCGAAGCTTCGAAGGATTTTGCGCCAGTGGAACCCATAGTATTGGGCATTCAGCCGGGAATGGAATTAATAAGCGGCACAAATGTATATACAGCTAAATTAAAGAAGGGAGAAAAGATATCTTTCCAGGCAGTTATAAAATTTACTGAAAGAAAAGTATTTAACATAAATGTAAATATTCATAAATCTATTAATAAATCTTTTTCAATATATGTCGATGGAGCCTTTAGAGAGAATTATGATATGGATCACTACAGATATTTTATAAATGATCGTAAAATTAAATTAGCATCCATGAGAAAAGATTCTCTAAAAAATGAAAAATTAGACTTTGTATCAATTGGATATAATAAACCATTTGACGAATTAAAAAATTGGGACCCTATGTCTTCAGGTCGGCAAAAAAAAGGCAGACTCGAGTTTAATAGACCTTCAAGTTTAAGATTCGTTACCAAATATGACTCGCTAAATATTGAAGCTGCAAAAAAGTATAATAAGGAAGTCCTTTATAATGATCTTAATAAGGAATTCCATGATATTCAGAAGGAGTCTCGGGAGATTGCAAAATCAGTATATGAAAAACGCCAGGTGCTAAAGAAGCAAGAGCCAAAGAAACAAAATCTGGAAAAAGGCGGCATTAAGTCTAAAACGGCTCCTGGCGATACTGGAGTTCAAATAGAAAAAAATAGCGATGATAATTAGTATGTAAAAACAAATTATCAATAAAGAAAAACTAAACAGTTTTGACATAAAGATTACTTCACTTGATTAAATTTCCAAAATTATTCCTTTCTATTTACTGCTTTTCTTTCTGAATCATTATCATACTCCCTCATGTGTTAGGCTTTTCAGCTCTATTCAGCGGTGTATACGCAAAATCGTCCAGATGTTAGCGCCCTAAGTTAAACGCCTTATAAATAAAGCCAGCGGCAAAAAACAGATTGAATTTGAGCATATAAAAGGGTAAATTTAAAGTCAAGAAAATACGGCTTCGATGTCGGCGCCAGTCTATGCCCCCGTAGCTCAGTATGGATAGAGCAGTAGTTTCCTAAACTATTTGTCGGAGGTTCGAATCCTCTCGGGGGTACGGAAAGATTAAGTTTAATTATTTTGTTCTCGTTATTAAGAAACCCCGGACATTCTCTCCCCTCCGGGGTTTCTTATATTTAACCCCCAAATGCAAAAAAATGTCGAAAATGCGTCATCTCCTTTCGATTCTGCTTAGGCTGACTTTTCTTGTTATTACCAGTTGCTAATTACGCTGAATTCAGCGGAAATGTGAATATCCTCTCATAACAATTCAATTAGTCATAAACGCCGCTTTATCCTGCCCAAATTAGTCTCCGCTTTCGCTATTCCCTAAATCCAACTTTCGTTTTATCGTACTTATCCCGATTAACATATTCAATTCAATCCCAATTTATCAGAATATTACCATATAGGCTCTATGCAAATATCCCGAAATAAAAATTTTTTACAGGGGTTTAGTGGCTATATATGGCCACAAATCTAATATGGAACAGGAAAAATGCTGTATTTGCGGCTATTTGGGCATGCAAGGGTTTGGTATGGATTTAGCTAATATAACATATTAAAGTTTTAAATGAATTTTAAAGAAGCGCAAAGATGGAAAATATAAAACCAGAAAGCATAGAGGTTCGCTAATGTTAGCTCTGAACTGCGAAATAGACTATCGTTCTATTCATAATACACTAAATGAAGAATAATTACAGATGAAAAATTTATTCCAGCAGGCGTATGACTTATATTCAAACGGGAATCTGTCTGAAGCAAAGGAACAATTAGAAATTCTCTTAAAAGAAGAAGAGAAAAATATTATTGCTATATACCTTCATGGAATTATAGATTTTCGGTTAGAGAATTTCGAGTCGGCAAAAGAATATTTTTCTAAAAGCGCGGAATTAAACCCCGGACATGCCGAGTCGCTGTATAATTTAGCTTTGTGTTATGCTAATTCAGGCGACGACGATAAGGCAATTGAGTGTTACATAAAAGCGTTAGAACGCAATCCAAAACATTCAAATTCGTTAAATAATCTTGGGGCTTTATATTATGATAAAAAAAATTATGACGAAGCTGAAAAGCTTTATTTGCAGGCGCTCTCTTTTGAGCCGAATAATACAAATGCGATATCAAACCTTGGGAATGTAAAACTTTCTAAGAATAAACCAGAAGAAGCGATAGAGTATTATAAAAAAGCGATAAATACAAAATCAGCGGCAGGCGTAGATTTTAATTATGCTAACGCATATAATAATATCGGTTTTGTAAAAATGGAATATGGGGTTTTGGAGGAATGTTACGAATATTTCGACAGAGCGTCAGAAATTGATCCCGAGTATGCGGAGCCTCATTTTAATAAGGCAAGAGCTTATCTGCTTTCGGGCAGGCTTGTAGACGGATGGCGCGAGTATGAATGGCGACTAAAAAGAGAAGAATATGAGAAAAGAACCTTCTCAAAACCAATGCTTACGAATCAAAATATAAAAGGCAAAACAATTTTAGCCTGCTCCGAACAGGGGCTTGGCGATACAATAAATTTTATGCGGTATCTGCCTATGTTAAAAGATGCAGGATGCCGGGTAATTTTTGAGTGCCATAAAAAAGTGATGCATTTGGTAAAAGATTATTACGGTTTTGATGAAATTATAGAACAGAAATTAAGCGAAGAACCAGCGGTTGATTATGATTATCACATCCCGCTAATGAGTCTTCCAAATTATTTTAAGACTGATATAAACCATATACCCGGCGGAACGCCCTATATCTTTGCCGATGAAGAATTGGTAGAGTACTGGAAAAATATAATACAAAAGGACGATAGCTTCAAAGTTGGCATAGTCTGGGCCGGCAATCCAAGTCACATAAGGGACGACGATCGTTCATGCAGGATATCCGATTTTCTTCCATTGTTTTCGATTGAGGGAGCGAAAATATACATATTGCAAAAAGGAGCGGCTACTGAGCAGACTAATGATATTGTTAATCCTTATGTAGATCTTAATCAGTTTGGGTTTGACGAGAAACTCCCCTTTTCCGATTCTGCGGCGATAATTGAAAATCTTGATCTTGTGGTTACTGTCGATACTTCAATTACACACTTAGCCGGAGCAATGAATAAACCTGTATGGGCTTTGCTTTCGTATATACCTGATTGGCGCTGGATGTTAGGTAGAGAAGATACTCCCTGGTATCCGTCAATGCGGCTGATACGCCAAACAAAGAACGGAGACTGGAAACAGGTATTTCAATTTGTACGCGAAGAAATTATAAAAAAAATCAACGGCTCAAAAGCGGCTGTTAGTAGTAATACTAAAAATGATGGAGCTGCCGTTACTGACGAACAGCAACGCATAAGAGATACGTTTTATCTTGGTCTGCCAACCGGCGAAAATTTTGGCTGGGGCGTTTGCGGAGCTTATTTGCGAAAAGAGCTTTCGAAGAAAGTCGATATAATAAACGTAGACGAGAATAGCGAAATATTAAAAAGCGGCAAGGCGGACGGAAGTCTTTTCCAGGCGCTTTCCGATATTAATTTTACGGCTATGGTAAATGTAAGAGGCAAGCGGAATTATAGTTATACTTTTTTTGAGAATGAATTAAATGATAATTCGATAGAGAACGCTAAGAAGTATGATCTGGTATTTGCAGGCTCTTCATGGTGCAGAGATAAAATGATAGACAAAGGGATTTATAATTCCGGTATTTTAATACAGGGCATCGATCCCGAATTATTTTATCCAATTGAAGAAGAGAAAACGGAAAACTTATTCACAATTTACTCGGGCGGGAAATTTGAACTGAGAAAAGGACAGGATATAGTTTTACGGGCTTTTGATATTCTTCAAAAAAAACATGACGACGTAATTTTAATTAATACATGGTACAACATATGGCCTGCTACAATGCAGCCAATGACGATATCTCCATTTATAAAATTTGAATTGAAAGGAAATAACTGGATTAATCAGATGAGGCATATTTGCGCAATTAATGATATTGCAGGCGAAAGAATATTTACTCTGCCGCTTAGTCCTAATAACAAAATGAGAGAACTGTATAAAAAAACAGATATTGGATTGTTTCCTAACAGATGCGAAGGAGGAACAAACCTTGTGCTGATGGAATATATGGCCAGCGGAAAACCAGTTATAGCTTCGTACAATACAGGGCACGAAGACGTTTTGACCGAGGATAATTCTTATCCGCTTACTACTATGAAGGATTTTCAGGTTTATGATAACGAAGATGTTCTGATGTACGATTGGAAAGAACCAGACCTTGACGAAGTAGTAGCACAGCTTGAATTTGCTTACAATAACCGGGACGCTATTAAAGCAAAAGGGAAAATTGCAGGCGAAGAAATGAAACAGTTTACGTGGGACAAAAGCGCAGAATCGTTATTGCAGCAGGTAAAACTATGACGGCGGTAATATGCTTAGCTTAAGCATGATTGTAAAAAACGAAGGGAAATATCTTAGAGATTGCCTTGCTTCAGTCGAAGGAACAGCGGATGAAATTGTTGTAATTGATACCGGCTCGACAGATGATACTCTTGATATTGCGCGCGAATATAACGCTAAAATATTTCAGTTTGACTGGATTGACGATTTTTCTGCCGCTAGGAATTATGCTCTTTCTAAAACTACAGGCGACTGGGTTTTGTATTTAGACGCAGATGAAAGACTTTCAGCCGGTTCTAAAGAAGAAATCAATAAAATAAAACTTCGCAAAGGGAAAGAAGGCGTCCGCTGTATAGTCAATAGTATAGACGAGCAGAAAGGACAGCCGCAAATAATGAGGTACGTTCGTTTGTTTGCAAAGTCGCAGGAGATTGGCTTTTCAGGCTGCGTGCATGAACAAATAGAGGAATCGTTATTAAAAAACGATTATAAAATATTTAATTCGGAAATTGAAATTATCCACATTGGGTACAACATTCCGGACGCTGAAATAAAAGAGAAAGCAAAGAGAAACCTGAATCTTTTGCTTAATGAATATAGCAAAAAACATTCTTCATATTATGCGTTTCAGTTAGCTAACGCTTACGCGATATTGGACGAAAAAGAAAATGCATGCAGGCATTATAAATTATCGGCTGAAGATAAAAGCTTAGCTAAAGAATACAGAACGTATTCTTACATGAACATAGCCGATTATGAGCTGTACAAAGGAAACCTTGAGGAAGCTGAAAAGAGTTTACTGGAAGGACTTAGAATTGACGCAAATGATATCATGCTTAACTTAATAGCGTCGCAGTATTATTTGCGGCTAAATAAGTTGAACGAAGCTCTCCGCAGCTGTAAGAAGGCTTATGAACAGAATTATAAACTTATGAACAAAAAAGAATATTCAAATGTTTTTAACGTAAGCGTTAATCCTGTTAAGATAATATATAATGGATTATATCTTTCTTATTTAAAACAGAATAAAGAAGGGTTTAGTTATTTTTATAATGAATTGAAAAAAAACGGAACCGGAGTTTCGGAAAAACAAAACTCGCAGGAACTTGGACTGATTAACAATCTTCTAAATAACGAAAACGCTTACCCTGACGAAATTCTCAAGTATGCCGATTCGGTAACTGCAAATAACCTCGCTTTCATCTTAACGCTTTTGAAGAGCTTTAAGAATAAAGCGATAGCGCTGCAAATTCTGGAAAAAATTAAAAAGAACTTTGGCGGAGATACAAAATTCCTAAGCTCATACGGACTTGCTCTTTATGACAACGGGAAATATGAATTGGCCGAAGAGGCTTTAACAAAAGGGATAAACGCAAAAGAAAAAGATCCAGCGGCATATTTCTATCTGATTTCGCTATATGTAGATAGACAAAAATATGAGTTAATAAAAAATATTATTACGCTGGCTGAAACTGAATTTAGGAATATACCCGAAGTATTCGGGAGAATAAATCTTATCAAAGGAACGCTTGCCCCGCTTTTTGAATAAAAAAGTTGAAGGCGATTACACAAAAGGAAAAGAATGCTGCAAAATAATAGGATAAATATTTGGTTATCGTATGTCTCTTATCCGGTTACAACGGCCGTCTATTTTGAACGGGCTTTACGTAAAGTTCATAACGTTACTACGATAGGATCAACTTTGCCAGACAGGCTTATAAAAAGCTGGCAGTTAGAAAATATGAAACTCCCAATAAAAATTCAGGATATAGATACAGATTTAGAGCCGGATTTAAAACAGATTGCAGGCGCCGTATCTAAAAATATTTATCCTGATTTGTTTTTGTGGGTCGAATCCGTATACGGCTTCTTTCCTAAAAATATAAACGCTTTGGGAATACCGACGGCTTGTTATTTAATTGATTCGCATTTGAACCTTGAATGGCATCTTAAGTGGGCCGCTAATTTTGATTATGTATTTATTGCACAGAAAGAGTATATCGCAAATTTCAAATCAGCCGGGATAAAAAACGTTTACTGGCTTCCGTTAGGCTGCGATCCGGAAATACATAAAGGGAATACAAATAAAAAACTATACGAAGTCGGTTTTGTAGGTTCGTTAAACAGCATACAGACGCGCAGGGTTGAACTATTAAAGAAAGTTGACGCTACATACAAGCTTGCTTATAAACGATGCTTCTGGACGGATATGTCAGAGTTTTTTGCTAACTCCAAAATTGTGTTTAATAACGCAATAAAAAATGATTTGAACATGAGAGTGTTTGAAGTTATGAGCTCGGGTTCATTCCTCCTTACAGATATGACGTACAATAACGGACAAGCGGAAATGTTTAAAGAAGGGGAAGACCTTGGAATATACACTGACGAAAATATTTTAGAAAGAATAGGACATTATCTTAACTATAGCGATAAACGGGAAAAAATAGCAAAACGCGGTCAGGCCATAGCGCATAAAGCGCATACTTACGGCCACAGAATGGACGAAATAATAAACATATGCATTAATCATGCAGAAGAAACTCCTTCGCCAGAAGAATGGCGGGAACGATCGCTTGGAGGAGAAAAAACACGCATACAAGTAAGCAAGGAGCTGGGCGATATGAAAACTGAAAATGAGAATAAACATTCAAGAAGTTTTGTTATACCTGTTTTAGATATGTCGCCAGCCAGCCCATATAACATAATAAAACTGCTTGACGATCTGGAAGGCGTTGCCGGCGACGTAATAGTAATATTTAATTCTCTGGAAATGGCGCAACAGTTAATTAGCCATCCTCGTATAGACTATTATGCAGTGATGAGCGATAACGTTGGAGTATCGCGCGCCTGGAATATAGGACTGAACATTTCGCAAACTGAAGTAACGTTCATTCTGAATTCCGATTTGCATATCGAAAGAGAAACTATAGAAGTTTTAGAAAAGAATTTACTTGAATTGCCCGATGCGGCTATTGTTGGACCGCAAGGATCGTTTTTCGATTTCAATGCGATGAAAGATATTCTTTATTTTGATAAGGGAACTTTTGATAAGCCTATGGCAGTTGACGGTGTATCTGGCTTTCTGTTTGCCGTTAAGACGGAATATTTTAATTCCGGTTCTTTGAAGTTTGACAATCAGTATACGCCATGTTATTATGAAGAGTGGGACATAGGTTTGCAATGCAGGCTTGCAGGGTTAAAAACTTATGTGGTTCCAACATCGTCATATGAGCATGAATGGAGCGGTTCAATTCGCGCGTTATCTTCAATAAAATATTTAAAAAAAGAGGAATCGCTTGAAAGCATTCTTGAACGAAACACAAAACAGTTTCAGTACAAATGGCTGTGTATTTACAGCACGTTAGAACAGAAGGAAGATATCCTGGAAAGCTTATGGACTGTTCATGCTAACGAAGTAGCGGAAAGATTTATCAAATTGGGCTCAATAGAAAAAGCGGAAGAAATATATAATCTTATTGTAAACAGGTATCCTAATTGCAAATCGGCTTTAGCAAATTTAGGAGTAATAGCCTTTTCAAACGACGAACCGGAGATTGCGTTAGAGTATCTGAATAGAGTCGCGTTAATTGATCCGGACTATGTTTTCCCGATGCAAAAATCGGAAAACCTAAAAAGAAAAAGCAAAGGCGAAATAGAGATAATCTGCTCAGAAGTATTTAACGAAAATATAGACGAACTTTTAGAAAAAACTGACAGCGCGGATAATAAAAAATATATGAGTCTTCCTACGGGAGAACACTATAAATTTTTATCCTACATAAGTAAAAAATACGAGGACGCATTATTTTTTGATATAGGCACAAATTATGGCGGTTCGGCTTTGGCTTTAGCTGCAAACACAAATAATAAGATCGTTACGTATGATATTATTCCAATGAGTAAAATAAAAGGGACAATAGAAAATATTGAGCTGCGGATTGGCAATGCGCTTGAAGACGAAAGACTGTTAAAAGCTGATGTGATTCTATTGGACACAATGCACGACGGAAATTTTGAAAACTTAGTCTATGATTTTTTAGTAAAGAATGATTACAAAGGCATTCTGCTTTTAGACGATATTAATTTAAATACGGCTATGAGAAATTTTTGGTTAAAGATAAAAGAACAGAAATATGATCTGAGTCCAATTGGGCATCTTACAGGAACTGGGCTGGTGGATTTTTCCGGCAGAGTAAAAGTAATTTAAGATCATATAAAAACGGAATATAAAAATGAAAATTGCATTTCATACAAATCAATTGGGGCTGGGCGGCACGGAAGTAGCTTTGTATGACTATGCCGATTATAATGAGAAATTATTAAATAACGAATCAATAATAATTTCCTCAAAATCGCATCCGGCAAATAACGCCGACGTAATAGGTAAATTTGCCAAGCGTTTTAAAAATATATTTTTGTACGATAATATAGCAGAGATAGATCCGCTTCTTGAAAAAGAAAAGGCCGACGTTTTTTATGCGATAAAATTAGGCGCGAACGACGGAGTAGTTTCGAAAGTATGTAAGACCGGAATACATACTGTATTTGTAGTGAACGAACCGCATGGCGACGTTTATTTTTATGTGTCGGAATGGCTGAGCAAAACGGCCAGCGGAGGGAAATATCCTTTTGTGCCGCATATTATTAGCCTTCCGCAAGTTGATATTAACTACAGAGATTTTTTGAATATACCAAACGGCGCATTAGTATTTGGGCGGTATGGAAGCTATGATACTTTTGATATAGACTTTGTAAAGAAAGCTGTTGTAGATATTTCCGGCAAATATAAAAACATATACTTCGTATTTATGAATACTAAAAAATTCATGGATGGCCGGGATAATGTAATATTTCTAAATGGAACGTCGGACATGGTAATAAAGACAGCCTTTATTAACACTTGCGACGCTATGCTGCACGCAAGAACGCGAGGGGAAACTTTTGGCATATCCGCAGGCGAGTTTTCAATTAAAAACAAACCAGTGTTAACTTATAACGCTTCTCCTGAAAGATCGCACATTGAAATTCTTGGCGACAAAGCGTTTTTGTATTCAAACTATAATGAACTGACAAATACTATTACAAACTATAAAGACGTATATGACAAAACTCGCAACTATGATTGTTTTAGCGAAAATTTCAATCCAGTTGCAGTTATGAATAAATTTGAAAAGGTATTGCTAAAATAAGCTAAAAATAAATTTTGAAAAGAATAAGTTTTTACAAAAAAAATCCTTATAATAGTCGTAAGCAAGGAAGCTTAATAAGGAGAAAATACAAGGAGGTTCGAAATGGCATTTTCAATAAACACAAATATGGCGGCTCTAAACGCCTATAACGCTTTTGTTAAGATAATGATTTTGGCAAGCAAAGCGGAATTCCGCCTTTCAACGGGGCTTAGAATTAATTCAGTATCCGACGATACGTCCGGGTTTGCTACCGGTAAAGCGTTACAGCAAAAAGTGAAACTAATGCAGGCGGCGCAAAACAACATAGGGAGCGCAAAAGATATGCTGTCAACGGCGGAATCGCAATTGACAAGCGTAAAAGATTTAATTACGGAAATTAAGACCAAAATAACAGACGCTTCAAATCCTGCGGCGGATAAAACGCGGCTTGCAAACGATATCAAAGCTCTTGGCGAAGAGATTGGCAATATTTTTAATAATACAAAGTTCAACAATACTAACTTATTAATATCCTCGGCGGACGGCGCAGGCAAAAGTTTTAACTTCCAGACGGGGGCGTCAAATACTGACGTGCTAAAGATTGATTTTGCGTCTGGATATCTGACGGGCTCAAATGCGGCTACCATTGGCTCTGCGGTCGTTACAGGAATTGATCAAAGAATTGCAGACGCGCTAAACGTATTGGGTTCGCTAACGGCGGCAAATGCTACGGCAAATTCAATAGGCAGCCTATCGTCTTCATTACAGTTATTTGAGAACTCAATTGATTCGTCGCTTTCCAGCGTAGGAAATTATCAGCAAAGATTAGAAATAAAAGATAACTTTTTAATATCGGCAATAGCTAATTCGAAAGCCTCGGTCTCAAGGTTGTTTGACGCAGACACGGCGCAAGAGCAGTTAAATTCAACAAAAGCGCAAATTAGCGGGCAAATAGCAATATCGATGCTATCGCAGCTGAATACTCAACCGAAGAATTTGTTAACGTTATTTCAGTAAAATTTAATAACGACTGATATTGTCGGCATGCATTAAACGCAATTAAATAGAAGGTATAACGAAGATATTACAAGACGTATTATCAAATTATACTAAACTATTTAGCCTGCGAGCCGATAATACAGATAGGAAATAAAAAATTAATGCTAAGCAAGGACGCTAAATTATTAATGTAAAGCAAGGATGCTAAAATGATAATATAATATACATTGAGGTACTAAGATGGCATTTAACATTAATACTAACATTGGCGCTCTAAATGCATACAATGCTTTAGCTAAATCAAATGCACAGGCTTACAAAGCAGAGCTTAGGCTTGCTACAAGTAAAAAAATAAACACAGTCGCCGACGACACTTCAGGTTTTGCAACCGGAAAAGCTCTGGAGCAAAAAGTAAAACTTATGCAGGCGGCGCAGAACACAGTCGGATCGGCTAAAGATATGCTCTCCACAGCTGAGACTCAATTAACCAGCGTAAAAGACTTAATAACCCAAATAAAAACAAAAATTGCAGACGCTTCAAATCCTGCAGCTGATAAAACAAGAATCGCAAATGATATCAAAGCTATAGGCGAAGAAATTGGAAACATATTCAACAATACGAAATTTAACGATACTAGCTTATTAGTTTCAGCGGCAAATGGAGCAGGGAATAGTTTTGATTATCAGACAGGAGCTTCAAGCACTGATGTGCTAAAAGTAGATTATGCTTCAGGGAATTTAACCGGGACGTTTTCGGCGACAATTGGCGCAATTCAAGTCCAAGGTATTAACAAATCCATAGCGGATTCATTAAATGAAATGGATTCAATAACCGCGGCAAGCGCTACCGGCGATTCAATTGGAAGTATTGCAACAACGCTATCGACGTTTGAAACATCGGTAGATAATTCGTTGTCAAGCGTAGGAAACTATCAGCAGCGGTTAGAAATAAAAGATGATTTTCTTACAACTGCGATAGCAAATTCAACGGCGTCGGTATCAAGATTGTTTGATGCAGATGTAGCGATGGAGCAGTTGAATTCGACTAAGGCTCAGATCAGCAGCCAGATAGGCACGTCAATGCTATCTCAGCTAAATACACAACCGAAGAATTTATTAACTTTATTCCAATAGAATAATAATCAGGCTATAAGTAAATAACAGCTTGAAAAAAAAGCAATTAAATTAAAAAGTAAGTCAATATTAGTTCTTTCTCTTGGTGTTGATATTTGTTTTTATCTTGTTTAAAGAAAATGCTAAACTTTTAAAAGTAGGCGTCGATAATACAAACAAGAATACAAAAAAGTTTTAAGCAAGGAAGCTTAATAAGGAAACATAAAATACAAGGAGGTTCGAAATGTCATTTTCGATAAACACAAACATGGCAGCCATAAATGCATATAATGCATTGGCAAAAGTAAACGCACAGGCAAACAAAGCCGAACTGAGATTATCAACAGGATCAAAAATAAATTCCGTTGCAGACGATACATCAGGATTTGCAACTGGTAAAGCGTTACAACAGAAAGTATCTTTGATGAAATCAGCACAAGCTAACGTAGGCAGCGCGCAAGACATGTTATCGACGGCAGAAACACAGTTGACAAGCGTAAAAGATTTAATTACGCAGGTGAAAACAAAGATCGCTGACGCGTCAAACCCAGCGGCAGACAAGACGAGAATCGCAAATGATATCAAGTCTCTAGGAGAAGAAATCGGGAATATCTTCAATAATACAAAGTACAATGATACAAACTTGTTAGTATCTTCATCTAACGGAGCAGGAACTAGCTTTAATTTCCAGACAGGCGCTTCGTCAACAGATACTTTGAAGGTCGATTTTGCATCCGGAAACCTGACAGGCACAAGCGCAGCAACGATTGGTTCTGCCGAGGTAAGCGGAATCAGCAAGAGCATAGCGGACGCATTGAATGCTTTCCAGGCGTTAACTGCATCAAGCGCTACTGCTGAATCAATAGGCAGCTTATCAACTTCGTTAAATACATTTGAAACCACAATTGATACATCGCTTTCAAGTGTAGGTAACTATGAGCAAAGACTGGATATCAAAAATGATTTCTTGACGCAGGCAATTTCAAATTCAACGTCTTCAGTTTCAAGACTATTTGACGCTGATACTGCGGCAGAACAATTGAATTCAACGAAGGCTCAGATTGGCGGTCAAATTGCAACATCAATGCTCTCTCAGTTGAACACTCAACCGAAGAACTTGTTGACTTTGTTCCAATAAAATAACGTTTCCAATGGCGCCCCCGCTTAATGCGGGGGCTTGATTTACAAGCTATTATAAGAAGGAAAATATAAGATGTATCAGGCAGCTACAGCAAATAGACAACAAAACAGGCTTAATCCTTATCTCGTTAAGGAAATAATGGAGGCGACTCCACAACAACTGCTTATAAAAATTTACGATTTTGCGATTATGAATTGTCAGAAACGGGATCTTGTTCGAACAAATAAGGCGTTACAAGAGCTTATAAACTCTTTAAGATTTGATGATGATGGGGCTAAAGAAATCTCGATAGGGCTGTATAAGCTATATCAGTTTTGCCAAGATCAGATGAGAAAGCAGAACTATGATATAGTTTATAAAATATTAACAGAACTTCGAGGAACTTGGCAGAATGCATTTAATATGTAAAAGGTGAATAAATGGCAGTAGATGCTTTAACAACTTCGGGAATTAATTCGCTTGTTGAGAGTTATACAAAGTCGCAGACGACAAGTCGCGTAGACCCTCTGACAACGAAAAAGACAAAATACTCAAATTTGTCTTCGGCATATACTACGATTTCTTCTAAACTTAGTTCGTTAAAATCATCGCTTGCGGATTTGAAGGAAACGGGAGAAAGTTCCGCTTTTAACACAAAAACTGCAACAGCATCCGACTCGACTTATGTGACGGCGACTTCCGATGAAACTGCTTCGGTAAGTTCATACCAAATAAGAGTAAACCAATTGGCAAAAGAAGATACAGTGGTGTCTTCTACTTTAAGCTCGACCGATACCAGTTCGATTACTACTGGCGTGCACACCCTTAAAATTCAGAGCGGCGATTATACGTCGAATGTAACGGTTGATATGGGAACGTCAACGCTCACAAATGCTGAAGCTATGGCGAAAATCCAAAGCGCGATAAACTCTGATAAAGCGGTTGTGCAATCTTCATCAGTTTCAGGAACTTATACTGGAGCGTCCGGTTCGTTTACTATAGATCTAAATACAGACGGTTCTACTTCAAATGGAAAAACAACGGTTACTTATAACTCCGGCGATTCTTACAGCGATATTATTGATAGTATTGCGACACAACTAAAGGATGTTACCGGTTTAACTGCTGAAAAAGTAACTAATAGCGACGGAACATATAAATTACAGCTTACAGCTACCGATTCATCAAAGTATATTACAGTTGATCAGTCGACTGATACTGGAAACTTGCTTAATTCTTCTAATCTAAACATAAATGTGGATAAGGAGATGGGGGCTTCCGGTCTTTCTAATGTTTCAGTGTTTTCTCCTTCAACGGGGACGTCAAAACTGACGCTTACTGCGGCTAAAACAGGATATGACAATAAACTTGTAATTACATCAGACAACGCATTTGATTCGATAGGCTTGACGTCGGATATATTAACAAACAGATATAAAAATACTGACGATGGAGCCACTACAAACGATACTAAAGCAGGTTTTACTTTAGGCACGCAATATAAAGACGCTAGCGGGACGGTGAAAGGGACTGCGGAAACCAGCACTTCAAATAATCTTAATGCGAAAATTGAGTTTAACGGAATGAATCTTCAGCGTAACTCAAATAGTATTGATGATTTGGCCACTGGCGTGACGTTTAGTCTTAATTCCACAATGTCGTCTGACGATACGACCACAACAATAAGCGTAAAAACTGACACAGCTTCCGTGAAGTCCGAAATATCAGGGTTTATTGATAAATTTAATGACGTATATACTTATATAAAAGAAAGTTCGGCTTCGGCTGATGGGGTAAACGGCGTTTTACATAGCGATTCTATAGCTTCTTCGGTTCTTAATATGCTTAGTTCTGTAGGATATTCAAAAATAAGCGGTATTTCAGCAGGAAATATTTCGCAATTATCTGCTATTGGTATATCATTCAGTTCCGATACAGGGCTTACTATTTCGGATAGCACAACTTTAGAAGACGCTATAAAAGACAAGCCAGATCAGGTAGCGGCATTGTTTAACTCTACAAACGGCATAGCAACTACGCTAACTGAATCTTTAAAAATGTATTTGGGAAGCGCAGGAACTATAGCGCAAACAAAATCCTCTTATGACGATTCGGTAACTACTTTGAGCGATAAAATAGATTCAGTAAACACTTCCATAGATAAAAGCGCTGAAATTTTAAGAAATAAATACCAAGCATTACAGACTCAATTAGCTACATTGCTTTCAAACGAAAGTTCGCTTTTAGGAACGGATTCTTCCTCAACAATTTCAAGTTTGTTTAGTTAATGGAAACATTAGAATTAAATATTGCGGAACTAAAGTCTTTACTTCAAGAGATCCTTTTTGACGTAGAGCGTATAGATGAAGGAAATTTTGATCAGAATACCAGAATGTCGAAAGTAAATATAGAAAAAGTAAATAGCCTAAGAGAACAACTTAAAAATAATTATGATATAGCGGCTTTGAGGAAATTTGATCCTGAATTAGTATATTTGGCTAAACAAATTAAAAATTCTTACGATAATGTAATAAGAAAGAAAAAGCTTGAAGCGGAAAAGGTATTAAAAGATATTAAAACCTTGCAAAATAGCAAAAAATTAACGTCTTATAAAAGGTGACGATATGGAAATAAATAGAATAAATAGCAATTTTATACCGACGACATCGACTTCAAAGAAAAAAGCCGTATCTACAACAGAAAGCAAAGTCGGCGATAAGATAGAAATATCGAACGAGGCCAAAATTCTTCAGCAGCAAAATGTGAGCTCTAAAGACCTATCCGGTATTAAGGAAAACATAGAAAATAAATTTTATGATTCGGATGAAGTCATAGATAAAGTTGCAGATAATATCATAAAAGAAGTATCAAACAGTAAAGAATAATAATAGTAGGCAACTATCCTGATATAAAATAGAAATTTGGGGGGGATTTTTAAGAGATATGATAAAAATTCCCCCAATAAATTTGATACCGCTCTATGCGTCCTGCCAAAAAAATAAATCTCTCCATTTCTTAAAATCAATTAATATAAGTATTGCTAATTTCTTACTAAATAGGTAAAATTACATTCAAATTAATAAACTATAGATAAAACTAACTGATAGCCCGAATGTTTGAAGAAGAACTGCAAAACAATAAAATGCAAATATTGGGTAAATTAGCGGCTACCCTAGTACACGAAATTAGAAATCCTCTTTCGGCAATAAAATTAAATCTTGATTTTATAAAATTATCGTCAGGGGAACTACCGGCAGAAGTAAATCAATCTGTTAACTCCTGTCTGGAAGCTGCCAATAGAATGCAGGCTCTGGTTGAAAGTTTGTTGGGTTTTTCTCGTAAGTCTAACAGCAATGAAAAAAATTCGATAAACGATATTACAGATATTGCTGTTTCTATAATGCAGAATAATGCGAAAATACTGAAAATAAAAATAGAAAAACAACTCGATTATAGTTTAGACGATCTGGTTTTTGATAAAAACAAAATTCTTCAGGTTATTTTGAACTTAATTACTAACGCCATTGAAGCTAGCTCCTCAAACGGAATTATTAAAGTAAAAACTTATGGCGAAACAATAAGCAAAGAATGCATCTATACTTTAGAGGTTGAGGATAACGGCATAGGAATTAAAGACGAGGATAAAAACAAAATATTCGGAGATTTTTATACAGGTAAAAAAAACGGAACCGGTTTGGGACTAAGCGTTTGTAAATCAATTTTGGAAGAATATAACGCAAAGCTGGATTTTGAAAGCGATTACGGAACCGGATCAAGGTTTTTTATAAGGTTTGTTGCACCTAATGCGGAGAAAGAATGAGTTATAAAATATTAGTTGTTGACGATGACGATTTAGTATGCATGTCGCTAAAACGCGTTTTAACAAAAATGAACTATGACGTAGACGCCTGCATGGACGGCGGCGAAGCCCTTAATACAGTGCGCGAATTTCAACCTGACGTGATACTGCTTGATATATATTTAACGACTCATAATGGCATAGAAATACTACAACAGCTTCAAAAAGATTTTTATTATATTCCTGTTGTAATGATAACCGGCTACTCCGACGTTAAAATTGCCGTGGCAGCCATGAAAGCCGGAGCGTTTGATTTTCTGTTAAAGCCGCTGGAAATTGAGCAACTTGAATTTGTAATTAACAAGGCCCTTGCAAACGTTAAACTAAGGGCTGAAGTTGATAAACTCCATTTGCTGTTAAATGAAGACGAACTTACCCGCGAGTATTTTGGCGTTAGCAATAAAATACAAAGATTAGTCGCCTCTGTAGAAAAATTAGCGAGCAGTTCCGATACTACTATTTTGATTGAAGGCGAAAGCGGAACAGGCAAAGAAGTTTTTGCGCGGTTTATACACCAGAAAAGTCCGCGTAGTAAAGCCGCATTTATCCAGATAAACTGCGCCGCTATACCAAAAGAACTTGCTGAAAGCGAGCTGTTTGGGCACGAAAAAGGCGCATTTACAGGAGCTTCGCAAAAGACGAAGCTTGGCAAATTTGAACTTGCCGACGGCGGCACAATATTGCTTGATGAAATTGGCGAACTTACGATGGATCTGCAGGTTAAGCTTTTAAGAATTTTGCAGGAAAGAAAATTTTACCGCGTTGGCGGCGAAAAAGAAATTTCGGTTAACGTTAGAGTTCTTGCTGCAACTAATAAAAGTCTTGAGGAAGAAGTTAAGAAAGGAAATTTCAGAGAAGATTTGTTTTACAGAATTAACGTTGCCAGAATTGTCGTCCCTCCGCTGCGGGAGCGCAAAGAGGATATTAGATTTATGGTTCTTTCTTTTATCAAGGAATTTGCTCCAAAATTTAGCAAACCTATACGCGGCATCGAGCCGGAAGCTATAGCGCTTTTGGAAAAGTATCCATGGAAAGGAAACATACGCGAGTTAAGAAACGTGATAGAACGGGCTATACTATTATTGGAAGGGGACGAATTAAAAGTTAAAAACTTTAGCTTTTTGCCAGTTGGCGCTGATGCGGAACAAAAAAACGAAGATGAATTTATACTGAAAATTCCTTCTTCTGGAATTAAAATAGATTTAGTTCTTAAAACATTAATCCAAAAAACTCTCCGCATTACAAACGGCAACCAGGTGAAGGCGGCAAAAGTGCTTGGACTTTCACGCTCTAAATTGCGTTACCGCATGGAGCAGCTTGGAATAGAAGTTACAAAGAACATACAATAACCTGCATATTAGCTTTTACAATTATTAATACTACTACGCCGTTTTGTTTATCGCAGAAAACGGCGTAGATGAAGTATATCCATAAATTACAGCATCATTCCGCCTGAAACTTCAATGCGCTGAGCGTTAATCCACTTCGCATCGTCGGTGCACAAAAAAGCGACAACTCCGCCAATATCATCAGGCAGACCGGCGCGTCCAAGCGCAGTGATAGAGGCAACTTGAGCGTTAAGAGTGGCGTTATCGCGCACAGCTCCGCCGCCAAAGTCGGTTTCTATGGCTCCCGGAGCCACTACGTTTACTCTGATTCGTCTTTCGCCTAACTCTTTAGCCTCATACTTAGTAAGGGTCTCTACAGCTCCTTTGAGAGAGCCGTAAGCAGAAGAGCCGGGTAAAGAAAAACGCGCAAGTCCGGAGGAAATATTCACAATCCCGCCGCCGTCTTCTAAATAGGCTAAAGCTTTTTGAGTTAAAAAGTAAACCCCCTTAAAGTGGATATTCACTAAAGAATCAAATTGTTCTTCTGTAGTTTCGGCAAAAGAAGCATGAAGTCCTATACCTGCATTATTTACAAGGAAGTCAATTTTATCCGCGTTAAAATGATCTTTTAATACGGAAGAAACCGTTTTAAAAAATGCGTCAAAGCTTTTTGTGTCTGCCGTATTAAGCTGTAAAGCTGCTGCTTTTTTTCCGGCTTGTTCAACTAACTTTACTACTTCAAGAGCTTCTTCTTTTTTACTGTTATAAGTTAATATCACGTCAATGTTCTTTTTTGCAAGGCTTAAAACCATGTTTTTACCAAGACCGCGGCTTCCGCCGGTTACTAAAGCAATTTTATTTTTCATCTCACTGTTCCTGTTTTAGTTAATAAAAATCTTATACAAAAGTAGAGATAATACTTTTAATTATTATGGTGACAGCTTCAGTTTAAACGGCAATATTTTTAGTCTGGCGTAACTGAGCGTTTAAAAATTGTTCTCTGTATTGTTTTGGCGTAAATCCAGAAAAATGTTTAAAAAATTTTGTAAAATTAGAAGGATCGTAAGTTAGCGTTATGGCAATCTGGCTTATTGTTTTAGAACTGTCCATCAGCATGTTTTTTGCATGCGCCATAATTTTTTCTTCAAAAAAATAACAGGGAGCTTTGCCTGTAGTAAGTTTAATTACGTTGCTCAAGTGGGTTGGGTGGATGTGCATAATTGCGGCAATGTCTCTAATTTCAAACATATCCAACGTTCGTTCCGCTATAATATCATTTAAATGAGCGTCTATGATATTTAGAAATTCTGCAGTAATCTCACTTTTACGGGCAAATATTTTTTTTGGTAAGCGCTGTATCATTATGTCGCTAAGTTGTTTGTTAATAATTTATAATTATAATAAAAACAAGTCAAGCCGGTAATTGGTTGCAATTAGTTTTTTTGGGCGCATTTAAGCGGCGGCGCTATCAAAATGTTCTGTTTATCTTCTGCTTTTTAAAACTATGCCTAACGCTAATAAAGACCAGATAAGCATTTGCGTCGTAACCCAGCTCCAGCCGCCATGCTGCCAGCAAAGCAGACCGACAAAAGTTCCAAGAGCTCCGCCTATAAAATACGAGGTCATATAAATGGTATTAATACGGCTGTGGGAGGTTTCGTCTAACGTGTAAATCATAGCGACGTTAGTAACCTGCATAGCCTGTATTCCAATGTCGAGCATCAATACGGCAATAATTAATACTGTAACGGAGTATGGCCATACTATCATAAGAAGCAGGCTTACAATGACCATGGCTACGGCTAAAAGCAGAGAACGGTTTGCATCCCCTTTGTCGGCAAGTTTGCCAAACAGAGGAGCCATTAGCGCGCCTGCAATTGCCACCAGACCAAAGAGCCCAATTATATCCGCATGGAAGTTGAAAGGGGCTCCGCTCAAATGAAATGTAAGGGTAGTCCAGAATGAACAAAATACTCCAAATAATAATCCGCCTGTAAGCGATGCAGAGCGTAAAACGGAAAATCGCTTTATTTGCAGTAGAGCCGATTGCAGCAGCTGAAAATAATGTCCTTTGAACTCGTTCTTTACGTTTGGCAGATAAATCTGAAGCAGTAATGCAATGGCCAAAATCAGGATTGCAGAAAAGCCGTAAACATAACGCCAGCCGAACCATTCGGCTACAAAGCCGCTCAACACTCTTGCCGCTAAAATACCGATCAAGATGCCGGAAAAAATAGCTCCCACTGTTTTCCCTCTGCTCTCTGGATCCAGGCTTGCGGCCATGGGTAAAATAACCTGTACTGATACCGAGAGAACGCCAATAAGCACGCTAAGAGCCCAGACTTCCGGGATGTTAACCGCTAACGTCATTAGCAAAAGGGTTACTACTAATAAAGAAAGGAGGGTAATGATAAGTTTTTTCTTGTTAAGCTTATCGCCAAGCGGCGTTATAAAAAAGAGTCCCAGACCATAACCAATTTGCGAAAGCATAGAGATTGTCCCCGCCTTGCTTTCGGTCACGTTAAAAGACGCTGCAATTTCCTTTAGAATGGGCTGGTTATAATAAATATTGGCTACAGAAGCTCCGGCCGCAACGGCCATAAGGATGATCTGAAATTTTGATAAGGCTTTGTTTTCGCTCATAAGAGTATAATAGTTCCGCTAATTGATAATAAAAATGTTATTATGATAACATTTAGCGCCAAAAATAGGTTCTATAATCCTATTTATCAAGACTAAGTAAGCGGGACTTTATTTATTTTCGGTTAATAGGAAAAAGCGGTGCGACTTGGGTAAAATAAAAAGCGGTTTTTACAATTAATTACTATTAAATACTGCGTTAAGAACGGCTTCTGGATAATTGACCGCTACGTTTAATAAAACTTTATCAGAACCTTCCGGTTTGCCGGCTTGCTCGTTTCCAATTGTAGGAGCTAAATTTGCCCAAACAATATCCCCTCTTAGTATTCCGGCCATTCAGACATATCTGCTTTTATGTTTTCGTCAGATAATGATTGTTCTGCAAGTTTATTAAGCTTTGCGCTTTCAGCCGCTAAACGTAATTTATCAAGCTTGGATATTTTTTCTTCAACTGCAATTTGGATAGCTTTGCTTCTGTTGGGGAAAACCATTTTCCCAACTAATTGGTCTATCCTGCTCAAGACTTTGTTGTCAATTGAAATCGCGATTTTTGTAGTTATAGCCATTATTATCTCCGGTATTACCTTTAGTAATACTACGAAAATATCTATTTGCCTCCTAAAAGCAAATTAATAATTATAGCTCTTTAAGTTCGCTTGGAAGGCAATATTGATGAATTTTTATTGCTTTGTTTTCGTAATTAAGTTTATTCAAATTTTATAGAAAACTCAGGAACATGAAGAAGAATTGTATTGAAAGCTTTTTATCCCCGGATTAGTCTTTCATGTAGCAATGTTTGCATATCTCGTCTACCGTCTAAAATGCAATGAATAAAAATTTCATTTCCTATTACTTTATAGATTACGCGGTAAGGTTTTGAAGATATCTCTAAAAAATCAGACATTCCAAGAAAAGACAGTTCTTTTGGAATATGGCCCCGGAAAGGAGAATCCTGTAGCGACAGACAATTCTCGTAAAGCTTCGAGTATAGTCTTTCCGCTTTCTCTGGGGAGTCGTTGACAAAAATGAAGCGGTAAATTGCAAATAAATCATCTTCTGCTGAAGAATTGATATTAACTTTGTATTTCGCTATGGTCATGTTTAAATTCACTTATACGTTTTTTTACATTCTCAAACGATTTATCCAAAGAGGCGTAATTACCATTTTTTATTTCATTGCCGCTTAGCGCAAGCATTTTTAGCAGCGCAATACTTTCCTGTGTCTTTTCGTAAACCTTAATGTCCTGAAGAATTACTTTCGCCTCGCCGTTGTGAGTAATTATCAGCGTTTCCTGATTAGCTGCAACGTCGCGAATTACTTCGGAAGCATGAGCTTTTAGAAAGCTGATAGGTTTAATTGCCTGGCTTAGTTTCATTTTGCACCTTATAAATATACGACCTAAATATAGTCTTTTTATAGGTTCACTGCAAAATAAATTTTATTTATATCGATAAGTTTGTATAGAGTGTTAATCTATACTGTAAGTCTTTATTTTTTTCTTGCAAGAGCGTAGTTAATAATTTTAGAAAGTATATCGTTGTAAGTGTAACCTGCCGCGGCGGCGGAGCGCATAAAACCGACTCCTTCTGTTAAATCTGGGTTGGGATTGACTTCCAGCACAAACAATTCGCCTTTGTCGGTAAGACGCATATCTATACGCGTATAGTCCCGCACTTCCATAACCTCAAAAGTTTTTCTTGCAATTTCTGCTATTTGCCGCTCAACTTCTGCCGGAAGGACAGCGGGACAAACAGGGATGGTTTTATGATATGTCTCGTTTGAAGCGTCCCACTTTGCCTGATAGCTTACAATTTTATGGTATTGCGGAGGCATAGCGCTGAAATCAATTTCGCTAACGGGGAGCACAATCGCTTCTTTATCGCCAAGTATAGCCACGTTTAATTCGCGTCCGTTAATATACTCTTCAACCAACGCAGGCTGGTCGTAGTATGAACAAACAAATTCAACTCTTTTTCTTAAAGCGTCTTCGTCGTAAACAATAGACTCGTCTTCAATGCCAACGCTGCCGTCTTCAAAAGCGGGCTTTACTATCATTGGGAATTTAATTCCTTCAGGAATATCAAAAGGAACTTCGGTAATGAGGAAATGATTAGGAACATTTACGCCTACGGAAGCCAATATTTTTTTTGCAAGAAATTTACTTTGGCAGTTTGCAAGTCCCAGCGGCGAAGCTCCGGTATAAGGGATATTAAGGAGCTCGAATAAACCGCAGATATTCATTTCCAATTTTGGATCTTCGTTAAAAATTTCGATAAAATTGAATATAACGTCGGGTTTTTCTTTTGATAGATTATCTAACAGAAGATAAATATCGTCCTTTATATTTAGGGAATAAGCGTCGTATCCCATATCAATAAGCCGTTGACGCTGGGCGTTAAATTCGTCAATCGGATTGATATTGTGAATGTCAAAATAAGGGATGAAATCTAACTTTTCAGGGTCGATATTATTTGAGAGATAAATATCCGGATTGGATTCATTATATAAAACTGCTACCTTTAATCGTTTATTTTCCATATAAAAAAATAATTAAAAAAAACATATTTGCAAAATATACTTCGATTTAAACAAACAAATTTCTTAAATTTATAAAAATATTTTTACTATGAGTTTTTATCCACAACCATATAAATATCAATGCGGTCCATTCGCTCTTAAATACGCGCTTGTAATGCTTGGCAAGTTTGAGAATGAAAGAGAGATCGGTAAAAAAGCCGGCAGCACCTGGTGGTATGGCACCGATGAAATAGGTCTGGCTAAAGCGGCTAATTTTTTTGATTGTAAAATGAAATATTTCCGGCGCGAAAATAAAACTGAAGCGCTTGAAGCGTTAATTAACGAACTTAAAGAAGGACTGCCGTGCATCCTTAGCGTAGACAATTGGGAGCACTGGTTTACCGTAATTAATTTTCAAAAAGATAAGTTTATTGTAGTAGACAGCGGATTAGAAAAAGTTATCATTATTTATTCGCCTAATCAGCTAATAAAACGCTGGGTTTATACGGATCCGGAAAGCGGATTTTTAAGCTATGACGGTTACGCTTTAACGCCAAAATTTAAGGTTTTAACTAAAGCTAATTTCTCGCTTGAAAAAGCACGTTATGTTATGCGGGATAACAATAAACAGCTTGCTGAAAAATGGGACGCTTATTTTAACGACCTTATCAATATCTGCCGTCCGCGCAAGCCTCTTTCTAAACAGACCATATCCTTCCATGAGTTTCTTAGAAGGCACGAAAAACTTCTTGTTACGCAGGTTGCCGACTGGCATGGAATGCCGTCTTACAACGAACTTATAAAAATACTGAAGAATCTCTTGTTTGTAGCTGAAGTTTACGATCTGGTAATTTATGATGAAGACCAAAAGAAGGCGCTTATAGACCTGACTTCTGTGCTTATGATGTATTCATGCGGCAAGTACGGAATGGATCCAATTTATTAGTATTATTGTTCTGGCTTTTTTGTCCGGCAGAAATTATTTTCAATAATTATTTTTCAGGAGAAATAACTATGCATAATCCATTAATACGCAGCGGTAAAATTCTTAGAAGAGAATCTACGGCTCTTCTTATAGTCGATATTCAGGAAAAAATTCTTGCCGCTATGAAGAATCCCGATTCGGTTATTGAAAATACTCTTAAACTTATAAAGGGTTTTAAAATATTAAACGTTCCTATATTTTATACTGAACAATATCCAAAGGGGCTTGGTCCCACAGCCGTTAAGTTAAGCCAAGAGCTGCAAGGATTAAGAAGCATTCCTAAAATGAGTTTTAGTTGTTTTGGAGCGGACAATTTGTTTGAAAGGCTTATTGATAATAAAATAGCGCAGGTCGTAGTTGTGGGCATTGAAGCTCACGTGTGCGTGCAGCAGACAGTTCTTGATTTGCTTGCAAGTAAATTTCAGGTAGACGTTCCGGCTGATGCGGTTTCTTCCCGAAATACGCTTGACTATGAAACGGCCTTAAGAAGGATGCAGCGTCACAATGCGGAAATTACTACTACAGAATCGGTATTGTTTGAACTGCTGAATATTTGCGGCACAGAAGAATTTAAAGAAATTTCTAATATTATTAAATAAGGAACAGCTGATGAAAAAAGCTTTGTATGTAATTATTCTTGGTTTGCCGATTATATTTTGGGCTTGTAACTCGGAAACTAAAACTGAAGCTCCTAAACCAAGACCCCTGCCGACTATGAGCGAGCATACGGAAATTTCCGCCGCTCCAGCTGATAATATTAGAGAATCAACAATAAAAATACCAACCGCAGTTTGTAAAACATGTGAAGCCGCTATTACAAAGGCCGTAAATAATGTCGATGGCGTAACAGACGTTAAGGTTAGCGCTAAAGGACATACCGCTAAAGTTAAATTTGACGCAGGGAAAACGACTCTGCTTAAAATTCAAACGGCAATTTCTAAAGCCGGTTATGACGCGGATAATATTAAGCGCGATTCAAAGGCTTATGATAAACTGCCGTCGTGCTGTAAAGCCGGATAAAAGGGACGCGTTGCGTCTTAAAAATCTAACAGATTATCTCCGCCAAGTTTTTGAAGCTGCGGAATTGAGCTGCCTGCAATGCCCTGGATTGAACCGATAAAATGATTTGTATTCATTAGTATGCGTTCCAATTGTTTTTCGCGTTCCTTCCAGATTCTTTCCATTGCGCGTTTCTCTTTTATGTAACCGTCCTGTAAGCTTTCAAATCCTTCGGCTATAGCCGCTATCTGCATTTTGAATTCATTGCCGGTCAAGTAATCGTAAAGCATCTGCATTTTATCCCCTTTATTTGATTGGGATGCATACACTTCCTGAATCTTGATAAGGCTTTCACGAACGACAATAACCAGACCTTTGAAGTCATTAAAGGAGCAAATCCAGACTCCGTCTCGGTATCCAATTTTTTCAATGCCTTCAGGCATGGCTTCGGTTACAATAATACTTATTTCAGCTTTTGCGGAAAGAGCGTCGTTTTTAAGTTTAGATATCCACTCTTCGCTGAAATTTTTTGTTCTTTTACTTTCATATAGAATTGTTCCGCATTCAATCATTTTCCTGTTCCTGACTGTCTGTACGACATCGGCGCCTTTCATTCCCTTTGCAACTTCTGAAATGGTATCGGTTGGGAATAACTCGCGTAAAGTTTCTTCAATAACAAGCTCCTGCACTTCTCCCTGAAGCTGCATAGAGCCTTGCTCCGCCTTGCGTTTCATTTCGTCCATTTGTTCTTTCATGGAGTTGATTACTTCTTCTTTTTCACGGAGTTTTAATTCAATTCGTTCGGCTTCTTTTTTCCGGATAAGCGAAGATTCTTCTTTAAGTCTTTCAGTAAGCTTTTGCTCAAACTCGGCTTCAATTGCATCCTTTTGCTCGTCGAGTTTACGTTTGAGTTGTTCGTTTTCAATTTTAGTCCGGTTAAGCTGCTGAAGATTTTTTTTATTCGTTTCATTTTCGTCAGAGAGTAGTTTTATCTGGTCGGAATAATTCTGTTCGAGTTTTTCCTTAATCTCTTTTTCTTTTTTTACGGATTCCTGTTGAAGTTTGTATGCGACTTGTTTATCAATGTCGTCTTCTTTTTGTTTTAACTGTTTTTCAATCAGAACAATGTTCTGCTCTTTTTTACGAAACGAAGTTTCAATTTCCGATATTCTGGAGTTAAGTTCGTTTTTATATTTAATTTCTATTTGCTGCGCAAGCACGTCTTCCACATTAAAAGTATTGCCGCACTTAGGACAGTTGATCTGCGTGTTCTTTTCCATTTTTCAGTTTCCGGTTATTGTTTCCATTATCATTTTTAAATTTAACCCAAATAACCGAATAGTAAAAATATAATTTGGTTTGCTTTGCCGGGCGGTTATTTCTTTTCAAAATGCTGATAGTCTTTTGTGGTTCGCCATTGACCGCCCCACTCCCAGCCAAATCGTTTAAATATTTTTACAATTACAGACTTTGGAGCAATTGCGCCATTGGCAGTCGTATCATATACGGCTCCCTCCGGAGAAACTTTGCCATTTTTAAACTGCGGGTTTTCAAGCGGATTTATATCAATGGCTGCGCCAAGGGAATGAGACGAAATGCGCGTAGAGCCTTTTACTAAACGGTAATTAAATGCGGATGAATTATCCGCTTCCATAGAAGCCTCGTCCTGCCAGTCAAATTTTACAATTGGAATAACGCTTTTAACAGGAAAACGATTTTCTTTTATTTCCTTAAAAATAGAAATAGCGTCCGATTTATTTTTTTTGTTTATCAATAATTGTCCGGCATGAAGCTTCCCATCAAATGAGTAATACTCTACGTCAATAAGAGCAAGACTATTTATTGTCTCATCTGGAATATCGATGCCAGAAATCGCTTCTTCAAAAGAAATTTTACTATCAGTAATTATTTCCACTGTTTTTTTTGGCGCTGTTTTATTTACATGAACAACGGAGGGTTTTTGTTCTAGCAGCTTTGGACGAAATAAAAATTGATATGCCAGTAAAGCCATAATAGAAATTATAAGCGCTGAGAAAATAATTTTTCTATATGAAGAGTTTGAACTCATTTGCACGAATTAAAAATTAATAGAAGCAAAAAATAATTAATGAACAAATAAAATAGCAATTCCTGCAACTGCAAGAAAGGCTCCAGTTACTCCCTGCCATGTTAATTTTTCTTTTTCTACTAATACTGCAATTGGCAGCATGATAATTGGAGGAGTGGACATTAGCGTTGCCGCTATGCCAACTTTGGCATATGTAATTGCAACCAAACTACATGTAATTCCGAGATAAGGCCCCAGTATTGTGCCGCTTAGCGTCATAACAAAGGCTCTGTTATCATTGCGGAAGAGTTTGAATGGATTCTTATATTTGCCGGACAAAACGGCTATTGGCAGTATTACTATGACGGAAGAAATTATTCTTACAAACGTTGCAGAAAAACTATTTACATGCCCGCAATTAAAAGCGAACTTGGCAAAAATCAATCCGGCCGCCTGCCCCAAAGCCGCCATAAAACCCAGGAATATTCCCATCTTGTCAATTTTATATTTGGACGTGGGAATTTCTTTTTTCTCTAAGACTACTAAAGCGATTCCGGCAATTGTGACAAACATGCCAATTACGCCTAACAGCGAAACAACTTCGCCAAGAAAAAAATAAGCCATAATAGCCGTTAATGCAGGCGCAAGTGACATTAGCAGCATGCCGTTCCGCGCGCCTATGAATTGATATGCCCGGAAAAGGAATGAATCGCCAATTACTAAACCAATTATACCGCTTATGGAAAGATAAAATATCTGAGCTCCGGATAAAGAAAGGCTTGCGCCTGTAACTAATATAGTAGCATATAAAAAAACGGCCGCAAAAACTAAACGGTTAATATTGAGCTGGAGCGAACCTATTCTGCCAGCCGCGCCAGAAAAAGCAATCGAAGTTCCAGACCATAACAGAGCTGTCATTAAAGCGCTGATTTCACCAAGAAAAGGCATGCATTCCTTTTGTTTTAGTTAAATAAGGATGAGCTAAATATAAGCTGGAGCATAGATGATAGCTGGAAAATAACTACAGCCAAATTACAAAATAATATTTTTTAGGTTAATAAGCTTATGGGAAAATAAAAAAAGAAAACCATCCTAAGTAATCAGGATGGTTTTTAATTTAACTTGCGGGCTTAACGCTAACGCTAATAATCTTTAACTGGACTACGAACCAAGCGAATAATCAAATGATTGCAATTTGCTTTTTAACAAAACGCCTTGACAAATTATCTCTTGAAAATCTAACAAAGCTGCGTCTGCCGAATTCCAGTTTAGTTTTATATCGTGGGTTTTTGAGACTAACTCAATCCATTTCTCTTTTGAAAAGAACCAGCATGGATATGAACCTTTATAAACCGATTTTGCGACTTTTTGTATTGTTAGCCTGTCTTTATTGATCGGAGCCATAGGGCAGCGGTCAATTATCATGTAATCATGTTTAAACATGGAAAGCTTTGCAAAAAAATCAACGGGGCTGTCTGTGTACTGCAAGGAACTGCTTGCTAAAATAATTTCAAATTTTTGGTCGGTAGGAATTTGATCCAGAGAAGATACAAAAGAAAGTCCGTCTTCGTCCAAATTTTCTTTTGCGGCTTTTACAATTTCTTCTGTTTCGCATACGACCCAGTTTAGGCGCACAAATGAATCTAAGTGGCGTTTAAGAAAAAAGTAATATCCTCCCATTGCGCCCCCGAAATCCAAAACATTTATTGTCTCGTTATTAGGAATTTTTATGTCTTTAAGACTTAACAACACAACAGATAGCAAGTTCATTTGGTTTTGAACTGCCTGATTGTTATTACATCCCATTCTATATTGCAAAGTAGATTCAAGCGTTTTTTCTACAATGATACAAGTTTCGTAACCGTCACATTTGTTCAGGGCTTCAGAATAGCTTGCATAATCTCCCCGGAAGCCATTCTTGAAATGCTTAACAAGATTAAAAATAAGAGGAGGAGTCAATTGGCTTTTTAATTTCGCATACATAGTTCACCCATAAAATTTAATTAAATACAATTTTCTGTCCGCTAAAAAATATCTAACTACGCTACATCAAAGTGCGGTTGACGCTTTTTGTTATGACGTGGTTTTCATAATAGAACGAATGTCTAATTCATTATCGGAATTATTTTTTTATGGTTTAGTTTTAATTGCGGTATAGCGCTGCGAATAGAGTTCTCTTTGGGTTGAGAGTATAATTCTATAACAATAAAGTTGTAACTTAAGGATAAATGTCAACAAATAATTTGGCAGGGAAAAATCTATTCGTCTGTATATTTGCGGTTGCGCTTTTTTTCGCCAATCTTTTTCTTTGACTCAATTCGTTTAAGGTTTGAACCGGCAGTGGGCCTTGTTTTTATCCTGTGTTTTGTTTTGCGGGAAGCTTTATCTAATAAATCAATAAAACGGGCAATCGAATCCTGGCGGTTTTTCTCCTGAGTTCTATAACGCTTCGCCTCAATAATGAGGACTCCTTCTTTATTTATTTTTCTGCCTGCAAGCGTTTTTAATTTTTCTTTAATTATGCCTGTTAAAGCGGCGGAAGCGCCTATATCAAACCGCAGTTGAACTGCAGTGGATACTTTATTTACGTTTTGTCCGCCGGGACCTGAAGATCGGATAAAATCGAACTTTACTTCGCTTTCCTGAATTTCTATGTTTTTATTTATTCGTATCATATAGTTTTTATTTTGCTGTGGCAAACTAACACAAATATTTTATTGAATCAAATATGGATATTATATGTATGTCAATTATTAAATTATTATTTCAGGCAAATTAATTGAAAATAAAGACAAATGTCTTTAACTTAACTATCAAATATAATTTCAAATGGCGATCAGGAAGTTATATTAAAAAGCGGAGTTTAAAATCATCTAAAAGGGGTCTCTCCTTTTGGCAATATTAATTAGCGGAGATTATTATGTCCCAAAAGATACTTTTTGCGCTTATGCTATTTTGCGCGGTAACGTTAACTGCGCAGCAAATAAACAATCCTCAACAGACTTTAAATAAAACTGATAAAAGTTTTTTCATCGAAAATAAAGGACAATGGGCTCCAGAAGTAAAATATCTTGCCCGTATAGGCGGTATGAACGCATGGATAACTAACTCCGGCGTTGTGTACGATTATTACCAGATAAAAAGAAACTTCGATAAAACTAAAACAGAAAAAATGAATCCCCGTGAAAAGCAGGAGTATGAAAATAAAAATACTTCTGTACAGGGACACGTAGTAAAAATGCAATTGGTTAACGCCGAGAATGATGTTACATCAAGTGGCAACGATAAGCGGGAAGGATATTATAATTATTTCATCGGCAACGATAAAAGCAAATGGGCGAACTTCGTCCATTTGTACGATAACGTTGAGCTGAAAGGCGTTTATAAAAATATAGATGTAAAATACTATTATGATAGCGGCAAGCTGCGTTACGATTACAAAGCCAAACCGGGAGCAGATTTAGCGCAAATAAAATTTAAGTTTGAAGGACAGGACGAATTAAGCGTAAACACAAACGGCGAGTTAGTAATAAAAACCAGCATAGGCGAAGTAACCAACGGAAAGCTTTACGCTTACCAAATGGATGATGGAACCAAGAAAGAAGTAGCCTGCCAATTTGAACAAAGATCAGACGGAACGGTTGGCTTAAAAGCCGAAGGTTACGACACGCAAAAAGAGTTAATAATTGATCCGTTAGTATATTCTACTTTTATTGGAGGGGGCGACTATGATCAAGGGAATTCGATAGCTATAGATGCAAGCGGTAAGGCTTATATAACTGGTTATACTAGCTCTGCCGATTATCCTACTACTCCAGGAGCTTATCAGACTTCTTTTGGCGGTCCAGGATATAATGAAGTAGTATTTATAGCTAAGCTAAACCCAACTGGCAGCGCTTTGGTTTATTCTACTTTTATTGGGGGGAACGGAAGCGATAATGATTATGGTACTTCGATAGCCATAGACGCAAACGGTAACGCTTATATAACAGGCAAAACCAATTCTTCTGATTACCCAACAACGCCCGGCGCTTTTCAGATTACTTTTGGCGGTTATTATCATGCTGATGGCGATGCATTTGTAACAAAGATAAATTCATCGGGCAGCGCTTTGGTTTATTCTACTTTTATTGGGGGAAGTGGAGGAGAGATTGGAACTTCAATAGCAGTAGACGCGAATGGGAGCGCTTACATAACAGGATTTACTACGTCTTTGAATTATCCAACAACGACTGGGGCTTATCAAACAACTGGAGGGGGCGCTTTTATAACAAAGCTAAACTCAGAGGGCAGCGCTTTAGTATATTCTACTCTTATTAAAGATGGATGCGGTGAATCAATTGCTATTGATAAGAGCGGCAATGCTTATATAACAGGAGTTGGGTATTCAGATTATCCAACTACTCCAGGAGCTTTTCAAACTGTTTGTATAGATAGTAGTCGCAACGTTAAGCAGGATGCTTTTATAACAAAATTAAATCCTAACGGCAGCGCATTGGTTTATTCTACTTTTATTGGGGGAAGTAAACTAGATTATGGTTGTTCGATCGCTATAGACGCAAAAGGATGCGCTTACATAACAGGATGGACTGGTTCTTCCAATTATCCAACAACTCCAGGGGCTTTTCAAACTAGTATGCATGGCTATGAAGATGTTTTCGTAACAAAGTTAAACCCAACTGGCAGCGCTTTGGTTTATTCTACTTTTATTGGCGGTAGTAGTAGCAGTAATGAGTATAGCTATTCGATTGCCATAGATACAAATGGAAACGCCTATATAACGGGATGTACTGGTTCTGGCGATTTTCCAACTACGCCTGGAGCGTATCAAACCAATTTTGGCTTTTTTGGCTATATTTATGCTTTTATAACAAAACTAAACTCAACTGGCAGCGCTTTATTATATTCTACGTCTATTGGAAAAACTTTAGAAAATTATGGCTCTGCTATAGCAATAGATGGAAACGGAAATGCTTACATAGTTGGAAGGACTAACTCCCCTACTTTCCCAACAACAGCCGGAGCTTATAAAACCGATATAGGGCTGATTGAGAATGCATTTGTAACAAAGCTATACATACAGCCAATAGCATTAAATATAACCTCCCCAATGGGTGGAGAAGTTTGGCAGGCTAATACAATTCATAATATTCGGTGGGCAGAGAATTCCATCCCAAGCGCCATAGATATAGAGTTTTCTTCAGATGGCGGAACTAATTGGGTAAATCTTACTTCGCTTGCGCCAAATAGAATGTATTACTCTTTTACAATTCCTGCCTTAAACAGTCCAAATTGTAAAATAAGAATTTCTATTCCCGGCCTGTCAGAGAGTCCCGTATTTCTATCGAATAACTTTACAATTACAACTTCGCATGTTCCAAACGTAACTTTAACATCGCCCAATGGAGGTCAAGGTTTCAGAATCGGAAGCGTCCAAAACATTACATGGACTGCATCAAGCGATGTTGCAAACCTTAATATCCTTTTCTCTACGAATTCAGGCGTAACATGGAATAATGTAGCCGCTAATATCCCGGCGATAAATGGGAGTTATAAGTGGGTAGTTCCTGCAATACCTTCTAATAATTGTTATATAAAAATTGTTAGCTCTTCCGATAGCGCAATATTTGCTTATAGCGATTCAAGCTTTTCTATAGAAAGCATACAACTTCTTTTTCCCAAAGGAGGAGAATTTTTAGAATGTACTGCACAAAAATATGTTAAATGGAATTCGATAGGCGTTGAAGCCGTAAAAATTCTTTACTCGACAGATAACGGAAGCAGTTGGAATTATATAGAGCAATCATATTCTGCTTCACGCGGCTTTTGTGACTGGATATATTTCCCACCATCTCAGACAAAATGCCTTGTTAGAATTTGCGACTGCAACGATAGCTTAGTTGTAGCGCAAACCGATTCCGCAATTACGTTTTGGGACTGGATATTTTATGCGCCGACTCCGGTATTTGGACAAAACGCTATAAGTTTTACCGGAATGAATATTAGTATGGACCTCTTAATTACATATTTAAACTCATATGATTCAAGATTAGTTGGGAGATATTTTGAATATCAAGCCCCTTTAGCAGGAAAGACGCCTGATTCCACAAGTGTAAGTAATTATTATTGGTCGATTGACGCTTATAGAATTACTTTAACTAATGGCGATATTAAAATCCCCTTGTCTGCTATACCTGGAGTTGTAAATCCCAACTCTTTGGTCTGGCTAATGCGAGAAAATTCAGGAGATCCTTGGCAAAATATTGGCGGCAAAATAGTCGATAGCGTTTTAGTAAATACCGTCCCTTTTTCTTCTTTAGGCGAATTTGCAATTGGAACAAAAAGCAATGTTACTAACGTGGGCAAAGCGAAAAATAATATCCCAGTTAATTATTCGCTTTCGCAAAATTATCCAAACCCGTTTAATCCAACTACAGTGATTAGATATGGATTGCCGGAAATGAGTAATGTAAAAGTGAGAATTTATAATTTACTTGGGCAATTGGTCGAGTCGTTAGTAAACGGGACTCAAACAGCGGGTTACCACGAAGTAACATGGAACGCGTCAAACAAAGCGTCTGGAATTTATCTGTACACAATAGAGGCTGTTTCTCAGGACGGAAAGGGAAACTACCGTTCTGCTAAGAAACTAATTTTGTTGAAGTAAAAAGGAAGTTAGCGTAGACGCATCAATTCTTTCCGCAGGAAAACAGATTTAACGGTCAGGCAATTTAAAATTAATTGCCTGACTGCCGGTAAAATGAAGTTGGCATAAATCGATTGTTTTTTATCTCAATTCTATCGAATTTGATGAACTTAATAGTCTTATTGGATATTTCTGTAAAATTGGCAAAAAAGAGGGGCAAAAATTTTCCTGCAAAACGCGCTTTTAAATATGCCTAAACTTAACTAACTTTGCAGTAACTATTTTTTTAACTTTGATAAATAATAGTACTCAATTACGGTAAAAAAATAAAATATAAAAAAGGAGACGAACAAATGACGACAATAGTCGAAGTGATTGCAAGAGAGATTTTGGATTCAAGAGGAAATCCAACTTTGGAAGCTGAAGTAATGTTGGAATGCGGAGTTATCGGTCGCGCAGCAGTTCCTAGCGGCGCGTCAACAGGCGAACACGAAGCAGTTGAACTAAGAGACGGCGATAAAAGCAGATATCTTGGCAAAGGCGTTTTGAAAGCAGTTGAAAACGTTAACGAAAAAATTGCTGAAGAAATTATCGATCTTGACGCTTTAGATCAGGCTTACATTGATAAAGTAATGATCGATTTAGACGGCACTCCAAATAAATCAGTACTTGGCGCAAACGCAATTCTTGGCGTTTCGTTAGCAGTAGCTAAAGCCGCTGCAGAAGCTCTTGAAATTCCATTGTACAGATACCTTGGCGGAGTAAACGCTAAAGTTATTCCTGTCCCAATGATGAACATCATTAACGGCGGAAGACATGCCGATAATAATGTTGATTTCCAGGAATTTATGATTATGCCTGCAGGCGCTCCTAATTTTGCAGAAGCTCTTAGAATGGGCGCAGAAACATTCCATAACTTAAAAGACGTATTGAAAAAAAGAGGATATAACACTGCAGTTGGCGACGAAGGCGGTTTTGCTCCAAACTTAAAATCAAACGAAGAAGCTATTGAAGTTATTCTTGAAGCTATTACAAAAGCAGGTTACAAACCTGGCGTAGATATTTCTATTGCATTAGATCCTGCAAGCAGCGAAATGTTTATCAAAGAAAAGAACGTATACCAGTTCTTCAAATCAGATAAAGCAGAATTATCTTCAGATAAAATGGTTGAATATTGGGCTAACTGGGCTAAACAATATCCTATAGTTTCAATTGAAGACGGTTTGGCTGAAGACGATTGGGATGGCTGGAAGAACTTAACAGACGTCTTAGGCGACAAAATTCAGTTAGTCGGCGACGATTTGTTTGTTACAAACACAGAAAGATTAGCAACAGGAATTGAAAAAGGCGTTGCAAACTCTATCCTTATTAAAGTAAACCAAATTGGTTCATTAACCGAAACTCTCGACGCTATCGAAATGGCTAAGAAAGCAGGTTATACAGCTGTTATCAGCCACCGTTCTGGCGAAACAGAAGATACTACTATTGCTGATATTGCAGTAGCTACAAATGCAGGACAGATTAAAACTGGTTCTACAAGCAGAACAGACAGAATTGCAAAATACAATCAGTTATTAAGAATTGAAGACGAATTAGATCCGTCAGCTCAGTTCTTAGGCTACTCTGCAATTAACTGTAAACACTAATTTCTTTTTAGTTTAGCGGCACGGCGCCTATAAAGCCCTGCCGCTATTTTTTTATGTGTGTCCATAGTGAATATTTATTAATATATCGGAATTAATATGCTAAAAAACGCTATTCAGACCTGCAATGAAATCATAAAAAAAAATAATATTGAAGTAATCGATTTAAAGTGCATCGATTTATCTGGCCGGCTTCACCACATATCCCTCCCTGTTTATCCCGGAATTCTAAATAAGCTGTTGGACGAAGGAGTCGGTTTTGACGGCTCGAGCTACGGCTTTAGAAAAGTTGAAAACAGCGATATGATTCTTACTCCGGATTTAACTACGGCAGTAATAGACCCATTTAGAGACGCCCCAACGCTAAGCTTTTATTCCAATATAGTCCTTACCGACGATAAGCGGAGTCCTTTTTTACAGGATGGACGATATTTGGTTAAGCAGGCGGAATCGTTATTAAAAAAAATAACTGGCGCTGATAAATCGTGGTGGGGACCAGAGTTTGAATTTTATATTTTTTCTAATGTGGAGTATGATACCAGAACGTCGGCTTCGTATTATAAAATAGAACATGAAGAAGAGTTTTATAAAAAAGCGTATCATGCCGCTAATCCGTTTGACGTCTATGACGATTTTAGAGACGAAGCGTGTAAGATACTAAAGCAATTTGGCATTAAGGTTAAATATCATCATCACGAAACTGGCGAAAGAGGACAGCAGGAAATTGAGACTTTCTTTACAGATGTTTTGAATACGGGGGATAATGTTGTAACTGCAAAATATGTCTTGTTTAATTATGCCCGGATGCGGAACCTTTATGTTACTTTTATGCCAAAACCTATGTATCAGCAGGCTGGCAACGGAATGCATCTGCATCTGTTCCTTACTAAAAACGGCAAAAACGCTTTTTATAAAAAAGGCGAATATGGCAACATAAACGAACTTGGCAGGTTTTTTATTGGGGGACTGCTAAAACACGCTCCTGCGCTTGCGGCCTTTACAAATCCCAGCACAAACTCATATAAAAGATTAGTCCCCGGTTTTGAAGCTCCCGTTACATTAACTTACGGGCAGGGGAACAGGTCTTCTGCAATCCGGATACCAAAGTACGTTACAAATCCTGAAGAAGCGCGTTTTGAATACCGTCCGCCTGACGCTACCGCGAACCCATATTTATGTATTTCGGCAATGTTATTAGCAGGATTGGATGGAGTAGCTAATAAAATAGACCCAATAAAAGAGGGCTACGGTCCGGCAGATAAAAATCTTTTTGACGGAAGTTACGAAGGTAAAATTGAGTATTTGCCCCGCAGCTTAGCCGAGGCTCTTGACGCTTTAGCCGCTGATAACGATTTTCTGCGGCGCGGTAATGTTTTCACCGACGAGCTATTGCAACAGTGGGTAAGCATAAAAGAAGAAGAAATAAAAGCTATAAGCGCAATGCCTCATCCATTTGAATATAAAATGTACTTTAACTTGTAGGAGGCGCGGTAACGCATTATAATAAAATAAGTTACTGGTAAATTAAAAATTTACTATTATTATATAAGCTTTATTTGGGGGGAACTATTAAGTCTGGAACTGCGTAGCGAGAGAGCGTAAAAAAAAGCATTGAATATTATAATAAAGCGCCGCTGTTTAAAAACAAAACGGCGCTTTATCTTTAATTCTTATTTAGCTTTGCCTGTATATTTTAGTTCGGCAAATACCGGTAAATGATCTGAAGGGTAATGGCAGTTTTTAGAGTCGCTCAGTATTCCATATTTAAGAGTCTTCAAGCCTGTTTTGCTTGTGAAAATATAATCAATTCTACTTGTTACAGGTTTATCAAACTCAAAGTTATTAAAAGTACCTTGGTTGCCAAAAGAATTTGAAGTGGCAAATTTGGTTTCAATCATAACGCCAGACAAAAACTTAATTGGCGCGCTTTCCGGTTCAAGATTAAAATCGCCGGTTAAAATTACAGGATAATGTTCTTTGTTTAACGTATTTATTTTGTTGTAAATCAATTTCGCGCTGTTCATCCTTGCGGCGTCGCCCTGGTAGTCAAAATGAGTATTGAATACCCAGATGTGTTGTTTTGTAAGTTCGTCTTTAAATAGGCCGTAAGTGCAGATTCTGTTCAGCGCCGCGTCCCAGCCTTTTGATATTACGTCTGGAGTTTCCGATAACCAAAACGTAGCTTGTTTGATTAATTTAAAACGTTTAGCGTTGTAAAAAATACAGCTGTGTTCGCCGGTTCCATTAGCGTCGCGGCCAATTCCAATATGTTTATAATTTGGCAAAGCGCTGTCAAGGAACGTTAACTGATTGGCAAGTCCCTCCTGTATGCCAAATATGTCCGGTTCGTGAAATCTAATAAGTTCGGCCATTGTTCCTTTTCTGAATTGCCACTTGTTTTCTCCGTCGTCCGGGTTATCATATCTGATATTGTAGGTCATTATTTTTAAAGTCTGACTATATTGCAGCGTTGCGCAGCTAATCAGTAAAAAAAGCGTTAGAATAATTTTTTTCATTTTATTTTAATTTATTGTTTATGAAAAATGTTGAGAGAGTAAAAAGAACCTGTGTTATTAAACATATAATCAAAATAGAAATAAATACATTTTAATAAAAGTTCAAAATACCTGCATATTGTAGTTCTTAAGCTGGGAAAGGAATTCTAAAGTATTTGATTTTGCAGACACAATGGCAACAAAAATGAATGGGAAAATTCTTTGTTTATCTCTAATGGATATAAGAAAAAATTTTATTTCTCAAAAAAATGTTATTAAACTAACCTGACTTTTAAGGCGGTTTGATTATGGATACAAAAGCAAAGCGGAAGAACTTGGGGATAAAGAAGCCTCTGATATGATTCGGAGATATTGCAATAATTGACGCGATGAAGTAATTTTAGATGATATCATTTATAATAATTTCAGGGTCTAAAAACGATGAATGCAATAATCTACATTTTAAGTTTTTTTCTAATGTTTTTGTGTAATACTAAACAAGAGGCAAAAAGCGGCGCCGCTTTATCGGAGCCAGTTATTAATGCGCAGTTAAGCAGCTATATTAAAACTGATTTTATCGCCGATACGCTTTATGCTTCGGAAGATAAAGATTATTTTGTAATAGGAAACGCTAAAACAAAAAAGATAAGCTCTATCTCAATTAAGTATAAACCGAATGTTTTATTTACTGATTTTCAGGTAAAGCCGGTTTCTCCAAAACCGAAAATAAAAATTGACTGGTCAAGTTATAAGGACGCCAAGCATTTTAAAACCCGAATAAGCGAAGCGTGCAGTAAAGAAAATATTAATTTTGCCGGGCATTATTGTTTTGTTTCATGGGGCTGCGGAAGCGAATGTTTTGTTAGCGTGATAGTTGACGCGTTGACCGGGAAAATTTACGATGGCGTTGGAGCTACATCCGGTTTTGACTTTAAACCCGATAGCAGAATGCTTGTAGTAAATCCGCCTGACACTACAGGTTTTTATTCGGATTGTTCTTATTGTAAACCGATAATTTATATTTGGGATGAAAAGAGCAAAGGATTTATTGAACGGTAAAATAAGGTTTCCGCGGGCGCGGCGTTCTCCACGTCCGCAACATTTGAAATAAAGCAGATTGACAATAGGGATCATTTTCTTTAAGTTGGTTCTATCATTTTATTAGTGGGAGGATAAACTTATGACTACAATTAATAAACTATTATTAATAGGAATAGTTTTGTTAAGTGGCTGCTCAAAAGAAAACTCTACTGAACCGGCGAATAGTTTAGCCGGGAATTATAACAGCTCTTCTTTCATTTTACCCGATGCTGCTGACCGAAGCGTAGACGTTCAGGCGTCTGGAGGTTCCGTTAATATAACGTTTACGAATAAGAACGAATATACTGCAAAAGTTATCATACCACAAAGCGTATCAACTATAATGGGATCCGGAATAACAAAAACATATACTGGCTCTTATGTTATTTCAAATGATACGGTAAAATTGTCTCAGTCTGGTTTTATTATTAATTCAATGAAGTGGCATGAAAGCGGCAAATCGGTTGAAGCTCTTTCTCCTGCAAGGGGAGGGCTTTCGTTTGTTTTGCAGAAGCAATAGTAATAAAACTAAGAAGAGTTCGGGCGTTAATGCTTATTTTTTTGACGCAGAAAGATAATAATTGACAATAAAAGCTTAATGCTTTAAGTTCAAAGTATAAACCCTTTGCTGTTGCCGAGGTTCAAGTATATTGTTTGAAAAGTAAATAGATATATTTAATTTTAAACTAATTAGCTTGAATATTACAGTAAAATTATTCCCATAGGGGATTTAGAGTTGAGATGGATATAATCTTAGTATCATTTTTCTAATACAATGTAATCTTTTCGTGTATTCGATGTAAATAATTGGTGTAAACTAATTTCTAAAAGTAATTTACGAATCTATTATGATACTTAATGGCTCAGCTCCATATCTTAACATGAATGAACCATTGCCAAATTCAAAAGTTTGGCGATATATGGATTTTCCTAAGTTCCTGAATATAATTACTTATGCAAAACTTTATTTTTGTCGGTTAGACAAATTACAAGATCAATATGAAGGTACTTTATCAACTAATTTAGTAAATGAAATAAAAAGCCAATATGACAATTTCAGCCCTTTATTGGGTAAAGAGAATACAGATCAAATGGCTAGAAAAGAAATAAATACTATTAATAACTATAGGGGATATACTCTTGTTAATAGTTGGACGCAAAATGTTGAAGAATCTTTTGCTCTTTGGAAAATATATCTTGGATACCAGCCTTTTGGTATTGCAATACAGACAAAATACAAAAAATTAAAAACCAGCTTTCCTGGCGATGAAAGAATGCTTTTCCAAAAAATTACTTATACTGATTGCATTAAGGAACTGCACCAACGAAATGTACCATTTACAAAGAAAAAGTTTTATAAATTTGAAAAGGAAGTAAGGATAGCAATTATAAGTCAGTATGAGGAATTTAATGGAAAAGCTAAATACGAAAATGGGAAATATGTTGATGTGGATATAGATAATTTAATAGAGAATATCTATATTTCTCCCTTTGCTCCAGATTGGTTTTGTGAGTTAGTGAGGTATGTAATTGAAGAAAAGTACCATTTCCATTTCCCAATTATCAAGTCTCTTATTAAAGAAAGAAACTAGGGTGAAATCCAATAATATCACTTGTTTGATAAAGTAGTATCTATTGCAGAATTACCGTAATAATGAATCGTCCGAAAAAAAATCCAATTGACAATAAAAGCTTAATGCTTTAAGTTGAAAGCATAAATATAAACCTCTCACAATTTCAATAATCCGTGGGGGATGAACGAAATAGCCCGGAGATAATATGAAATATTTTTGTATCGTTATTGCTTTCAGTTTTTTATTAATTGCCGGGTGTGAAAAAACGCCGGACGCCGTTCCAGACCTCTCTGTAAAACAAATCTCAAACGACCTGAATTATAAAATGAATTTTGCCGGCGTTAACAAAGTGTTAATGGAGAAGTATAAGCTTAAGGACGTTAAGCAGGTAGAAAGAACTAGCGACACTACGGAAAAAGATTTTGTATACTCAGGCGGCAAGCTAAACGGAAATAAAATTTATGAATGGCATCTGATGTTTATTAACGACAGGCTTTGTTTCCTTTGGCTCATGATAGTCGACCGCATAGCGCCGCTTGAAAGCGCTTATAAAGATCTGACTACTGGGAACAATCAGGTATTTGGCAAAGCTGTAAAGGATGATCCATTCAGTAAGAAATGGCGCATTAAGGAAGGGGATGTTACAAAACAGGAAATAACAATGTCCTTAGAGCAGAAAAACAAAAGTACTATTATGCTTGCTATTTCATTTTGGGAATACAACGAAAAAGCGCTTCGGTAGCCGTTAGCAATTTTTATAAAACTTATTGCTTTAGAACGGCGCGCTATAGAAAATAAAAATCAATCATCCTGATTAGCCGGGATGATTGATTTTAAGTCTAAACGCATATTACCATTTGACGATATATGTACAAGAATCGCCTCCTGTGTTTCTGCAGCCATCGTTTTGATTATGCTCGATTTTTACAGCTACTCCTGCCGGTTTAAATTTATTTACCATTGCCTGAATAATCCCTTTGTCAAAACTACATGGATAAGGATTATTGCAGAACAGTTTAATTGTGGTTGGTCCTAATTTAGAAAATTGATAAGCTCCAATGTCTCCGCCTCTATGGTTCATATGGTAAGCAACGTCAATAGACGCTAATGCTTTTTCGAGATTATCAATCTCTGGTGGGAACTGAGCATTCTCCGGAATTTTCATTCCAATTTGTTCAAGCGTTTTTTGCCCAATAGATTCTGATATTTTTTTAAAAGAATCCAGCCATGCCTGTTGTTGATACCACTGACCCGGCGTAGGATCTTTAATTCCATTATCTTCTAATATTTTAAGAGCTTTGCTTTTAAAAACGCTCATACCGTCAACGACTGACAGAACTGTTTCGCCATTAACTTCAACTCCTGCAGCAAGAGCTATAAATTGTGCCATATTATTCTCCTAATTAAAATTATTGAATTAGTTATAGTCTGTTTTAGAGACAGTTTTATATTCTAAATTAAATAAATAGATGTGATCGCTCGCTTTACTGTGAACTGTTATCCATATTATGCCAATATATATCTTCGAACATTATTACAAATAGTTTAGGGCGTTATTTAATAATTTTTTCAATGAGCTAAAAATTTGAAAATGACTAATTGAAACTTTATTTTACATTTGTTTGAATAAATAAATACTATTAAGGTCTGCCATATGAAGTTACTATACTGCATCACTAGCGCTATTATATTTTTTGCAAGCGCAATATTTCCACAAGAGCATTTGTCAATCCATGAGTTATCAAAAAAAGAACATGCAACTAAAGCTATTGAGAAAAGCTTATTCGATCAAACCGGGAAAGGAATAGTCCCACTAAAATATGATAAAAGCCAATTGACTTCGGCTGTTTTTGGATACCTGCCGGATTGGGAATATTCAAGCGCAAAAAGCAATTTAAAATATGAGCTGCTTACGCATATTGCGGCGTTCGACTTTGCCGTTGATACAAACGGCTCAATTTCTAACCCGAGCTACTGGCCGTGGACTGACGTTATCAATGCGGCGCATAGCGCAGGGGTTAAAATAATTATGTGCGTTACAAATTTTACAGCTTCGCAAATTCATAAGATAATAACAGACCAAACTGTTAAGCAAACATTTTTTGCGAATGTAAAAAGTAAAATAACGCAATACTCGCTTGACGGAGTAAACATTGATTTTGAAAGCGTTGCGACGGCAGATAGAGGGACGCTATTAAATACATTTATGTCCGACTTATCAAGTTATGTGCATGCTAATAATTCAGTCGGGAAGGAAGTGTCTTTTGCAGGGCCAGCGGTTAACTGGGGAGGATGGAATTTATTGGGGTTAACTAATTCCTGCGATTATGTCTTTATTATGGGATATGATTTTTACGGAAGCTGGAGCGCTGTTACGGGTCCAAGCGCGCCGCTATCCGGGACGAGCTATTCAGTTCAGAATACAGTAACTAATACTTCATATGGCTATGGAAACGCTTTGACCGCGAACTCTAAAAAATTAATTCTTGGAGTTCCTTACTACGGGCAGAAATGGACGACTAAAAAAGATGTCGCCGGGGATTCAGTGGTTAAGTATATAGGCGCAACGACTTTTGATAACGATCAGCCAAACTCAATTGCGTATGGAGTAAAATGGTCAGCCTATAAAACCCCCTGGTATAGCTATAAATATGACGCTACAACTTATGCGCAGGTGTGGTTCGATAATGATTCGAGCCTTGGCTTAAAATATGATTTAGCAAAAGCAAATAATCTTAAAGGGGTTGGAATGTGGGCTTTGGGGCAGGACGGCTCGCGTCAGGAATTATGGAATATGCTGAAAACAAAGTTTTATAGTTCAGGAGTTTCTATAAGCGGCAGCATCACATATCCTAATTATGGGACGTCGGGCTCTACGGCTATTGCAGGAGTAAAAGTTTATTTGAAAACCAACTCCGCTATTATAGATTCCACAACGACGGACGCTTCCGGCGCCTATACGTTTACAAATAAAACAAGCGGGGCGTATTCTCTTTCAGCTTCAAGCTCTAAAACATGGGGAGGAGTCAACTCAACAGACGCATTAATTCTAAAGCAGTATGTAACAAACGCAAAGTCGTTTGATTCGCTTCAAATTAAAGCGGCGGACGTTAACGTTTCGGGTTCAGTTAACAGCACGGACGCGCTATTAATGAGGCAGCGCGTTGTAGGCATAATTTCTTCTTTTAAAGCGGGCGATTGGGTTTTTGAAAATCCGGCTGTAACTTTAACCGGAAGCTCTGTAACGGTAAATTTGCGCGGGTTATGCGTAGGCGACGTAAACGGTTCGAATGTGCCTTAAATAAAATAGAAGAAAAAGCCTGATCTTAACCAAATAAATTAGACTCAATTGTTTGATTGGATAAGTCGCTTTGATTTTGTAATTTTGAATAAAATATAAAATAAAATTACGACTATGGCAGAAAAAAGCGAATACCAAAACAGAGTTACTGATAAAGACGAATATATAACTGATAAGAGCAAGCTTGGGAAAAGACTTTTCCCTTCGATTAATTTTTTCAGGAATATGCTAAGGATACTAATTTATTCTAATCGTCAGGCTACAAAAGGGATATATGATTCTGTCCGCTGGTATAACTCATCGGTAGACGTAAGAGAATGTCTGGAAAGCGCCGGGGTTAAAATGCATTTTACGGGCATTAACAATATGCGCAAAGTTGAGGGGCCTGTGGTTTTTGTTTCAAATCATATGAGCACGCTTGAAACAGTCGTTCTGCCTTCGCTAATCCAGCCGGTAAAAAAAGTTTTATTTGTAATAAAAAAAGAATTAAGTACGTATCCTCTTTTTGGGCCTGTGGCTTCGGCAAGGGAGCCTATAATTGTGGGGCGGTCTAATCCGCGCGAAGACCTGAAAATTGTGCTTGAAGAAGGAACGCAAAAGCTTAAAGAGGGGAAGTCGGTAGTTATTTTTCCGCAAAAGACTAGAGGCGGCAAATTAAATCTTGAAACATTTAACAGCCTTGGCAACAAACTGGCAAAGCGAAATAATGTGCCAGTAATACCAATAGCTCTTGTAACCGACGCGTGGGAGAATGGCAAGTTCATTAAAGAGGCCGGGAAAATTAACCCTTCAAAAACAGTTCATGTGGCATTTGGCGAACCATTAATTATTACTGGAAACGGAAGCGAAGAACATCAGCGTATATTAGATTTTATTACTAATAAATTTAAAGAATGGGGCCGCGAAGACCTGATTTAGCAAATTTTACAGACCTCCGTAAATAACCTGCGTATTCACATTATCTTTTCTTAAGAATTCCTTAATATTAAGTTAACGTATCTGTCTTGTCTTTACCCGTATATTGAGAAATAATATTTCTATGTACTTATCAAATAAACTCAAAAAAAATATACGGAAAAACCATAATGAAAAAGTTATCAGTCTATTTCTGCTGTTTGTTTTTAATTCAGCTGACGCTGCGATTGAATGTAGAAGCGCAGCCGAAGAACCAAAAAACAAATTCGCCAAAAAATGTTATTATAATGATAGGGGATGGAATGGGGTTTAACCATATTAAAGCGACAGACTATTATCAATATGGCGAAGAGGGGAAGCAGGTCTACGAAAACTTTCCGGTAAAAATAGCCGCAGCCACATATCCGGCAAAACTTGGCAGTTATGGCGAAGAACAGCCATGGTCGCATGGATACAACCCAGCCGAAGCATGGACGGATTTTGAAGCGATGAAAACAGGCTTTACAGAATCGGCCGCCGCGTCTACGGCGCTTGCAACGGGTAAAAAAACTTACAATAACGCAATTGGAATGGATCTGGATCAAAAGACAAAGCTTTTAAGTCTAACAGAATTTGCAAAACAATTAGGCAAATCAACAGGAGTAGTTACAACCGTGCAATTTAGCGACGCAACTCCGGCTGGTTTTGTAGCGCATAACGTGTCGCGCAAGTATTGCGAAGAGATTGCTCAGGAAATGATATTGGATAGCAAGTGCAGCGTGATAATGGGAACCGGGGACCCGATGTATGACGATAACAGCCAGATTGTTAATAAAGATGCGGCATGGGTCGGGGGAAAAGAATTATGGGGGCAGCTGACAGGCGAACCAAAAACTACGTTTACAATAAACGGAAAGGAAAAAACTGTTCAGGATATAGACGGAGACGGCAAACCGGACAGCTGGACTTTGATACAGGATAAATCCGATTTTCAGAAGCTGATGAAAGGAGACGCGCCAAAAAGAGTTATTGGCGTTCCCAAAGTATACGGAACTCTACAGCAGGGGCGCGGCGGCGATAATAATGCGGTTCCGTTTTATGTCCCGTTTGTGCAAACTTCTCCGGCTTTGTTTGAAATGAGCGCGGCGGCGCTGAACGTATTAAGCAAAAACCCCGCCGGATTTTTGGTAATGATTGAAGGGGGCGCAATTGATCATGCCGGGCATCAAAACCAGAAAGGGCGAATGATAGAAGAAGTTATTGATTTTAATAAAGCTATTGAGACGGTCGTAAACTGGATTGAAACCAACAGCAGCTGGGATGAAACGCTGTTGATAATTACGGCCGATCATGAGACGGGTTTATTGCAGGGACCGCAAAAAGGGAAATTTAACGATATTGTAAATAACGGTAAGGGAGAAATGCCTAGAATGGAGTTCAATACAAATAATCATTCAAACAGTCTTGTCCCTGTTTTTGCTAAAGGAGCCGGGGCGGAGATACTTGAAATGTTTGCGGATCAGGCCGATAAAGTGCGCGGGCGTTTCTTAAATAATACTGCAATTCCGAACGTAATTAGAACAATTTTAAAATAATAAACGCCTATCGCGGAGAAGTTTCAAAGGCTTCTCCGCGCCCAGTTTAACCTGCCTGCTAAACTTAACATTACAATAACATTCAATTAACACTGTCTTAATAAGACGATAGTATTTTTCGATCAAAATTCAGGAAGATTTTGAAAAAGAAAATATTGTTTATCTGCGGATCATTAAACCAGACGACTATCATGCACCAGATCGCGCGGAATTATGAAGATTATGAATGCTACTTTACCCCATATTATGCAGATGGATTTGTAAAAAAACTTGCCGATAACGGCTTTCTTGATTTTACAATCCTTGCAGGAAAATTTAGAGACGATTGTTTGTTTTATTTAATTACGAATAATTTACAGATTGATTACCGGGGAGTGCAAAACGATTACGATTTGGTATTTACCGGAAGCGATTTAATTATTCCCAAAAATATTACAGGACGAAAAACCATACTTGTGCAGGAAGGGATGACTGATCCTGAAAACCTGATGTACTATTTAGTTAAGTATTTAAAATTACCGAGATATTTGGCAAGCACTTCTACTACAGGGCTATCAGACCAGTATGACGTATTTTGCACGGCTTCGGAAGGGTACAGGGACTTGTTTATAAAAAAAGGAATCGATTCTAAAAAAATAAGAGTTACAGGAATTCCAAATTACGATAATTGTAGAAAATACAACAAGAACCGTTTTCCGTATAAGAATTTTGTTTTAGTCGCTACGTCGGATGCAAGAGAGACGTACAAATATGAAAACCGTAAAAAGTTTATAATGGATGCTTTAGAAATAGCAAACGGACGACAACTGATATTTAAACTGCATCCAAATGAGTTTGTAGAAAGAGCGACAAAAGAAATTAAATCGCTCGCCCCAAAAGCAATAGTCTATTCTGAAGGCAACATACACGAGATGATAGCAAATTGCAAAATCTTAGTTACCAAATATTCAACTGTGGTTTATACCGGAATAGCGCTGGGGAAGGAAGTTCATTCATATTTTGATTTACGAGAATTGAAAAAGCTTGCGCCAATACAGAACAACGGAGCTTCTGGCAAAGCGATTGCTGACATTGGCAGGACTCTGCTTGAAGAGTCAATAGTTGAGCGTTCATTTAAAAAGCATAATGAAATTAGAAAATCTAAAATAAAAATAAATAAAATATCGGCGGAGACAATATGAATAAGCAGAATAATCAAAATATGTTATATGCTATAGTATTTATAGCTCTATCTCTGTTGTCGCTTATGCGCGAAGAATACACAATTATGGCAGTGTCAATTGTTATGTCAGTTTTGTTCACATTGATATTTCTTGTCTTTAGAACTATTAGCAAAGTTAAGAATTACCCTTTGCAAACCAGATAACAGATGAAACCATTAATAAATATAATTACAGTCGTTCAGGCGCGAATGGGATCTTCAAGGCTGCCCGGCAAAGTAGTAATGTCATTAGCAGGCAAGCCCTTATTAGTCAGAATTGTAGAAAGAATTAAGCAGGCAAAGTTATCTGGGGTGGTAGTTGTGGCTGCTACTACCTCGCCTGAAGATAATATGATAGAGAATATTTGCAAAGCGGAAAATATAGAAATATTTAGAGGCGATACAAACGATTTATTAGACAGGCATTATAAAGCCGGAATGAAATATAACGCTGACGTAGTAGTGAAAATTCCGTCTGATTGTCCTCTTATTGATCCGGCTGTAATTGACAGGGTTTTAGCTTTTTATGTAAATAACCAAAACGATTTTGATTTTGTGAGCAATCTTCATCCGCCGACTTATCCGGATGGCAACGACGTTGAAGCGATAAATATGGAAGCCTTAAAAAAAGCCTGGTCGAATGCAAGGCAGGATTTTGAACGGGAACATACGACGCCGTATATCTGGGAAAATCCTCAGCAATTTAGGATAGGGAACGTTTGCTGGGAAACAGGATTTAATTATTCAATGACCCACCGGTGGACGATAGATTATGAAGAGGATTTTATTTTTATAAAAACTGTATATGACGAATTATACCATATAAATCCGTCGTTTACGCTTTACGATATAATTAACCTTTTAGAAAAGAAACCAGTTTTAAAACATATTAATAATAAATACGCGGGAGTAAACTGGTACAGAAATCATTTACACCAGTTAAAAACAATAACCGCAAATCAAACGCGAGTAATCTGAAATGCAAGAGTTAGAAAGAAAAGAATTAGAAGATATCTCATTTAAAGTGCGAGAAACAATAATTAAAATGTCTGGCAACGGAGGCTGCTTTATTGGAGCGTCTCTTTCTTGCGTGGATATAATAGTCTACCTGTACAAAAAGTATTTGAATATAAATTTATCAAATCTTAAAGACGATAACCGGGATTATTTCTTCCTATCAAAGGGGCACGACGTTCCGGCATTGTACGGCGTATTTGCAGAGATTGGCTTTATAGACAAAAAGAGACTTGAAAATCATCTTCAGGTAAACGACTATATATATTGGCACCCTAACAGAAACATTCCGGGGATAGAATTTCACTCTGGTTCGCTTGGGCATTTATTATCAGTGGCGTCTGGCGTTGCGTTGGATTGCAAAAGAAGAAATCAGGATAATAAAATTGTAGTGATTTTAGGCGACGGCGAATTGAACGAGGGCTCTATTTGGGAAGCTTCGCTGGTAGCGGCGGCGCATAAGCTTGATAACCTTATTGTAATTGTAGACCGAAATCAATTTCAGGCGAACATACAAACAGAAGAACTGATCCCTTTAGAACCGCTTGAAAGAAAATTTGAAGCGTTTGGATGGAATACGGCAAATTGCAACGGACATGATTTTGAACAGCTTGAAGAAACGCTTTCTTTATACCAGCCGGGGAGCGCAAGGCCATTTGTAATAATAGCCGATACTGTAAGGGGTAAAGGATTGCCAAGCATAGAAAAAAGAGCCGATAGGTGGTTCTGCAATTTTAGTCCAGAAGAAATTAAAAATCTGCTTACCGAATTAAAGACTAAACAAAAAACTATTTTAACCTCCGAAACGATGATGGTGCGATGATGACATACGAAAACTTATTAGAAGAAATGATTAAACAGGACGATAGATTTGTTGTGATGACGGCGGAAAACAGAGCCGCAATAAGAAATCTACCAGGTAAAATAAGCAAGAACTTTGTAGACGTAGGTATAGCAGAGCAAACGTTAATAGGAATGGCCGCGGGTTTAGCTCTGCGCGGCAGAATACCAATAACGCACGCGCTCGCTTCGTTTTTAACGCTTAGACCATTTGAGTTTATAAGGACTGATGTAGGAATTGGATCATTGCCTGTTAAGTTAGTTGGAGCCGTACCGGGTTTTCTTTCGGAAGCAAACGGGCCAACACATCAGGCGGTTGAAGATATTGCGCTGATGAGGCTTATTCCGCAAATGCAGATTTTCTGTCCTGCCGATGAAGACGAACTGCTAAACGGATTTGAAGAAATTGCGCAGTCGCCTAATCCGGCATACATAAGATATACAAATCAAAAGGCTTTAATAAAACATCCAATTGCATGTAAAATTGGCGAAGCAGAAGTGTTGCAACAGGGGAGCGATATTACTTTAATAACATATGGATTATTGTTTAACGAAACGCTGAAAGCAAAAAAAATATTAGAAGAAAATGGCTTTTCAGTCGGAGTAATTAATTTACGATACCTAAACCCAATTGATGAAGAAGCGATATTAGAAAGCGTAAAAAAATCATTTTTAACAGTATGCATAGAAGATCATTTTCAAATTGGGGGGCTTTACAGTATAACGGCTGAATTATTATTAAAAAACAGAATTACAGGAAACGTTTTACCAATAGCGCTAAAAAATAAATTTTTTAAACCAGCGCTGCTTGGCGACGTATTAGAGTATGAAGGTTTTACAGGCAAACAAATTGCAGATAAAATTCTTTATGCGTTGAAATTTGAAGTATCGGGAATAACCGATAATAAATAAAAGTGGAGTGCAAATTAAATGGCAAATAAAATATCAAATAATCAGTTATACCCCGATATATTTGAATCGGACAAGCTCTATCACAGAGCTAAGAAATTAATTCCATCAGTTACTCAAACATTAGCAAAAGGACCGGGGCAATATGTAAAAGGAATTGCGCCAAAGTACCTGGTTAAAGGCAAGGGCTCGCATGTATGGGACGTCGACGGGAATGAATACATTGACTATAATATGGGCATAGGTCCTTTGTCGTTAGGGTATTCGTTTAAAGAAACCAACGACGCTATAAAAAAACAGCTTGAAGACGGAATTACTTTTTCTCTAATGCATCCTTTAGAAGTGGAAGTAGCGGAATTAATAAATGAAATTATTCCTAATGCTGAAAGCGTAAGATTCAGCAAAACCGGAGCCGACGTTGCAAGCGCGGCTATAAGGCTTGCAAGAGCTTATACGGGTAAAAACAGCGTCCTTTGCTGCGGATACCACGGCTGGCACGACTGGTATATTTCTGTTACTGACAGGAACAAAGGAATTCCCGGTACGACAATGGATAATACATATACTTTCAATTATAATGATATTGAATCGGTCATAGATTCTATCGACGACGATACGGCGGCTATAATATTAGAGCCGTTTGTATTTGACGCGCCGAAAGATAATTTTTTAGAGAATCTGCGGCAGATATGCACTGACAGAAATATCGTTTTAATATTTGACGAAATGTGGACGGGATTTCGCGTAGCTCTTGGCGGCGCGCAGGAATTTTTTGGTATCAAGGCCGATATCGCATGCTTTTCTAAAGCGGTTGCAAACGGTATGCCTATTTCAATTCTTACCGGCAAAAAAGAGATATTAGCTCTTCTTGAAAAAGACGTTTTCTTTTTTACAACTTTTGGCGGAGAAGCTCTTTCTCTTGCGGCGGCTAAAGCCACAATTAATTTTATGAAAGAAAATAATGTTCAGGCGTATTTAGAAAAACAAGGGGCTAAACTAAAATACGGTTATAATAAAATAGCTGAAGAATACGGGATGAGTTATACAAGATGCATTGGTTTTCCATGCAGAACTATGATAACGTTTGACGCTTCGGCAGGAAACCCGCTTGAAATAAAATCGTTATTCCAGCAGGAAATGATAAAACGAGGAATATTATGGAACGGATTTCATAACATGTCGTATTCGCATTCCGACGAAGATATTGAATATACGCTTAAAACTTACCGGATAGTTTTAGAGATTATAAAAAAAGCCGTGGATGAGAAGGATATACTTGGGCATTTGAAAGGTTTGCCGGTAGAGCCTGTATTCAGAAAAACAGGCAACTTTAACATTAAACCCAAACAAAAATTATCAGAAGAACTAAGCGAAATAGAAAATTAAATTATTGAAGAAATGAAAGTATTTATAATTAGGGAACAAGATGAATTTATTTAGTCTGGAAGGTAAAGTAGCCGTAGTAACGGGAGCCTTGGGTTTGCTTGGCAGGCAGCATTGCTCTGCGCTTTCTGAAGCGGGAGCGAAAGTTGTAGTTTGCGATTTGGACGAGCCAAAATGTAAAGCGTTCGCAAAAGAATTAAATAGCGGTTCTATAGGCGTTGGAACAGATATCACGGACGCTAACTCTGTAAGAAAACTTAGAAGCAAAATATTAAAAGAATACAGACAGCTTGACGTGCTGGTAAATAATGCGGCTATAAACGATAAATTTGAATCGCCATTAACGGCTATGGAATATTCGCGTTTTGAAAATTATCTGCTTGAATTGTGGAACAAATCAATAGAGGTGAATCTGACCGGAACATTTTTATGCTCGCAAATTCTTGGAACAGAGATGGCTGTAAATAAAGCTGGGAGCATAATAAACATAGCTTCCACTTATGGCATCGTCGGGCCGGATCAATCGTTATACTTAGATAAAAACGGAGAACAGCAGTTTTTTAAAACCGCGGTATATCCGGTTACAAAAGGGGGAGTGATAGCTTTTACAAAATTCCTCGCTTCATATTGGGGCGCTGTAGGAGTAAGAGTAAATTCGCTAACGCCAGGCGGAGTTGAAAATTTGCAAAATGATTTTTTTGTAGAAAATTATTCAAAAAGAACGCCGCTTAAAAGAATGGCGAAACCAACTGATTACAAGGGAGCAATAGTCTTTTTGGCAAGCGAAGCGTCAAGTTATATGACGGGAGCAAATCTTGTTGTTGACGGAGGGTTTACAATATGCTAAGTAATAATTATGACTCGATAAATCTTGAAGCTCTTAGAAATAAAGCCGAGAAAATAAAAGTAGTTTTTACAGATAACGACGGCGTTTTAACTGATACGGGCGTGTACTATTCTGAAATGGGGGAAGAATTAAAACGGTTTTCCATCAGAGACGGAATGGGAGTAGAACGATTAAGAAAAATTGAAGGTATAGAGACTGGCATTATTTCAGGAGAAATTTCCGCTTCGCTAAAAAAGAGAGCGGAAAAGCTAAACATAACTGTTCTGTATCTTGGAATAAAAGATAAGAAAACATGCTTAGAAGAAGTATTGACTAAAATGAATTTGACCTGGGAAGAAACCGGTTATATAGGGGATGATTATAACGATCTTGAGCTGATTGAGGCCTGCGGATTAACAGCCTGCCCGGCTGACGCTATGCCGCATGTAAAAACGAAAGTCGATTACATCTCGTCAGTAAACGGAGGTCATGGAGCGTTCCGGGATTTTGCAGAATTAATAATTATGATAAAAAATAATTTTGAGTTTAAAGAAACAAATTATCAGAGGACGATATGAGTTCCCAGCGTGTAAGACAAGTCAGCAATATGCTTATTGGGGAAGGACAGCCTGTTTTTGTAATAGCCGAAATTGGAATAAACCACAACGGATCTATTGAGACGGCAAAAAAAATGATTGACGGCGCAATATTTTCAGGATGCAGCGCGGTTAAATTTCAGAAAAGGACGCCCGAACTTTGCGTTCCGCGCGACCAGTGGGATAATATGCGCGATACTCCATGGGGCAGAATGTCATATATAGAGTATCGTCAAAAAATGGAATTTGACGAAGAACAGTTTAAGGAAATAGTCGATTATTGCAACCAGAAAAAAATGATATGGTTCGCTTCGTGCTGGGATTTAGAAGCTGTAGATTTTGTGGCGCAGTTTGATCCGCCTATGTATAAAATTGCTTCCGCCTCAATTACAGACCATGATTTGCTGAAGAAGCATAAAGAGACTGGAAAACCAATTATGATATCGACAGGAATGTCGACGACTGAAGAAATAGAAGCGGCTGTGGAAATATTAACTGAAGAAAATCTGATGATAGCTCATTCAACCTCGGCATATCCTTGCAAGAATGAAGAGCTGAATTTACTTGCGATACCAAAACTTATGGACAAATACCCGACAGTTCCAATTGGTTACTCGGGGCATGAAGTAGGGCTTGCGCCAACATGGGCCGCAGTGGCAATGGGCGCAACGTTTGTAGAAAGGCATATAACGCTTGATAGGGCTATGTGGGGGACCGATCAGGCGGCGTCTGTAGAAGTGATTGGGTTTATGAGGCTAATCTCTAATATCCGCGATATAGAAAAAGCGCTTGGCGACGGCGTAAAAAAAGTATATGAGAGCGAACTGCCAATAAGGCAAAAACTACGGAAAGTAAATTCGATTACTTCTCCGGTAGTTTAAAAAGAATTTGCATAATTTAAAAGCAAAATGAATGAATCTTATCGACGTAAAAAAAATCGTTTATTCCAAATATCCAAATTTCCTAAGCGGCGTTCCTATTTCATTCCGGCAGCCTATATTTTATTTTATCAAGAAGCTTTTGCATATTTCAGAGATAAACTCCTTTCTTCAGAAACATAATAACAGAAAAGGGATTGCGTTTATTGACGAGGTATTTGAAACTATAGATTTTTCGTATACGGTTTCAAAAAAGGATAAAGATAAAATTCCAAGCGAAGGGAAGCTTCTTGTTATTGCAAATCATCCGCTGGGGGGATTGGACGGCTTAGTACTATTAAAACTGTTAAGCGAAGTTAGAAACAATATTAAAATAATTGTAAACGACGTGTTAGCGAATATTGATAACCTAAACGAGCTGTTTCTGCCAGTTGATATTTTTACAAATAAAATACAAAAAGAAAATCTTTCCGCAATAAGCGCGTCTATCAAAAACGAAGAGGCTATTATTGTTTTTCCATCGGGGGAAGTATCCCGGTTTAACTGGAAAGGAATAAGAGATAGCCGATGGAACAACGGGGCTTTGTACTTTGCCGCAAAGTATAATATTCCAATTTTACCCGTTTATATAAACGCAAAAAACTCATTCTTGTTTTATTTGGCGTCGCTGATAAATAAAAAGGCGTCGATGTTTCTTTTGCCTAATGAATTATTTAACAAAGCGGGAAAAACTATTTCGTTAAAAATTGGAGACCCTATACCCGCTAAAGCCTTTTCGTCATACCTGAGAAAAGACAATATTCAGTTAAAGCTATTACGCAAACACCTTTTCTTAATTGGAAAAGGGAAGAAAGGAATTTTTAACACTGAGAAAAATATAATTCATCCAGTCGATAGAAAAACAATTAAAAAAGAATTATCAGACGCTGAAACTCTTGGCGAAACAAACGACGGTAAAATAATTTTGCTAGCGGACTATCATAATTTCCCAAACGTGATGGCTGAAGTAGCCCGTTTGCGCGAAATAACTTTTAGACGAATTGGCGAAGGAACGGGAAATAAATTTGACTCCGATTTGTACGACCAGTTTTATAAGCACATTTTATTATGGGACGATAAAGAATTAGATATAATTGGCTCTTACAGAGTAGGCGTATGCGGCGAAATTACCGCTAAATACGGGAAGCAGAGTTTATATACGACGTCGCTATTTGACTACTCGCAGAGTTTTATAGAACTGCTGCCAAACGCCATTGAACTTGGGAGGAGTTTCATTCAGGCAAAATACTGGAACACCTCTGCGCTTGATTATTTATGGAGCGGGATAGGCTCGTTTCTTGCCCGGTATTATGAGATTAACCATTTATTCGGTCCGGTAAGTTTAAGCGCGTCATATTCAGAAGAAGCAAAAAATATGATTGTATACTTTTATAAAAAATGGTTCGGTTCCAACGCGGGGTTAGTTACTGCAAAAAACCGGTTTACTATCGCTCCGCAAAAAGAAAAAGAGCTGGCGGAAATTTTCTGCCAGGATAATTTTTCTGACGAACTGAAATGTTTGAAAAATCTATTAAAAATATACGGATTTGCCATACCCCCGCTGTTTAAACAGTATTCGGATTTGTGCCAGGAAGGGGGCGTAAAGTTTTTAGATTTTGGAGTGGATTATAATTTTAAAAACTGTATTGACGGTTTTATTTTAGTTGACGTTAACCAGATAAAAGAAAAAAAGAAAGAGCGGTATATTTATCCGCATTTGCGTCCGGAAGAAGTAGGCGTATAAACGAAATTTTTAACATAAGCGAAAATACAAAATGAAGATTGCTCACTTTGCAGACCTGCATATTAATTCCTGCGTAAGGGAATCGAATATATCTGAAACAATGGCTCTTTTTGAACATGCAATGAAAAATGAAACAGATCATTTTTTTATAACGGGAGACGTATCGCATAATTCCGATCCGGAAGATTTTGAAGCTCTGCGAAGGATACTAGAATATTTTGGGATATTAAGCAGCGACAAAGTTTCGATTGTTATTGGCAATCACGATATTTTTGGGGGTCCGCAGAAGGCCGAAGATATTTTTACCTTTCCGCAGAGATGCAGAGACGAAGATTACGATAATAAAGTATTGGAGTTTAACGGCTATTTTACAGAGCTTTTTGAAAGCGCGATATTCCTTTCGCCAAATAATAAATATCCTTATGCTAAAATAATAAACGACATATTGATATTGGGGATAAACTCAGTAGACAGGTACTCTTCTATGAAAAATCCATTTGCCTCAAACGGAGCCGTAGATGAAGAGCAATTAAATGAAACGGAAAAAATACTTGCAGAATTTAGCGAACAGGCAAAGCGTAAAATTGTGCTCATTCATCATCACTTCAACAAAATAAAAGCTCCTTCAAATAATATGATGCATTATTTTTGGCAGGTGGTTGAAAAACAAACTATGAAGCTTCGTAACAAAAAAAATATCCTTGAGCTGTTTAATAAATATGAAATAGACGCGGTGTTCCATGGTCACATACACGAAAACGACGAATATTTAAGAAAAGGAATTCGTTTTATTAATGGCGGCGGATGTTTTAATAATATTAAAGAAGGCGAGATTTCATATAATCAGGTTGATATTACCAGGAAGCATATAAAAACCCAAATAGTAACTTTTCCGTATTCAAAAAGAAAAAATAAACGCCTGTTTGAACCTTTAAGCCTTCAGACAATTAGTTGATAATTGCCGGGTTATATTGAGATCGAGCTTGCAGTAAGATCAAAGAGCTCTTTATACTCAAGAATAAAGTCTTCTATCGCCTGATCGGAACTGAAATGCAATGTGTCCTTAACTGAGGGGTCTAAACTTATCTCGTCATCCCACGATAACTGACCGGAATTAAGCTTTTGCGTCATATAATCAACAAGATGGATAATAGTTACAAGCTCTATATTATTTTGCGCAAGCGAAGGTCTGTGATGGAAATTAAAAGAGTCGCATAACGGCAGCGGGAGGTTCCACTTTTCCCCAAGAAATCTTCCAATTTCCTGATGAGTTAAACCAAGAGTTTCTTTTTCCGCCTGAACAATCGGAATATTTTCTTTTTTTGAGCGGGAAAAAATTTTCTGGAAATCATCGTTCATAAAATTATAAATAACTAAAATTCCCATATCATGTAAAATGCCGGCTACAAATGCGTCGCTTGCAAAACTAAAGCCAAGGTTCTGGGCAATATTTTTAGACGCTGCGCCTGATACCATAGAATGCACCCAAAACTCTATAGGGTCAAAATAAGCAGAGGGCTGTATTTTGAAAGAATCCGCAAGCGAGATAGCGGTAACGGCGTCCTTAATCTCCTGCTGGCCAAGCACAATTATTGCAAATTCAATTGAAGACACGCTTCTTTTTATGCCGTATAAGGGAGAATTTGCGACTGCCAGAATTTTAGTAGTTAAGCCTGTGTCTTTACTAATCAGTTCCGCAAGTTTTAAGGTTGTTGCGCCCGGACTATTTAACAGCTTGGTTACTTCAAATAATACTTTAGGGATCGAAGGCAGGTTCTTAAATCCGGCAAGTTTTGCCAGCGTAGCTTTTCTTTTTAATTCGGTATCAGTATTATTTTCCAATTGGTTCCTCTAAACAAAAAACGATAAAGTGAAGCTGAAAAATATAAAATATTTTATATTAATTCTTAATTAAATTGTTAAATTATACAATTGCAAATTAAATAAAACTATTTATTATGATTTCAAAAGTCTATTCAAGCGCTACTTATGGAATAAACGCGTATTTAGTAGAGGTTGAGACCAATTGCGAAAGACAAATTCCGGTATTTATTATAGTCGGTCTGCCAGATAACGCGGTAAAAGAAAGCCGTGAAAGAGTAAGCGCGGCAATTAAAAACAGCGGATTTGAATTCCCCATTAAAAAAATTACTGTTAATCTTGCGCCTGCTGATATAAAGAAAGAGGGGAGCTCATTCGATTTACCCATAGCTATAGGCTTATTAGCCGCCTCAGAAAAAGTGAATCAGGATTTAATTGAGGACTCTGTTTTTCTGGGAGAACTTGCTCTTGACGGAGGTCTGCGCCCTATTAGAGGCGCGCTGCCAATTGCCGTTGAGGCGCGGAAGATGGGAAAAAAGAGAATCATCCTGCCAAACGCTTCGGCTAAAGAAGCTTCAATTGTGGACGGCATTGAAGTCTATGGGATGGAAAATTTAACTGAAGTGGTCGATTTTGTGAACGGCGTTACTGAAAAGACTCCCGTTTATACTAACCGGGAAGAAATTTTTGCGGCGGTAAATCAATACCAATTAGATTTTTCCGACGTGCGGGGGCAGGAAAATGTAAAACGGGCTTTGGAGGTGGCGGCCTCCGGCGCGCATAATATACTTATGATAGGTCCTCCCGGCTCGGGCAAATCGATGCTGGCAAAAAGAATTCCCTCGATACTTCCTCCTCTTACTTTTGAAGAAGCTCTTGAAACTACAAAAATTCATTCAATTGCGGGAATAATACCAAAGGATAAGGCTTTAATAACCGAACGGCCATTCCGAAATCCGCATCACACAATTTCGGACGCGGCGCTTGTTGGGGGAGGTTCTTTTCCCAGACCGGGAGAAGTGTCGTTTGCGCATTACGGCGTTTTGTTTTTGGACGAGCTGCCGGAGTTTAAGAAAAATGTTCTTGAAGTTTTACGTCAGCCTTTGGAGGATTCTAAAGTTACGGTAAGCCGCTCTAAATTGTCGCTTGAGTTTCCGGCTAATTTTATGCTGGCCGCGGCTATGAATCCGTGTCCCTGCGGCTATTACACCGATCCCTCAAAGGACTGCACATGCGCGCCTGTGCAGATACAAAAATACATGGCTAAAATATCGGGTCCCTTGTTAGATAGAATTGACATTCACATTGAAGTGCCGGCCGTAAAATATAAAGACCTTTCGGCAGATACAAAAAGCGAATCCTCGGAAAAAATAAGGGAGCGGGTGATTAACGCAAGAAACGTACAGTACAAGCGGTTTGAGAAATTTGACCATATATTTAATAACGGCGATATGGGGAGCAGAGAAGTCCGCCAGTTCTGCAAATTGGACCAGGCGGGGGCAGACCTGCTTAAGATGGCTATGACTAAACTGGGGCTTTCTGCGCGCGCATACGACCGCATCTTAAAGGTAAGCCGCACTATTGCCGACTTAGATAACGCCGAAAATATTCTCCCCTCGCATATTAGCGAAGCTATCCAATACCGAAGCTTAGACCGGGAGCTTTGGAAGCATTGAAAAACTATATATAAAATTTTGTATGCTTCTATTAACGCCTCCAGGATATTTAAAAATACTGGCGGCGTTTATTTATGTTTATAAAAATATTAAATTGCTATTCAAATATGTCTGTTTATATTTTCAATAATAGTAATAGAGATATTTTCTTTTATTCTAATTAACTTTACATGCCGTTAAGCATGGCTTAATGGAGTATTAACTAATAAAAAATATAAAAATATGCAAAGAAGAGATTTTATAAAAACCATGGGTATTGCAGGGGGCGCTGTTCTTACTTCTCCGCTGTGGAACAATGTTTTTGCCGCTGAAGATAAAGGATTTCCGTTAATTGATTTACACGTCCATTTAACAGATACTTTTACAATTGAAAAGGTTATGGAAATAGCCGAAAAAACGAAGGTGAAATTCGGTATTGTAGCTCATCCTATTGACTGGGGCTTAAAGGATGACGAAGCGTTACAAAAACATATTGACATGCTTAGAAAATATCCTGTGTATATTGGGCTTCAGCCGGTTGGTATTGGATGGTACAAAAACTATTCGCCGTCATTGCTTAGCCAGGTTGATTATATTTTGATGGATCCTCAAATGGTGCCGATGGGCGACGGCGTTACTTTACATATATGGGAGTTTGATACATATGTTGCAGATACTGAGGAATTTATGCAAAAGTATATGGACTATGCATTGACTATCCTTAAAAATGAACCGATGAATATTTTTGCATGGCCGCTGTTTTTACCTGTGTGTATTGCAAGAGATTATTATACTTTATGGACTGAAGAAAGAATGCAGCAAATATTAACCGCTGCAAAAGCAAGAAATATCGCGATAGAAATAAACGATATGGCGCACACTCCGCATGATAAATTTATTTATATGGCAAAAGAACAGGGACTAAAGTTTACTTTCGGGTCGGATTCGCGTAATGCAAACGCAGGCAGGCTTGACTATTGTAAAACAATTGCAAAAAAGTGCGGTCTTAAAAAAGACGATTTTTATTTCCCCGATACAAATAAACATAACGGATTTTTTAAATAGCGTTATTTTACCGGCAGGCATGACCCGCGCGGAAGCTCAAATAATGCGCGGTGGAAGCATTGAAAATCTGATTGACAAAAGTTCTAAATAAGATTAATTTAGAATAATAAATTAATGCCCTCTTAAAATTCTTCAAAATATACCAAGGGGACAAACGATACGGAGGAAATTGTTTTGACGGTGAAAATATATCCCCAATGATGTGATATCATTGAACCAATAAATCCATCTTGCTATTAATTTATTTTTGTGGAGTAGATGAATATGAATACAGGTAAAGCAGCAGAACAGTATGTAAAAAGTTATTTTCATGATAAAGATATTGAGTTGGTTTCTATTACACGCGGAAATACTGGGTATGATTTTAAAAAATCGGACGATACTTTATTTATCGAAGTAAAGGGAACGACATTTAAGGATTTAAGTAAAATCCCATTCCGATATTTCACGAACTCAGAATACGAAATGGCAAAGCTATGTCGAAAACGAAAAATAAAATATGAAATTCATCTAATTACTGGCATCGGAACGAATAATGTAAAACACTATATTATGCCTGGTAATGTACTATTAGAAAAATCTAAACCTGAAGTGAACTGGTCCCTCCCAATTAGAAATGAATTCCACAAATATTTGATAAAAGAATAAAGGCCCCAAATGAAAAATCATGGCTATATTTTTCTTATGATCATTGTTTTTGATAGTGTCTTGTCGCTCAAGAATTGACGGATAAAGTTTCTTAAGTTTTACGATAGCTAAAGCTATCGCAGTCTACCTGAGATAGAAAACAATTATCCGCCTAATCTATATGCCTGCTTCCTTAATAACAATTACCCTTTCTTGCTAACCCTTAGCGTTTCTCCCTTCCGCGTAATAAAATAATTTATCTTTAGTTGTAACATTTTAGCTGATTTATGATCTAATTATAAAGTCAATTTTGAGTCTTTTATGATATTTGAGAAAAAAAGGTCAGCTAAAGAATTATTCCAGACGTATTCCGGCGACGTGTTTAACTATTCGTTAAGCATTTTAAAAGACTATGACGACGCAAAAGACGCGGTTCAGGAAGTTTTTATCCGCTTTATAAAAAGCGAGGAAACTTTTAGAGGCGAATGCAGCTATAAAACATGGCTACTTACTATTACCCGAAATTACTGCTATAGAAAATCAGAAGGCAAATCTAACCAACTGCAAAAAATAGACGGAGCTCTCCCTAACGCATATGAGATGAACATCGACTCGAGCATTTCGCTAAACGACGCATTGGCCGAATTATCAAAAGACGAATATGAAATATTTTACCTGCGGGAATATGCGGGCTATTCATATTTAGAAATTGCGGAAATATTAAAAATAAGCGTAGATAACGTAAAAGTAAAATTATACAGAGTCCGGCAGCGACTAAGAAAATATTTGAAATAAAGGCGATAAAATGAAACACTATGATTTTGAAATAAGCTTGTTTGTAGACGGCGAATTGGCCGAAGAAGATAAAGAAAAATTATTCGCTCACATGGCCGCGTGCAAAGAATGCCGAAATACATTTGAGGAATATTTGCGGCTTAAGGAAAAGTCGAAGGACTTTTTTATACAAAAAATGGATAAGCTTAAGAACAAGGACGCGGGTAAAAATAAGTTTTATAAAATCAGTTTTTACGCAAGCGCGGCGGCGGCGGTTATTCTGATAATGCTGCTGGCAGGCGGTAAAGAGCGCACTGCGTATATAGCTAAAACTGAAGTTAAATATGATACTGTTTATGTTTCTGAAAAAAGTGAGAGCGCCGGGCAAATTAAAAAACTGCCGGCTCCTCAGGCTGTAAAGAAGAAAGAAACTTCAAAGCAGGATGAAGATTCAAAAATAATTGAATACGTAATGAGCTTGCCGTCGGAAAAAATAACGGAAGCTGATTTAGTAAAACAGGAAAACGGGAGTATGTGATGAAAAAAATAATATTTATTCTCCTTTTACTTAGTACAAACTTAGCGGCTAAGAATCCTGATTATCCCAGAATTAAAGTGAAAATCAAGATTGCAAGAAACAACAATATAACGGGACAAGAAGGCAGACAAAATCTTAGGGGATTTATAACAGGAGTATTGTTCAATAGCGAGCCGATTAAGTTAATTGGCAGCGATGAGGCGGTTGATATTGGTTTTCTCAAAGAATTTTCAGACCAATATGCGGAGCGTCAAGATCATCCGGAAAATATAAATGACAAAGCCGTCGATACGTCGTCTTATTTAACCAGTTATTCTTTGCGTAAAAATATTTATGATGCAGACAGGATTTTAAATTATAGCTTTTATCCTATAGAAATTTTACCAGGGGATAGTTTGCTGCGCATTTATTGTAAGTATATTCTGTACCAGAAAAAAAGTGAAATAAACGCGAACAAAAATAACTATGACGTTTCGTATTGCGAGCGCTTTTATACTGTTCCGTTAAACAAAAGGACTAAGTTAGACTTCTTAACAAAGATTTTCCCTGAAGCTACTACTAATGAAATATCTTTTTTTAAAGATGCGGCAGATAAGAAACCACTGCCTTCATTATATCTGAATGACGGAATTTCATCCGGAAATGAACTGTCGCTTAAAGATATTGCAAAATCTGTCAGGAAGGATTCGGCTAACGCCAATATGAACATCCATATAAACGCCGAGTATCTACGGTTTAACAAAAATGGGGACAGCCTTTTTGTAAAGAAAAAAATTAATTGTCTTCCAGAAACAAACAGAGTTTATTCGGATTACAATACGGGATATGATTATGCTGATTTTTATGCAAACCATAGCAATGCTGAAATTGGAGGCGACGAAGGTTTTATGTTAGATATTTATAAAGGCTCGATGACGCTGCCTTTTCAAATGTATAGCCCTTCGAAGAAACGACTATTTGTTGAATCGAAATATAAGGACAGCGATGTTATTTATTCAGTCACTGCAATTCCTCTTAATAGGATAGGGAATAAATTTGTTTTTAATCTTGTATTTAAACAACATATATGGGAAGGCTCTACAGAATATTCAAAGAAAATAGAAATCGAAACAGGCAAACCATTACGTATTGATCTTGAAGCCATAAGCGGCCTATGGCGCACAGAAAAACTAAAGAACGGACAAGTACTCAACCTGAGTTTAGGCGATGATTATTCCCATTATATTAAAGAGTGTTTAGTCCTGGAAGTTGTAGAAGGAAAATGAAGACCGTCTGATTAACTGCCATTTTTGAAACCTTACAAACGCTAAAGTTAGATTTATTTTGCCGACCTTGCAGGGTCAGGGACCTGCAAGGTCAAGAACTCCGGGAACCTGCAAGGTATTTGAAGAGTACTCTTGCAGGCTGAAGTATTAAAGAATGTTTAGTTCTGGAAGTTGTAGAAGGAAAATAAACCTTATTATTACTTGCTTATTTTTTCTACCCAGTTGATTATTACGTTGGCTAATTCGGCGCCTTTATTCATGTAGCGGTGGTTTGCTCCGTTAATTATTTTGTACGAAAAATCCGGGCAGGCTGCAGCGCGCGATTTTAAGAGCTCAAAATCTTCTTCGGCGGAACGGAAGATAACAATATCGTTTGAGCCGATAGTAGCAAGAATGGGGACTTTAATTTTGCCTAATTGCGTAAAAACTGAAGGACTTTCTATTATCGGCAAAGTATCCGCTAAATTTTGATTCTCAAAAAAATTAACAAAAGTGGCCGAGCTTAAATATAGGAAGCCCCATATCTGGGCTGATAAAAGTTTTTCAGGACGGCCTGCTGCGATGTTGCTCTTGGCTTCATTTAGCAAGCTCATGTAACCGGGATCCATTTTTGCCATGCCGGAAAAATCGGAGGGGGACATTAGTATAACGCCGCGCAATTCGCTTGGTTGATTTTGTGAAAGATAATAAACTGTTTTATTGCACCCCATGCTATGCGCTATTAAAATAACATTTTTATAGCCTAATTTTATTGCCGTATCAATCCATAGTTGTATGTCGTAAACGCTATCTTCAAATACGTCAAATGCAGTCCCACAATGTTTAGTCTTGACGCTGCCGTCTTTATTAATAACATTAGTCCCAATATCGGTGATAGCGCCATATGAGCGATTGTGTCCGTACAGAAATCCGTATCCATGTTCTACGCTGACTTTAGCTATTTCTTCTGCAAAATAATTTTCCAGAATATGATCGAGTATTCCATGAACGCTGATAATACAGGTTTCTCTGCGCTCTGGGCTCCAGTGAAAGCCGGGCAGACAAAGACCGTCGCTAGTGTATTCATGTAAAAAATCCATTTATGCAGAGCTCCTTTATTTGTATAGGCGTAACAATTTTTAAAATAAAACATAAATTACTTCGCTTGCATATAAAAAAGCAAGGGGCTGGCTGAGAAAAACAAACGTTTTTTTCCGACCTTGCAAGGTCGGAGACCTGCCAGGACAATTACATGGCGGCGTAGGAAATAAATGGAATAAAACATGGGATTTTACAAAATCAAATAAATATTGTATTTTCAAAGCCTGGTTTTATTACCAGAGATTTTACATAATCAGGATAAAATTTTATATGGCTAAATACGTGTTTTTGTTTGTCGTTTTGCTAACTGCCGCTTGCTCTTTATCTGTTTTAGCTCAGGATGCCGATAACGGCAAAGTAACTATATCGGTTCAAACCTCAAGCGATACGCTGGCCGCCGGAGATAAAATAGGTTTCGCTGTAAAATTGAATATTGAAAATGGCTGGCATATAAATTCAAATCAGCCGGGAGAAGACTTTTTAATACCTACGCTGCTTTCTGTTACTTCTCAGGCAAAGATAGATACTGCTAATATAGTTTATCCAGTTTCGGCTAAAATTAAAACCGGATTTAGCGATGCGCCGCTTTCTGTTTTTCTAGACGAAAGCGTTATCACTGGCGTCATAACGGCGGCGGATAACGACTCTGCGGAAATTACAGTGAATTTTGAATTGCAGTATCAGGCGTGCAACAACCAGACTTGTTCAGCTCCAGAAACGGCGCGTTGTAAAAAAACGTTCGCATTTATCAAAAAATAAATTCTCAAAATAGATTAATCTGATTTTTATAATAACATTATTTCACATTGGAAGGGAAAAAATGAAAAAACGCAATATGATTCTAATCGTCGCTTTATTAGTCGGTTTAATTCCGGCAATAAGTTTTGCGCAGAACAGATCCATAACTTTTGAAGATACTACATGGAAAGATATTTTGGCAAAAGCAAAAAGCGAGAACAAACTTATCTTTTTAGACGCCTATGCTTCCTGGTGCGGACCATGTAAGTTTTTGGCGTCGCAGATATTTACAAAAGATTCCGTTGCGGATTTTTATAATACTAATTTTGTTAACGCTCACTTTGATATGGAAAAAGGAGAAGGAATTGAATTGCGCGCTAAATACGGCGTAAACGTTTTTCCAAGTCTCTTTTTTATAAATAGCGCAGGCGAAGTTGTTCACAAGGCTGTCGGTTCAATGCAGGCTAAGGCGTTTATCCAATTAGGGCAGGACGCTATGAATCCTGAAAAACAGCTGATTACTTACAAAAAGAAATATGAAAGCGGGTGGAGAGACGCAAAGTTTATTCTTGAATATTTAGGAAAGCTGAAAGACAGTTATTCAAATTATGACGAGGTTTCGGCGGCTTATTTTGCCGGACTAAGCGATAAGCAGTTAACAGAAAAAGAAAACTGGCTGGTAATTAAAGACTATCAGAACAATGCAGATTCACGGGAAATAAAGTATATAGTAAAAAACAAAAGCAAGTTTTCTAAAGCGTTTACCGAAAGCGAAGTGGACGGAAAGCTAAGAAATGTATTTACTTTGAAATTTGAAAAAGTTTTACGGGCAAAAGTATTTAGTCAGACGGCTTATGACTCTGTAAAAGAAATTGTGGAAAAATCCGGTTATGATAAAACAGAAGACGTTTTTGCCGTTGCAGATTTCTCGTTATATCAACGCCAGAAAGATATGGATAAATTTGTTCCGGCCGCCGAAAAGGTTATAAAATTTATGGGGACTGACGCTGGTATTCTGAACGCCGCGGCATGGACGGTATTTGAAAACACAATCGATAAGGATAAACTTTCTGCGGCTCTATTATGGGCTAAAAAAGGGATCGACGTAGAAAAGTCGGCCGGTATAGTCGATACCTATGCCAATATACTTTTCAAACTTGGCAAAAAAGAAGAAGCGATTAAATATGAAACGGAAGCGGTCGAATTAGCCAAGAAAGAGGGAGAAGGCGCAGAGCAGCTGCAACAAACTTTAGAGCAAATGAAAAAACAGTAATTACATCGTATGTTTAAACAAGACCTCTCTTTTCCCCGCTTCTTTTACAGAAAAGCGAGTTTAAGAGAGGTTTTTTAATTGTACTGACCGTAAAGTATTCCCCTTGCCTCAGTAAAATCCATTCTATTTAATACTAATAACAAGCTTTAACGACTATCAGGGCGAATAAATAAAAGCTTCAATTGCTCTTCAATTCTGCAAATAGCAGTTCTGGCTGGTTCGGCGCAAATCCATGCAGGCAAAGTCTGTCATAATAATTAAATAACCGAAATTTAATAATGGCTTAACAATCAGTTGGCTGAATATCTGTAAATTTATTTTGCAGCTTTTACTATACATATAAGGGTGAAATTTGAAAAATAAAGAAATAATTACGAGTCTTTACTCCGGTTTTGTCCCGTCAGAATATACATATTGAAATTGGAGAATAGATGAATCATAAATTTAACGGATTTGGAAACTGGAAAGATAAGATACTGTTTACTCCCGGTCCAATTACAACCAGCCGAAGCATTAAAATGGCAATGATGAGGGATATTGGTTCGCGCGATTCCGAGCTGCGAGCCATAGTAGCCGATATAAGGAAAAGGCTGCTGAAGATAGGGGGAGTAAGCAAAAATGGATACGAGGCAATTTTATTGCAAGGGAGCGGAACATTTGCACTTGAAGCGGTTATTGCTTCTACCGTCCCTCCAACTGGGAAAGTTTTGTTTGTAGTAAACGGCGTTTACGGACGCAGAATGATTGAAATGGCTAAGACGCTGAAAATTGAATACTGCGTTTCTGAATCTCAGGAAAACGCGCTTACAAATATTGAAGCAGTGGAAAAAATTCTTCAGACGGATAAAAAAATTACAAATGTGGCCGTAGTGCATTGCGAAACAACTTCCGGGATAATGAATCCCGTTAAGGAGATTGGGGAAGTAGTTAAAAAATATGATAAAATATATTTTGTGGATGCAGTCACAACATTCGGAGCCACTCCAATGAATATAAAGGATTTCAATATAGATTATCTTGTGGCGGATTCGTGCAAGTGCTTTGAAGGACTGCCAGGATTTTCGATTATCATCGCATTGCGTAAGGAATTAATAAAAACAAAAGACTATAAACGCGTTTATACGTATGATCTTTTCAGTCAATGGCAGGAATTTGAAGCGACGGGAGATTTCCGCTTTACTCCTCCTACGCATATTCTTTTGGCTTTCCAGCAGGCGTTAAATGAATTAGAAGAGGAGGGGGGAGTTGAAGAAAGGGCAATAAGATATAAAGCAAATGCTGATTTACTTATTGAAGGAATGCATAAGTTCGGATTCAGGGAATACTTGTTTCCAGGTCTAAGAAGCTCTGTTATAGTTTCATTTCTGCATCACGATCATCCAAATTTTTCTTATGATAAGTTTTATCTTTTGCTGAAGGAAAGGGGACAGGTAATTTACAGAGGAAGTTTAAGCAACTATCCCGGGTTTCGTATTGCGACTATGGGGAGGATATTCCCAGATGATATAAAGGTTCTGATAAACGCAATTGAGGACGTTCTTATAGAGATGAAGGTGATAGATAAAAACAAACTAAAAAATGCGTAAACAGGCAAATTAAAACTTAAACCGCCCCTTATTCCACTCCTTCAAACGGAGGGGGAAAAACATTGAAAATATATGTCGTTTTTTCCTTTTTATAGCCTTGAATGGACACGTTTTTGCAAAGCTAAAGATTCTTTTTATCTCGGCTTGATCCATCTTTAACCCAAAAGGCGCTAAAAAGCGGAGTTTAAAACTCATGCCCATCTAAAATAAGTTTGCATATTGAAAAAATTTGTATATTTTAGCCAAGTTTGAATTGTATATAAAAGGCTGAATATGGCTAAGTTGATAAAAGAACCGACAATAATACCAGCGGCTGGCAATAAGCCAAAGATAATATCTGAGTTTATCGGAAGAGTAAACAGCGGCAATTCAGACGTAAGCATAGCGCGAATGAATAGTCCTGAAGGCTGGATAGAACCCGGGCAAAAGCCGGAATTTGACGAGTATACATATGTAATAAAAGGCAGCCTGACGGTCGAAACCGAAAAAGAGAAGTTTATTGTTAAGGAAGGCGATCTGATATGTTCCAATAAAGGAGAATGGGTAAGATACAGTACTCCTGAAGCAGGCGGAGCGGAATACATAGCAGTTTGTTTGCCTGCATTTTCACCAGAAATAGTAAAACGGGACGAATAGAGAGCGATAGCCAAAAAGCAGTTTAGGCATGATAAAAGCTCAGAAAAAGAAAAAAAATGAAAAAATAAGGATAAAAAAGGGGAAAATGTGAAAATAAAATCAAATTAGATTTGCATTTAAAAAAAAATCCAAATATATTTGGAGCTCGTTTATAAAAATGGGCGGACGCCGGAGTTGGAGAGCCGGGGCGGACTGTAAATCCGTTGGCTTACGCCTTTGGGGGTTCGAGTCCCTCGCCGCCCACAATGAAGAATGAAAATCCCGGGAAGCCGGGGTTTTCATAAGTTAGTTTAAATAAGACAAGCATGCGGGAGTAACTCAGTTGGCTAGAGTCACAGCCTTCCAAGCTGTTGGTCGCGGGTTCGAATCCCGTCTCCCGCTCTAAGCAACAAAAGTTGCTGACGTAGCTCAGATGGTAGAGCACATCCTTGGTAAGGATGAGGTCACCGGTTCAATCCCGGTCGTCAGCTCAAAGAAATTTTTTAACCGATCAAGTGAAATTATGAGAGAAATAATAACCTTAGAATGCACGGAATGTAAGAGAAGAAACTACACGACGACAAAAAATAAAAGACTTCATCCAAATCGCGTTGAATTCAAAAAATATTGCCGTTGGGATAAAAAACATACGGTCCATAAGGAAACAAAATAAAGTTTCACACGTCAGTGGCTCAATTGGCAGAGCAGCGGTCTCCAAAACCGCAGGTTGGGGGTTCGAGTCCCTCCTGACGTGCAGAATTTAAGACGGGATTTTTTTATGAAAGAAAAAATAATTAATTATGTTAATGATGTAACTAAAGAAATGAAAAAAGTTACATGGCCGACTAAAGCCGAGCTTAAAGAATCGACGCAGATTGTTGTAGTCGTTTGTTTAGTTTTTGCGGCGTTAACGTATGTTATCGATATGGGAATATCGCAACTATTTAAAGGGATTTTTTAGGTAAACGCCTATATGGAATTACGTTGGTATGTAGTCCGGACTTTTTCAGGACACGAAAATAAAGTAAAGACCTTTTTGGAAACTGGGCTTAAGGAAAACGAAAAGCTACAGGCCAAAATAGAGAATATACTTGTGCCTATGGAAAAAGTTTTTGAAGTGAAAGACGGTAAAAAAAGAAGCAAAACAAAAAACTTCTTTCCGGGTTATATATTAGTACAGGCCGACTTAGATAATCAGGTAAAAGATTTTATTTTGAACGCCCCATCAGTGATGGGATTTTTAGGTTCAAAGACGACTCCAAATCCGTTACAGCCGGAAGAAGTAAAACGGATAATTGGTCGCATAACTCAGGATGAGAACAGCGAGCGGATGGAAACTATATTCAGAACCGGCGATTTAGTGAAGATAGTAGAAGGGCCGTTCAATAATTTCAGCGGTTTCATTCAAGAAGTTAACGAAGAAAAAATGAAGATAAAAGTATTGGTTTCTATATTTGGAAGAAAGACTCCGGTAGAAATCGACTTTGTTCAGGCAGAAATAGAAAAATAAGTTAAGAAAAAAAATATTATTAAGGTAGATAAATGGCAAAGAAAATAACTGGTTATGTGAAATTACAGATCCCTGCCGGTAAAGCAAATCCTTCTCCTCCGGTTGGTCCTGCATTAGGCCAAAAAGGCGTGAATATCATGGAATTCTGCAAGCAGTTTAATGCCAAAACTGCAGATAAAGACGGTCTGATTATTCCAGTAGTAATAACAGTATTTTCAGATAAATCTTTTACGTTCATTACAAAAACTCCGCCAGCTGCTGTATTACTAAAGAAAGCTGCAAAATTTGAGAAAGGATCGGCAGAGCCAAACAGAAATAAAGTTGCAAAAGTAACAAGCGCACAAGTGAAAGAAATTGCAACTATGAAGATGCCGGACTTAAATGCTTTTGACGTAGAACATGCAATGAGTATGATTGCCGGTACAGCAAGAAGTATGGGCTTTACTGTAGAAGGTTAATTTGAACAAACTATTTGAAATCAGGATGGTGAAATAATAATGAAAACATCTAAAAGAGTTAAAGAGATCAGGAAGACCGTTGATTCTTCTAAAGAATATAAATTGTCTGAAGCTATAAAAATACTTAAAGAAACCTCTAAAGTAAAGTTTGTAGAGTCGTTAGATTGCGCAATGCGTTTAGGAGTAGATCCTCGCCATGCAGATCAAATGATCAGAGGAACAGTTTCGTTGCCAAACGGAACAGGTAAAGAAGTAAAAGTATTAGTAGTAGCAAAAGGCGCAAAGATTCAGGAAGCTTTAGACGCAGGCGCCGATTTTGCAGGCTTTGAAGAATATTTAGAAAAGATTAAAGGCGGCTGGGCAGACGTTGACGTAGTAGTAGCTACCCCTGACGTTATGGGCGAATTAGGAAAGCTAGGAAAAATCCTTGGTCCTAAAGGTTTAATGCCAAACCCAAAAAGCGGCACAGTTACAATGGACGTAGCTAAAGCGGTTAGCGAAGTTAAAGCTGGAAAAATAGAATTTAGAGTAGAAAAGACAGGCATAGTTCACACATCATTAGGTAAATTATCATTTGAACCGGATAAATTAGTAGAAAATGCAAATGCATTTTTATCAACTATTATAAAGATGAAACCATCCTCTGCCAAAGGAACATATGTAAAAAGCGTATTCCTTTCCAGCACGATGGGTCCGGGCTTGAAAATTACAAAAGACGAACCTGCTTTATTATAAAAAAAGTTTACGCACTCAAAAAAAATGCTTCAATTCCCGATATATCGGGTTAAATAAATAAATCTGGTTATGGGAGAAATATGAATAAGACCGAAAAATCTGAAATGATTTCTCAGATTAAACAGCTGCTTGAAGAATCAGACGCTGTATATTTGACAGACTACTCTGCGATTAACGTTTTTGATATTAATAATATCAGAACAGCTTTTCGTAATGAAGGCGTTAAGTATAAAGTGTTCAAAAATACATTGTTCAAGAGAGCGCTGCAAGAGACTGGGAAGTTTAACGAATTAGAAAACCATTTGGTTGGAATGACCGGAATGGCTTTCGTAAAAGAAAACGTATCTGCTCCTGCCAGGGTAATCAAGAAATATTACGATGCAAACAAAAAGCTTACATTAAAAGGCTGCTGCATCGAGAATCAATTTTTTGACGAAAGCCAATTAAACACATTAGCTTCATTACCTACAAAGGCAGAAATAATTGCAGGAATCATGGGAAGTTTAAATGCGCCTGCATCAGGTATTGTTGGCACATTGAATGCTGTTATACGCGACTTAGTAAGCGTAATTGATGAAATTGCAAAGAAAAAAGCAGCATAAAGTTTAAAATAAAATTAATTCTTAAGGAGAATAAAAATGTCAGAGAAAGTAACTGAATTAGTAGAAAAGATTAAAGCCTTAACATTATTGGAAGCTTCAGAATTGAAGAGCGCGCTAGAAGAAGAATTTGGCGTAAGCGCAGCAGCTCCTGTTGTTATGGGCGCAGCTCCTGCAGCAGCTGCAGCAGCTCCAGCAGAAGAACAAACTGAATTTGACGTTATCCTTGAAGCAGCCGGCGACAAGAAAATCAACGTTATTAAAGTTGTAAGAGCACACACTGGCTTAGGCTTAAAAGAAGCTAAAGACTTAGTAGACGGCGCTCCAAAAACAGTTAAAGAAGCAGTTTCTAAAGATGAAGCAGAAAAATTGAAAAAAGAATTTGAAGAAGCTGGCGGAACTGTTAAGATTAAATAGTTTAGAATCAGATATAAGATTTCTGTGTTTGCAAAAAGCGATAAGTCGGAGTACTCCGGCTTATCACTTTTTCTATTGATACGAATGAAAAAGAGTAGGTTGACAAGAAAATGAAAAATCAATGGAGGTCCACAATTGGATAATAAAAGAATATCCTTCAGCAAAATTCCTTCTGTAATTGAAGTCCCAAACCTTTTGAGTATTCAGACTGATGCTTTTGAAGACTTTTTACAGAATAAAGTTAACCCTTTGGAAAGAGAAAATAAAGGACTTCAAGCCGTTTTTACCGCAAATTTCCCTATTTTAGATAATAAAGAAAATTATCGCTTAGATTTTATAGAATACCATATTGAAAAGCCGCGTTATTCAGTGATTGAATGCGCTGAAAGAGGACTAACTTTTGCCGCTCCGCTAAAAGCAAAACTTCGTTTATCCACAAAAGATAATGAATCAGGAGAATTTGTAAACAGCGTTGAGCAGGAAGTTTATTTAGGCAATCTTCCATTTATGACGGTAAAAGGAACATTTTTAATAAATGGCGCAGAAAGAGTAATTGTTTCTCAGTTACACAGATCGCCAGGCGTAGCTTTTTCTCAAACGGTGCATCCGAACGGAACGCCGATTTATTCTGCCAGAATTATACCTTTAAGAGGCTCGTGGGTTGAATTTGCAACCGATATAAATTATATAATGTACGTGTATATAGACAGGCGTAAAAAATTCCCTGCTACCACGCTGTTAAGAGCTCTTAATTATGAAACCGATGAACAAATATTAGATTTATTTGACCTTGTTGAAGATATTGAAGTTAAAAAAGTAAAAATTGAAAATTATATTGGTAGAATTATTGCCAGCGACGTATTTGATATGTCGACGGGCGAAGTATTTTTGACTAAAGATAGCGAATTAAAAGAAGAAGATATTGACAGATTAAAAGAAGCGGAAGTTGAAACTTTAAAATTCTTAAAAGCAGATACTTCAGCCGATCAGGATTTAATAGTAAATACATTAAGAAAAGATTCAGCTCATACTAAAGAAGAAGCTTTATTTGCTATATACAGACAACTAAGAACTGGAGAAGCTCCTGATGTTGAAACAGCAGAAGCTTTGATTGAAAAATTATTTTTTAATGAAAAAAGATACGATTTAGGCGAAGTTGGCCGTCACAGAATGAATGATAAACTAAAGTTAGACATTCCTGAGACGACGACAGTGCTTACATTTGACGATATTATTGCTATTATGAAATATATCATCAAATTAAGAAATGGAAATGAAAGCGTAGATGATATAGATCACTTAGGCAACAGAAGAGTAAGAACAGTAGGCGAGCAGTTAGGCCAGCAGTTTAATGTTGGTATGGCTCGTATGGCGCGCACAATTAAAGAAAGAATGAATATGCGCGATACTGAAAGCTTTACTCCTCAGGAATTAGTTAACGCAAGGACAATAAGCAGCGTGATTAATGCGTTTTTTGGCACTAACCAATTATCGCAGTTTATGGATCAGACTAATCCGCTTGCAGAAATGACGCATAAGAGAAGAATGTCTGCATTAGGACCTGGCGGTTTGACAAGAGAAAGAGCCGGGTTTGAAGTTCGTGACGTTCACTATACTCATTATGGCCGTCTTTGCCCAATTGAAACGCCTGAAGGACCGAACATTGGTCTTATATCTTCATTGACGATTTACGCAAGAGTAAACAGATATGGATTTTTAGAAAGCCCTTACAGAAAAGTTGTTAACGGTAAAGTTACAACTGATGTAGAATATCTGACTGCAGAGCAGGAAGATAATTATACAATTGCACAGGCAAACGCTCCGATTGATGAAAACGGAAAGTTTTTAAATGAAAGAGTTAAGTCAAGAAATAAAGGCGAGTTCCCAATTGTAATTCCTAATTTTATTCAATATATGGACGTAGCTCCAGCGCAGATTGTAAGCGCAGCTGCTGCATTGATACCATTCCTGGAACATGATGATGCGAACAGAGCTTTGATGGGCTCGAACATGCAACGTCAGGGCGTTCCGTTATTGAATCCGGAAGCTCCAATTGTTGGAACTGGTTTAGAAGGAAAAATAGCAGCCGATTCCCGCGCAATAAATGTAGCGGAAGATAACGGCGTTGTTGAGTTTGTAGACGCAGATCAGGTAGTTGTTAAATATGACATTAATCCTAACAGCTCTGAAGCTCTAACAAGTTTTGACGAAACAAGAAAAGTTACATATAGATTAATAAAGTTTAACGGCACTAACCAGGAAACATGCGTAAACCAAAGACCAGTCGTAAAAGTTGGTCAAAGAGTTAAAAAAGGCGATACGCTATCTGATGGAGCCGCAACTCAGGGCGGAGAACTTGCTTTAGGAAGAAACGTTCTTGTAGCGTTTATGCCCTGGAGAGGATATAACTTTGAAGATGCTATTATCATTAGCGAAAAAGCTGTTCGCGATGACGTTTATACTTCTATACATATAGAAGAATTTGAATTGCAGGTAAGAGAAACAAAAAGAGGCGAAGAAGAACTTACAAGAGAAATTCCGAACGTAAGCGAGGAATCAGTTAAAAATCTTGATGAGAACGGTATTATAAGAGAAGGCGCCGAAGTAAAAGAAGGCGATATCTTAATAGGAAAAATTACTCCAAAAGGAGAAACAGATCCTACGCCTGAAGAGAAACTGTTACGCGCAATATTTGGAGATAAAGCCGGCGACGTAAAGGACGCTTCATTGAAAGCGCCTCCAGGATTAAAGGGCACTGTAATAAAAACCAGACTCTTTAGCAGAAAGAAAAGAGACGGCGATACAAAAAAACAAGAAAAGAAATTAATGGATGCGGCAGAAAGTTTGCATAATCAGGCTTTAAGCTCGCACTATCAAAAATTAGTAGAAAAGTTAACGCAGATTTGCACTGGCTCAGTTACAACAGGCATTAGAGACTTGGAAGGCGGCGCAGTAATAAGAAGCGGAACAACAATTAAAGACACTACATTTTCTTCTTTAGACGACGTAACTAAGTTTGATTATACATTAGACTGGTTTGAAGCTAAAAAGACTAATAATTTAGTTAAAACGTTATATAGAAATTATTTTGATTATCTGTATTCGTTGGAAGAAGATTACAAGAGAGAAAAGATTAAAATTCAGGGCGGAGACGAATTACCGCCAGGAATTGTACAGTTGGCAAAAGTATATGTAGCTAAAAAAAGAAAGCTTTCCGTAGGCGATAAAATGGCTGGAAGACACGGAAACAAAGGCGTTGTTTCGAAAATTGTTCCTCCAGAAGATATGCCTTATTTAGCAGACGGAACTCCGGTGGATATAGTATTAAACCCATTGGGCGTGCCTTCTCGTATGAATATCGGACAGATTTATGAAACAGCTTTAGGTTTAGTAGGCAGAAAATTAGGAGTTAAATTTGCTACTCCAATTTTTGACGGAGCAAAAATAGAAGACGTTGACGGATGGTTAGAAAAAGCTGGATTAGAAAGCGGATGTAAAACATATTTATATGACGGAAGAACAGGTGAAAGATTCCACCAAAAAATAACTTGCGGAATTATATATATGCTTAAGTTAGGTCACTTGGTAGATGATAAAATTCATGCCAGATCAATTGGACCATACTCTTTAATTACGCAGCAGCCACTTGGCGGTAAAGCGCAGTTTGGCGGTCAGAGATTTGGAGAGATGGAAGTCTGGGCATTGGAAGGATATGGGGCGTCGCATATATTACAGGAAATATTAACTGTAAAGAGCGATGACGTGGCCGGAAGAGCAAAAGTATATGAAGCAATAGTAAAGGGTGAAAACTTACAGGAACCGAATATTCCTGAGTCGTTTAATGTATTGATTAAAGAACTCCAGGGCTTAGGTCTGGATATAAAAATTAATTAAACATTAGCGTTATATTTTTCACTTAGAAATTAGGAGAAAAAACAGATGGCTTATAGAGTTCAAGAAAATGCGATGAAAGATATTGCTAACATTACGATAAGTTTAGCAAGTCCTGATGATATATTGTCCAGATCGTTTGGTGAAGTTACAAAACCTGAAACAATAAATTACAGATCATTCCGGCCTGAAAAGGACGGATTGTTCTGCGAAAAAATATTTGGTCCTACTCGCGATTGGGAATGTTATTGCGGTAAATACAAACGCATACGTTATAAAGGCATTATATGCGACAGATGCGGCGTTGAAGTTACGCAAAAAAGCGTAAGAAGAGAAAGAATGGGGCATATAGCCCTTGCCGTACCGGTTGTGCATATATGGTTTTTCCGTTCGTTGCCTTCTAAAATAGGCAACATTATAGGCGTTAGTAATAAAGAACTTGAAAAAATAATTTATTATGAATCATATGTTGTAATAAATCCGGGTCCTACAGGATTAAGTCCTAAAGATTTAATTTCTGAAGATCAGTATTTTGAAGTGTTAAACTCGCTTCCAGCAGGAAATGATAAATTAGATAATGATGATCCTAAAAAGTTTGTAGCAAGAATTGGCGGCGATGCGGTTAAAGAACTATTAAAGAAAACCGACATCGAGAAAGTATCCAAGGAATTAAGAGAACAGTTAAAAATTGAAACTTCTCAGCAGAAAAAAGCGGATATTCTTAAGAGATTAAGAGTGCTTGAAGCTTTTAAAGAAGAAGAGAATAAAGTTCCTAATAAACCTGAATGGATGGTTCTAAGTTATGTCCCGGTTATTCCTCCAGAACTAAGACCATTGGTTCCATTGGAAGGCGGAAGATTTGCTACCAGCGATTTAAATGATTTATATAGAAGGGTTATTATAAGAAATAACCGTTTAAGAAGATTAATAGATATTAAAGCTCCTGAAGTAATTTTAAGAAACGAAAAAAGAATGCTTCAGGAATCAGTAGACGCGTTGTTTGACAACTCCCGTAGAGGCAATGCAGTAAGAAGCGATAACAACAGACCTCTTAAATCATTAAGCGATATGCTTAAAGGAAAGCAGGGACGTTTTCGTCAGAACCTTTTAGGAAAAAGAGTTGATTATTCAGGTCGTTCGGTAATTGTAGTAGGTCCTGAATTAAAATTGCACCAATGCGGTCTTCCAAAAGATATGGCAGTCGAGTTATTCAAACCGTTTATAATAAGAAAACTTATTGAACGCGGACATAACAAAACTGTAAAAAGCGCAAGAAAAGTAGTAGACAGAAAAGATAATATAATCTGGGAAATCCTGGAAAAAATTATCATGGGGCATCCTATTATGTTAAATAGAGCTCCTACGCTTCACAGATTGGGAATTCAGGCATTTCAGCCGATATTGATAGATGGACGCGCTATACAGTTGCATCCAATGGTATGTACAGCGTTTAACGCAGATTTTGACGGCGATCAGATGGCCGTTCACGTGCCGCTATCATACGAAGCGCAATTAGAAGCGTCGTTACTAATGTTAAGCAGCCATAATATTCTTTCTCCGCAGAATGGCAGTCCAATTGTTGTTCCTACACAGGATATCGTATTGGGATGTTATTATCTTACAAAGATGCGCGAAGGAGAACGCGGCGAAAATATGACTTTCGGAAATTCTGAAGAAGTTATTATTGCTTACAATTCAGGCGCAATTGCATTACATGCAAAAATTAAAGTTAGAATTGACGGGAAGATAGTAGAGACAACAACTGGCCGTATTATTTTCAACAAAATTGTTCCTAAAGAAATGGGCTTCTTTAATCAGCTTCTTATCAAAAAAACGTTTGGCGGATTTATCGGTCAGGTGTTTATGAAGATGGGAAACAAGGTTACAGCTAAGTTTCTTGACGATCTTAAAGATATTGGTTTTAGATATTCAACTGCTGGCGGAATATCAGTTAGTTATTCTGATATGATAATTCCTGAAGAAAAAGATCAGTTGATTAAAAAAGCAAATAAAGTCGTAGAAGGCATACTCAGCGAGCATGAACAAGGCGTAATAACAGATAATGAAAGATATAACAAAATTATCGATATCTGGACGCATACGACTAATGACGTTGCAAAAGCATTGATGGATAAACTAAGAGGCGCATCACAAGGATTCAACTCGCTTCACATGATGGTTGATTCTGGCGCGAGAGGTTCGCAGGAGCAGGTAAGACAGCTAGCAGGTATGCGCGGTCTTATGATGAAACCTCAAAAATCATTATCCGGACAGGCCGGTGAAATTATTGAGAACCCTATTGTTGCTAACTTTAAAGAAGGCTTATCTGTGTTAGAGTATTTTATCTCTACTCACGGAGCAAGAAAAGGTTTGGCAGATACGGCTCTTAAGACGGCAGATGCAGGTTATTTAACAAGAAGATTAGTAGACGTTTCGCAAGATGTAATAATTAGCGAAATAGATTGCGGCACAATCCTTGGGATTGAAGTAACCGCTATTAAAGACGTAGATCAGGAAAGAGAACCGCTTGCAGAAAGAATAATTGGACGCGTTACGCAGGAAGATGTTGTTGACTTACGCACCGATGAAGTTATAGTTCCGGCAGGCGAATTAATTACTGAAAAAATTGCAGAAAGAATTGAAGACGCCAGCATTGATTCTGTTTATATAAGAACAGTATTGACATGCGAATCTAAACGAGGCGTTTGCGCTAAATGTTACGGAAGAAACCTTACCAACGGAAAACTTGTAGAAATAGGAGAAGCAGTTGGTATCGTAGCAGCGCAGTCAATCGGCGAGCCAGGCACGCAGTTAACATTGAGAACGTTCCACTTAGGCGGTACGTCGTCAAGAATTGCAAGTCAGTCTCAGGTTGAAACAAATATTGACGGTATTGTCCGTTTTGATAGATTACAATATGTAGAAAGAGCAGATTTTGTAGGCAACAAAGTTAAAGTAGTTACCGGTAGAAGAGGCTCGATTGGACTATTTGATAATAATAACAGACAGATAAAGAAATATGACGTTCCTTACGGTTCTGAGTTAGTCTTAAATGACGGTCAGGCTATTAAGAAAAAAACGCCATTGTATAACCATGATCCTTACAACTCAGTTATCTTGACTGATATACAGGGAAAGGTTAGATTTGTCGACTTGATTGACGGTAATACGCTTCAACAAGTAACAGACGATCAAACAGGCCACGTTCAGAAAGTTGTAATTGAATCTAAAGATAAGAACCTTATACCAAGTATGCTTATTGAAGGAGCAGACGGAGTAAAGAAATCGTTCAACTTACCAACAAGATCATATCTTTCTGTAGAAGAAGGAGAAATTGTTGAAGCAGGTACGATTTTAGCAAAGATATCAAAACAGGCTTCAAAAAACAGAGATATCACCGGCGGTCTGCCAAGAGTAACAGAGTTGTTCGAGGCAAGAAGTCCACAGGAACCGGCTATTGTGAGCGAGATTGAAGGCACCATTAAATTTGGAGCAAGAAAAAAAGGTTCTCGCGAAATATTGGTTATAGCCCCTGACGGAGCTGATGAAAAGAAATACAATGTTCCATTAGGAAAACATGTATTGGTTCAGGAAGGCGATGAGATCCCAGCCGGAGAAAAATTGACAGACGGACCTATTAATCCTCATGATATTTTGAAGATTAAAGGAACATCGTCAGTACAAGATTATTTGGTAAATGAAATTCAGGACGTGTACAGATTACAGGGCGTAAAAATAAACGACAAGCATATTGAAGTAATTGTACGTCAAATGTTACAGAAGATTAAAATTGTTTCTCCAGGCGATACCCGTTTCTTAGAAGAAGATATCGTTGATAGAAACGAGTTCATTGAAGAAAACAACAAAGTAGAGAATTTAGTAGTTGTAGTCGATAAAGGCGATTCACGCTTCAAAGAAGGCCAGTTAATTCCAAAGAATAAATTCAGAGAAATTAATCAGGATCTAAAGAAGAAAGATAAAAAAGCAATATTAGCAAGAGAAGCAGAATCTGCTACGTTCGAGCATGTGTTGTTAGGAATCACTCAGGCGGCGTTATCAACCGAAAGCTGGATATCAGCAGCATCGTTCCAGGAAACGACCAAGGTGCTGGCTAATGCGGCTACAGAAGCAAAGATAGATATGCTAATGGGATTAAAAGAGAACGTAGTCATGGGACATTTGATTCCGGCAGGCACAGGATTGAAAAAATATAGAAATATATTGTTAAAATCGGACGAAGTAGCAGTAGAAAATGCAGTTGCAGAAGAAAATACGGCAGAAAAAGCTTAAAAAAAGCGTAAATAGATAAATTATTTAATAATAAAAGAAAAAAAACAAAAAAATATCTCAGATTTCTTGACATAATTTAATATTGTTCCTATATTTAAAGTCTGAATTTTTTTTGTTAGTTACTTTAGGAGAAATTAGTGCCAACAATAAATCAATTGATAAGAAAAGGGCGCCAGGAGATCGAGTCCAAGAATAAAGCTCCGGCTCTTGACGCATGTCCTCAAAAAAGAGGCGTATGTACCAGAGTGTATACGACGACCCCAAAGAAGCCGAATTCGGCTTTAAGAAAAGTAGCAAGGGTTAGGTTGACTAACAGTCTTGAAGTAACGGCATATATACCGGGCGAAGGACACAACTTGCAAGAACACTCAATTGTTTTGATTAGAGGTGGTAGAGTAAAAGATTTGCCCGGCGTAAGATATCATATTATCCGAGGCACATTAGACACAAGCGGCGTAGAAGATAGAAGAAAATCTAGATCGAAATACGGCGCTAAAAAACCAAAGGCAAAATAATTTAATATGAGAAAAAAAAGAGCAGAGAAAAGATATTTAAGTCCGGATCCCAAATTTAACGATTTGATGGTCGCAAGATTCATAAACTCGATTATGTACTCCGGCAAAAAATCAAAAGCAATTACAGTATTATATGAAGCTTTTGACTTAATAGAAGAACGAACTAAAAAACCTGGAATTGAGGTTTTTAGAAAAGCAATTTCAAACACTCAGCCAATTATTGAAGTAAGAAGCAGAAGAGTCGGCGGCGCGACATATCAGGTGCCGATGGAAGTAAGGGCTGAGAGAAGAGTAGCTTTGGCAATGCGCTGGATAAAAAATTATACTCGCGCAAGAAACGAGAAATCGATGGCCGCAAAGTTAGCTTCTGAATTGATTGCAGCTTCAAATAACGAAGGTTCTTCAGTTAAGAAAAAAGAAGACGTTCACAAAATGGCAGAAGCAAATAAGGCTTTCGCCCATTTCAAATGGTAA